>Ga0307509_10003179_pt1 | contig 25420 bp, 24 predicted proteins | sample 10_EM_MG_FD_202245 | JGI IMG/M metagenome (GOLD analysis project Ga0307509, IMG submission 202245) | Populus trichocarpa ectomycorrhiza microbial communities from riparian zone in the Pacific Northwest, United States - 10_EM | ecosystem: Host-associated > Plants > Roots > Unclassified | place... | reverse complement strand
AATGCGTTGTTGCCGAATGATAGGACGGTCGCTCCGCCGACATTGGCAATGCTGGTACCACTTCCGAGCAGTGTGGCTCCGTTCAATATCAGCGAGCTGGGCGCTGTCACCTGTGTAGAGAAAACAGCATTGGTCTGCACCAATCCTCTGACGAGGGTTGCTGAATTTGCTACGCCGCCCGCGCCAGCCACGTTGATCCCGCCATTGTTGTCGGTGATGATGGAGTCTTGAACTAGCACGGCCGCACCAGCGGTCCCGACGAGATTTACGCCGTTTCCTGTAAAGTGCCTGATTGCGCAGTTTATGATGTTGGTCGTTCCGCCTCCAATAATATGGACGCCGTTGATTCCCGTTCCCAGGCCTTCAATGTCAAGTCCCTCCAGGAGAACCCTATCCGTCGAGGCGACGCTCACGACGATGCCATTGGTTCCGGAGACGAGGACTCCCGCTTCGACATGGTCAGCCCTGATGCTGATTGACTTGGTGATGGTTACGGCACCGAAGCCGCCCGGATCGAGAACGTTGATTTCTCCCGCTGCAGCGGTTTTCGAAATGGCGCCTGCGAAGGTCTTGCACGGCGCAGTACGGCTACACGGATTGGCGTCGTCCCCCACGCCGGAGACCCAGGTTCGGGTCGCCTGCGCATGGGCCGGCGCCGATGCAAAGAATCCAATAAACAGCCCGGCAATCATTGCCAGCAGCGGTATACGACACATCTCTCTCTCTCCTGTGTTAGCTGAGAAACTCTCAGCGCGAAAAAGTCAGGGAATGGCCTTAAGGCCCTCGGTGATCAAAATGGCCGGGAAGATCCGGCTAGCGATGTAAGCAGGCGTCCATAGTTCCTTAGTCACTGGATGCAACTTGAAGTTCAATTGCACTGGTAGATTAGTTATCGCGAACGCTTGTGAAGTAGCTCACTATCCTACTAGAAGTTGCATTCGCCGTGCCACGAAGGCGGACGGTCCCAAAGCGCGCCGCAGGGCCCTCCAGTCCAACAGGATTTCCTAGCCCTTCAGATCGGCCGAAGCGTGCAACCAGCGAATAGCCGACCTCAACACAGGCGCCGGCCGTCCGACGACGGAGCCGGTCGCTGCCGAGTGGCCATCCGTCGTCAACACGGGAGAAGGTCTCATGACCACAGGTATTGTACAAACCGAGGCGAGGCATGCCGGCAGCTTCATGGTCAGCGAAGCACCGGGCCGACTGTCACGGGATCGTTTCGTCGTTGCGCTGAACCAGGCACTGGTCGCCGGCCAGGTGGTCGGCAAGACTGCCGTCGTCGCCCTGGTGACGTCGAGCGTTGCCGCCGACGCCGGCAACACCGGCAACGGTGTGTTTACCCTTGACGCCACCACGCCGGTCCTGGCCGGCGCCAAGAACGGCGTCTATCGTGTGGTGAACGAGCTGGTTGCCGCGAACAGCGGCGAGTTCGTCGTGTTCGATCCTGATGGGATCGAGATCGGCCGCGTCGCCGTCGCGGCCACCTTCAGCAGCCAGATCAAATTCGTCATCGCCGACGGTGCGACTGACTTCGCGATCGGCGATGCCTTCTCGGTCAGTGTCGGCATCGAGGAAACCGACTATCAGATCGCGGCGTACAATACGGCCGGCACCGATGGCACGCAGCGCGTCGCCGGCGTCCTCTGGGAGGGTGTCACGACCGACGGCTCCAATCTCGGCGTCGGCGTCGTCATCACGCGAGCCGCCGAAGTTCGCGGCGTCGACCTCACCTGGCCGGCCGGCATCACGGCCATCCAGAAGGCCGACGCCATCCGCCAGCTCGAGAAGCTCGGCGTCATCGTCCGCTGACGTTTCGTCTTTCCGTCTCACCCCTAACGTCGGCGCACGCGCCCGACCATTCTGGAGACCTGCAATGATCACAATGGATGCATTCCGGGCGGACGCGTTTTCGGCCGTCTCGCTCACCCAGGCTGTCGACAAGCTTGGCTATCTCCCGCAGTACCTCGGCACGGTTCCGGGGCTGTTCAACGACACGCCGGTCCGTACCACAGCGGTTTGGATCGAGGAGCGTTCGAACGCACCAGCCCTGATTCAGACCACCGAGCGTGCGGCGGCGCCGAAAGCGCGCGGCGCCGAACAGCGCAATGCGCGCGCCTTCAGGACCAGAACGCTCGGCGAGGGGTCAAGGATCATGGCCGACGAGCTGCAGAACATCCGCGCCTTCGGCTCTGAGACCGAGATGAAGTCCCTGATGAGCGAGGTCGCTCGCCGCCAGCAGCTCATCAAGAACGATGTCGAGCTGACCAGGGAGAACTGGCGCCTCGGCGTCATCCAGGGCAAGCTGCTCGATGCCGACGGCAGCGTGATCTATGACTGGAACGCGGAATTTGGCCAGGCACAGGGCGCGGAGGTCAACTTCGACCTGCAGAACGCGACCCCCGCGTCCGGTATCCTCCGGCAGCAGTGCAATCAGGTTGTGCGGCATATCAAGCGCAGCCTGCTCGGCGTCGGCGGCGATAACGTCCGGATCAACGCGGTCGTGGGCGACAAATTCTGGGACGCGCTGACCGCGCATCCGGAAGTGCGGCAGACCTTCCTGAACTGGAATGCCGCGGTCGAGCTGCGCGGCGGCAACGCCTGGAAGGACTTCCAGTGGGGCGACATCACCTGGTCGAACTATCGCTCGACCGATGACGGCGACACCACGGATACGCCGGTCGTCGGCATTCCCTCGACCAGGGCGAAGTTCTTCCCCGTCAACGCCGGCATCTTCCAGATTGCCTATGCACCGCCGCCGCGGTTCGAATTCGTCAACACGCTGGGGATGCCGACCTATTCCTGGATCGTGCTCGACGAAAAGCGCGACATGTGGGCCGATGTCGAGACATTTTCCTATCCGCTCGCGGTCTGCACCATGCCCGGCGCGCTCCTCAGCGGCAAACGGACTGCAGCCGACTGACGACCCGGGAGCCATGCGAGCAAGTTCGAAACCCGCCCAGGGCGACCTGTGGCGGGTTTGCTGTTTATAGAGGGGCACGATGAGCAAGAAAAAGAATGATCGGTTAGTCAGTGCCGCGGGCGCGGCGGCCGAATTGCCAATCATTGAAACGCCACAACCCGCTGCACCGCTCGCAACGCCGCCGCTGCAGATGCGGCTCGGCCCCGGACGCTATGCGGTCAAAGCCAGCGAAGTCGAAATCCATGTCAGCGGATCACGGCTGACCGGAGGTAACGGCATCGTCGAGTTTGATCTGTCCGTCGAGACCTGGCTCGACATTGTCGTGATCAGGGTCTGACGCAATGGGATACGCTTCAGACGTCGCCCAGATCGCAATCGACGACGCCTTCGCCGAATTCGGGCGCTCGGCGACCTATAACGATAGTCCGACGCCGATCATCATCATCGTCGACCTCCGCGATGCAGGTTCGCGCCCGGACGATGGCCGGCCGATCGCGGGCCAGATCACCATCGAAGTGCGCAAGACCGAGGCCGCCTCGCCGGCGCATGGCGATCGTTTCACCTTCGGCGGACGAGCCGCCGTCGTGTCCAGCCGGCCAATGCTCGACGATGAGGAAGGCCTGGTCTGGAAAATGTGGGCGGTCTGATGCTGTCGGGAAGCTTTGATGTCGACAATCAGGATGATCTGCATTTGATCATATCCGAATCGTTGGGGCCCGCGGCCGTCAGCGCTGCGATCGCCGAGATCGCGCGCCAGGCCCTGGCGGATGCCGAGGCGATCAACGCCGCGGCCCTCGGGAGGTCCGTACCCTACCGGACGCTGGTCGACGGCCGCGAGAGCGCTGACCTCGACAGCGTCAGACCAGATGGCAGCATTGTCGGCATCTTCGATCTGAAGACGGACATGCTGACCTGGATCGAACAGCAGCTAGTCGCCCATTCGCCTGTGAGGACCGGTCGCTATCAGAAATCGCACCGCGTCTTCGTCGACGGGATCGCAACGTCGATTGCCGACATCGCTGCCAGCGTGACCCGCATCGTCTTCGCACCGCTATCGGCCTACGCGCCGGAGATCGAACCGCATGACGGGCGGCCAGGCGAGTCACGCAAGGCGCCAGACGGCGTGTACCAGGCTGTTGCCGCGCTGGCGCGGGAGCGCTACGGCGCTATCGCCGATATCAGCTTTACCTTCTTGGCCGTGCCCGGCGTCGACCATCCGGCGCATTCGCCGCCGCCGGTGGCCGAGCCGGCGATCATCTTGGACCTGTGAGGCGAGATGGCGAGTGCAGCCGTCAAAACAGCGGTCGAGGCGAGGCTCTCGACATGGCCGGGCCTGTCGGCATGCCCATTCTTCGATGAGAACGATGCCGCACCACTGCCATCGACGCAGCATCTGACCGTCGAATACCCGGTCGCTAACGAGAACCGCATCAATGTCGGCGCGCGGCCTGCGATCTTCCGGGAGACCGGCGCCATTCGTTTCGTCGTTCATATCCTCAATATGAGTGGGCTGACCGACGCGATGGTGCTGGTCGACACGCTGCGCGACTGGTTTCGCGAACAGAAGTTCGACGGCGTCTCCACGTTCGAAGCCGCGCCGGCCGCGTTCGAAAAATCGAACCGTTCCGGCGTGTTCTATCTGCTGCCGTTCGTCGTGACCTATCGCTTCGATCTCATCAGGTAGGTTGAACACCTTTTTTCAAGGAGCTTGATCATGGTCGCCCTTCAATCGACGAACCGCGTTGCCATCGCCAAGGTGCGCGAGACCACCTTCGGCGTCACGCCGACCACGCCGGCCTTCAAGGGCATTCGCGAGGTCTCCTCGAGTCTGGCGGTCAATCCGCAGACGGTGATCTCCAACGAGATCCGCAGCGACCGCCAGGTGCCCGACCTTATCCTGGTCGGCATGCAGGCCGGCGGCGATGTTGCCGGCGAGATGTCGTTCCAGACCATGGACGATGACATGGAGGAGGCGCTGCAGGGCGCATGGACCAATCTGCCCTCGCAGGCGGTCACCGCGCTGACCACCACCACGGCGACGGTCGCGGCTGGTACCGCCTTCAAGGCGCAGATGCTGGTGCTGGCCTCCGGCTTCGCGACCCCGGCGAATAACGGCCTGTTCGTGGTCGCCTCGAGCGGTGCGACATCGGTGGTGTTTCCGGCCTCGAGCTTCACCGCGGAGGCCTCGCCGCCGGCGGCCGCGAATATCCGCGTCGTCGGCTTCCAGGCAGCCTCTGGCGATATCGTCGCCGACGCGACCTCTGGCAATCACCTGACCTCGACCGCGCTGGATTTCACCACACTCGGCATTCTGCCGGGGATGTGGGGCAAGATCGGCGGCGCCTCGGCCGCCTTCCAGCTCGCCACCGCGGCCGACAATGACTTTGTGAGGATCCTCTCGGCCGTCGCGCATTCGCTGACGCTCGATCGCGTGCCCACGGGCTGGACCGCCGATGCCGGTACCGGCAAGACGCTACAGGTGTTTCTCGGCGATTTTCTCACCAACGGCTCGACCTTGCGCTCCAACACCATCGAGCGGCAGTATCTCGACCATTCGCCGGTCACTTATGAATATCTGCGCGGCCAGACGCTCGACAAGTTCTCGGTCACCGCCGACGCCTCGAAGATCGCGACCTATGCCAAGACCTATATAGGCTCCGACGGCGCGGTACAGACCACGCGCTTCGCCGGCGCCACCGACGTCGCGGCAGCGACCAATGACGTGCTGAACACAGCATCGAATGTCGGCCGCATCGGCTTCGCCGGCTCGGCCATTGCCGGGCCGAACTATGTGATGTCGGCGAAGTGGGATTTTCAGAACAACCTGCGCCGGCAGATGGCGGTCGGCTCACTGGGCGCCATCGGCATCGGCAACGGCGAGTTCGTGACCTCGGGATCGCTGAACTGCTATTTCGGCGACAAGACCGTGCTCGACAAGATCATGAACAATACGCTGACGAGTTTCGACATCCGGCTCGGCCGCACCGACAGCAACAACGAGTCGCTGGTGTTCGATTTCCCGAGCATCAAGCTCTCGGCGGGCTCGCCGTCGGTCTCGGGCAAGAACGCCGATGTGATGATCAACGCGAGCTTCCAAGCCATCCGAGATACCACCTATGGCTACACCGCGAGCATCGGCCGCTTCTGGTGGTTACCGTAGTCACACCGCTTTTCCCTGCAGGGTAGAGCAGCCCGGTAGCTCGCGAGGCTCATAACCTCGAAGTCGTCAGTTCGAATCTGACTCCTGCAACCACGTTTTCACCAGTGAGGTTCCTATGAAACTTTCCGCTATCAAGGTCGATTCCGCCGTCATCGAGCAGGGCGACTGGGTCGAGAACATCCCTGACTTGCCTGGCGTGCGCATCAAGGCGCGCGGCACCAACAACAGTGACTATCGCCTGCTCGAGGGCAAGCTGGTGCGCGAGATCCCGCGCGTGCAGCGGGTCGAGGGTGTCGCGCCGGCCGACCAGGACCGCATCGCCGGCAGGCTGCTGCTGGAGACGGTGGTGCTCGACGTCGAGGGCCTGACCGAGGACGACGGCGTCACGCCGATTCCGTATACCCGCGCGCTCGGTGAGAAGCTGCTGCTCGATCCGGATTTCCGCGTGTTCCAGGCCGGCTGCGCTTATGCAGGCTCGGTGGTAGCGCAGCGCCAGAAGGCCATTTCGGAAACCGAAACAAAAAACTGATCGACGTCCTGGTCTGGCAGCTGGACTGGGGCGAGACCTTCGAGGGCATCACCAATGCGGCCCGCGCTGCCGGTGCCGATCTTGCGACGCTGCCCTGCGTCGCCACCAGACCGGATCTATTCGGACATCTGACCTTCGAGTGGTCGGCGTTCTGGTCACTGTCCTCGGACCGCCACGCTGGCTTTGCCATTGGCCCGATCCCGTGGTCGTCGATCGACCGCTTCGCCGAGCGCTACCGCATCGCCGGTGATGAATTCGACCGTTTCAGCGCGCTGATGCACGCGCTGGATGCCGCGTTTCGCGACTACCACAAGAAAGCAGACTGATGCCTTCACTCGATGTCATCCGCAACGTCACGATCAAGGGCAGGGCCGACGGCGTCGATGACGCCACGGCTGCGCTCAATCGGTTGACGGCCTCGATTCAGGCGGCGAATGACAACCTGGCCAGGAGCCGGGCGATCTCCCAGGACAATGCCGAGGGCTTTCGCATCACCGGCGAGGGCGCGGCGACCGCGGCGAACCATCTACGCCAGGCGGCGGAGGCTGCCTATGCGTTCTCGCCGGCATTCCGGGGCGTCGTCAACGAGATGGCGCCGGCCGCACTGGGCGTCGCCAACACGGCGCTGGCGGCGGTGGCGGCTGGCATCGTGACCGCGACCAATTATGCCGGCACCGGGCTGATCGCGCTCGCGGGTGCGGCGGAGAAGGCAAGCCCCAGCATGCTCGCCTATACGTCCGGTGTCCGCTCCGCCGGCGTCGCCATGGAGGCCTTTAGCCCAACCATCGGCACGGCCGTGACGTCGCTGCTGTCGTTCCTGTCGCCCGCGTTGCGACTGGTCGGGTGGTTCACGCTCGCGGTCAAGGGCATCGAAGATGTCGGCGAGGCCTGGCGGCTCGGCGGCGAGAAGCTCGCCGAATATGTCGCGCTATCGGAGAAGGCCGTCGCCTCCGGCGTCTCGACCGATTTCTTCCAGCGCATCACCAAATCGGCGGCCGATGCGCGATTGCCGGTCGATGCCTTGACGGCGGCGCTCGCGAAGCTGCGCGACGCCACCTCAGACCAGCTCGGCGGCACCTCGGCGCAGAACCGGCTTAGCGATTTGCTGAAGGCCGGTAATTTCGGTGGCAATTCCGGCATCGGGCAACTGTCGAGCGCCAACACGATCGAGGCGCGGGTTCAGGCGATCTCAAGCCTGATTGATCAGGCCATGCAGAAGGGCGAACGCCTGGCCGCGCTCGACGTCGCCAAGACCTTCCTCGGCGACGGGGTCGCCGCCAACCTCGCCAAGGATTCCGACTATCTGAGCAAGATGCTGGCCTCTGCCAACGAGATCAAATCGAGCGATCTGATTTCGCAGGCCTCGATCGATAACGCGGTCGCATTGCAGAACCGGCTCGACGCCGCCGAGAAGATCCTGAGCGAGCGCTGGCATCCGATCCAGGACCTGTTGACGCAGGCCGGCATCGCCATGCGCGAGGCCTGGGTGAATATCGTCGAGAGCATGGCGACTGCATTCGATTGGATTTCGAAGATGATGAGCAAGCTCGGCGAAGCGCCGGGCTGGTTCCAAACGCAGATGAACCGCGGTGCGACCGCCTTCATGAATCTGACGACGACTCCGGAGGGCCGCGCGGCGTCGGAGGCTTCGCTCGGCATTTCCTCGAATCCGGCCGATATGGCCATGCTGGCGGCGCGGCAGCGGCTGGCGAGCGGGCTCTCGAATCCAGCCAATGTGGCCGCAGCGACTGATCAGCTCAACGGCATCCAGAACAAGGTTTTCCCGGATGTCTCGAAGGACCCCAATGCGGCCAAGCCCGATACCTCGGCCTACGACCGCGCCACCGAATCCGTCCTGAAATATATCGAGACCACCAAGGCCGCGTCGCTCGCGGTCTCGGACGCCGCCGGCGAACAGGAGAAGTTCAAGATCATCGCCCAACTCACCGCGGCCGGCATGAAGGACGGGTTGACCCCGGAGGCTGCGAAGCTGAAGGCCGAGATGAGCGGGCTCGGCCAGCAGGCCGGCGCCGCGGCGGATGCGCTGGCCAAGGCGCGCCAGGTCAGCCAGATCGAGTTCGGCCGCAAGACCGCGTTCCTGTCGCAGGAGGATGTTCAGATCGCGACCCAGCTCAAGGGCATCTACGGCAACGACGTGCCAGCGGCGCTGAACTCGACTTATGCGGCCGGCATCCGGCTCAACAATGCCTTTCACGACATCTCGTCGTCGATCGAGAGCAACCTGACGCAGGGCCTGACTGACATCGTCTCGGGGGCGAAGAGCGCCGGCGACGCCTTCACCAACATGGGCAAGGCGATCGTGACCGCGATAGAGCAGATGGTGATCAAGATCATGATCGTGCAGCCGTTGATGCAGGCGCTGCAGAACACGATTTCCGGGAGCGGCTTCAGCCTCGGCAGCGTGCTCGGGTTCGGCGGCGGCGCCGCGGCGCCGACGGCAGGTCTCGATGCGATCGCCGCGATCCACCATGCCGGCGGCGTGGTCGGCGATCCCGGCATGCCCACTCGGACCGTCGACTTTTCGGCGTTTGCCGGAGCCCGGCGCATGCATGATGGTGGCATCGTCGGCGACGAAGTGCCGATCATCGCGAAACGCGGCGAGGTCGTCGGCTGGCCCGGCCAGATGGCGCAGGCCTATGGCGCGCAGGCGCCGCAGGTCACGGTCAACATGATCGAGGATTCCAGTCGCGCCGGCCAGACCCAGCAGCGCAACAATGACAATGGCGGGCTCGATCTCACCGTGTTCGTCGACTCGATCACCGCCAAGAACGCGGCCAATCCCGGCAGCGCCACCAGCCGCGTGCTCAATCAGCGCGGCCGGCTGGCGGCGAGGTAACAAATGGTTGACGCCTGGCCCGGAACGCTGCCGCAGAAGCCGTTGCAACCAGGCTATTCCGAAGCCGAGGGCGATGGGCTCACGGAATACCAGCCCGACGTCGGGCCGCCGATCACGCGCCTTCGCACAGCCGCGGTCGTGCGGCCGCTGGCGATCAGCTTCGAACTGACCTCGAGCCAGCTCGCGACCCTGCGCGCCTTCGTCGACACGACGCTGCTCGGCGGCTCGCTGCCGTTCTCGTTTCCGGCGCCGAGCGAGAGCGCGACCTATCTCTGCAAGTTCCAGAAGGCGGGACTGCCGAAATGGGCCGCGCTCGGCGGCGACTACTACAGCGCCTCGATGATGCTCTGGATCCTGCCCTGATGCGCACGCTCTCGCTGAATTTCCGAAAGGCGCTGTTCGCGCAGGAGTCGGGCGAGATCCCGATCTTCCTGCTGACGATTACGCATCCGGACCTGGCGAGCCCGATCTATTCGTCGACCGACGCGACCACGCGGATCTCGACCGATCCGCTGACCTACGGCACGATTTCGCGCGGCGTCACCTATCTCTATGCGGCTTCGAGCGTCACCTTACCCGACGAACAGGACAAGAGCCCGCCGGCCTGCAAACTCACCATCGAGAACGTCACGCGCGGGCTGATCCCGCTGGCGCGCTCGGTGTCGACGCCGCCCACGGTCAAGATCGAGGCGGTTCTGGCGTCGGCGCTGGACACGGTCGAGATGACCTGGCCGGTGATGGACATGAGCCACCTCGGCTATGACGCCGCGGTGCTCGAGTTCGATCTGACCATGGATGCGCTGACGACGGAGCCCTATCCGGCGGGGACGTTCTCGCCGGCGTACTTTCCGGGGCTATTCTATTGATGGGGAGTCTGTTCGATTCCTTCGTCGGGCTGCCCTATCGCGACAGGGGTCGCGGTGATGGCGTCGATTGCTGGGGCCTCGTCGTCCGCGTCTTCAGCGAGCTGCGCGGCATAGCGCTGCCGTCCTATGCCGATCATTACGCCACGGCGGATGATCGTGTCGCGCTGGCAAGCCTGATCAAGGGCGAGCTCGATCCCTGGGATGAGATCGCCGCCGGAGACGAGCAGGCGTTCGATGGCGTGCTGATGAAGGAGGCCGGCTTTCCGCGTCACATCGGAATCGTGACACAACCCGGCATGCTGCTGCACGTCCAGCGCGGGGAGACCTCGCGCATCGAGCGCTACCGCTTCGGCCCGCTGAAATATCGGGTGGTCGGGTTCTACAGGTATCGGCCGGCGATTGGGTCATGAATGAACGCTCTGATCGAATCCCGGCTCGACGGCGAGATCCTCGCACCGGATGCGACCGTGGCCGTCTTCGGCACCACGCATCCCCTCAATGCGGTCGGCGGCGCCCGCATTGCGCTGCGCGTCAGGGCGGGGCTGTCGATAGCGGAGATCCTGCGCGAGGCCTTGGAAAGTCGTCCCGGCCACGACGCATCGGCGGCGTGGATCGTGACGCTGGGCGATGGCAGCGCCGCGCACGACATTCCGCCGGCCAACTGGCATCGCATCAGGGTCAAGCCGGGTGCGACCGTCACGTTCCGCCCCAGGCTCGGTGGTGGTGCCGCAAAGACGATCATGTCGCTGGTGGTGGCGGTTGCCGCCATCGTGCTGGCGGTCCCGACCGGAGGTCTGTCGCTCGGCCTGGCCGGCGCGATCGGCGTCTCGGCCTCGGTGGCCTCGGCATTGATTGCCGGCGGCATCATGCTGGCCGGCACGCTGGCGATCAACGCGCTGTTTCCGATCCGCCCCCCCGCGGCGCAGGATACCAGTTCGAAGCAGCTCAATTCGATCCAGGGCGCGCAGAACCAGGCCAATCCGTTCGGGCCGATTCCGGTGGTGCTGGGCACGCATCGGCAGTCGCCCTATTACGCGGCGAAGCCCTACACCGAGATCTCCGGTGACGATCAATATCTGCGGCTCTTGTTCTGCATGGGCTACGGCCCGCTGAACCTGCGCAATTTCCGCATCGGCGAGACCGCGCTGACGTCGTTCTCGGATTACCAGATCGAGGTGCGGCAGGGATTGATCACCGATGGAGCCACATCGCTCTATCCGCGCGAGGTCGACGAAACCACGCTGCAGATCACGCTGGAGCCCGGGGTCTGGAACAGCCAGACCACGGCATCCGACACCAACGAGATCTCGATCGATATCACGGCAACGCAGGGCGTGACCGCGGTCGATCCGCAGGGCGACCCGGTGGGTTACGAGGTCACGATCGCGACGGCCTACCGGATCGTCGGTGGCACATGGGTCTCGACCCCGAGCCTGACCTTCACCCGTTCGAACGATCCGGTGCGGCTCGGATTGCGCATCGTGTCAGCGGGCGGGCAATACGAGGTCAGGGTTCAGCGCGTCACGCCCTATCTGGCGCGGCGCGACCTGGTCAAGGATACCATCGTCTGGACCGCGCTGCGTTCGTTCAAGAGCGCGGGTCCGATCAGCTTCCCGAAGCCGCTGGCGCTGGTCGCGCTGCGCATCAGGGCCACCGACCAGCTCTCCGGCGTGATCTCGACTTTCAATTGCGACTGCGATTCGATGGTGCTGGCCTACTCGGGATCGGGCTCGACATGGACCGCGACCACGATCTCGAACAATCCGGCCGATCTGTTTCGTCACGTGCTGCAGGGCCCGGCCAATGCAAGGCCGCGCACCGATGCCCAGATCGATATCGCGAACCTGCAGGAGTGGTGGGTGTATTGCAGGAACAACGGCTTCACATTCAATCAGGTGATCAACAGCGTGGGCTCGGTCTACGATAAGCTCTGCGACATTGCGGCCGCCGGCCGCGCCGTGCCGACATGGATCGACGGCCGCTGGGGCGTGGTCTGGGATCGCCCTGGCGATCCGATCGTACAGCACTTCACGCCGCGCAACTCCTGGGGTTTCAAGGGTGACAAGCCTTATACCCAGCAGCCGCATGGCTGGCGGGTCAGCTTCATCAACGCCAACAACGGCTACACCGCGGACGAGCGCATCGTCTATGACGATGGATACAGCGCCGCCAATGCGTCGTTGTTCGAAGGCATCGAATTTCCAGGCGTCACCGATCCGAACCTGATCTGGAAGCACGGCCGCTTTCATATTGCGCAGTCGCGGCTGCGGCCGGAAAAGATCACGCTGAATGTCGGCTGGGAGCATCTTGTCTGCACCCGCGGCGATCGCGTCCGCGTCACCCACGACGTCGCGCTGATCGGGCTCGCTTCTGGGCGCATCAAGGCGGTCTCTGGCCAGGTCGTGACCCTGGACGAAATGGTGACGATCGAAGCAGGCAAAACCTATGCAATCCAGGTCCGGGTACCGGAGGATATCCGGATCATCGACCGCGCCGTCGACGCGGCCATGATCGCCGGCGACTACACGGCGCTGACCCTGGTGGGCGATCTCTCTGGCATCGCGCCCGGCAACCTGTTCTGCTTCGGCGAAACCGAGCGGGAGTCGGCCGACTACCGCGTCCAGGCCATTGCGCATCAGAAGGACCTGATCGCGACCCTGACCCTGGTCGACGACGCGCCGGAGATCTCTCAGGCCGACACCGGGTCGATCCCTGATTACGACCCGCATGTCTCGATCCCGGCCGATCCGTTCACGCTGCCGCCACGCGATCTCCGGTATCTCGAAGTCATCGACGGCCGCGGCCAGACCGCGCGCGCGCTGGTGCGGCTGACATGGCAGGTGCCGCGCTTCGGCAAGATCGCCTCGTTCCAGGTGCAGGACAAATCGGACGACGTCGGCGGCCCCTGGACCAATGTCGCCTCGGTGCTGCCGCCACACACCTCGGCAGATATTCCCTACGGCGCGTCGGGCGTCTGGAGTTTTCGCGTCCGCTGCATCTTCACCGACGGCACCGCCTCGGATTGGACATCGCTGCTCGGACTATCGCTGCGGGGCCTGACCTCGGTGCCCGGCGATGTCACCAATCTGCATCAGCATGCGGTCGACGGCCGTACCGTCCTGGACTGGACCATCGTCGACGATCCCCGCACGATTACCTATGAGGTGAGGAAGGGCTCAAGCTGGGATACCGGCCTCGTCGTCGGCGACGTCGTCGCCCAACCGCCCTGGCCGACCACGGGTGACGGCACCTACCACGTCAAGGCCTATGTGCTGACGCCGTTCGGCGTGCGAATCTACAGTCCCGACGATGCCTCGATCGCCATCGCGGGCTCGATCTTCGCCCGCAACATCCTGCGTTCGAACGATGAGCAGGGGACGGGATGGCCCGGGCAGCTCGATGGCGGCGTCATCGACGGCAGTTTCATCCGGACCTCGGTGAGCGCTTCGATTACGCAGGCCTGGGCTACCGAGATCGTATCGCAGCTTGAGCTCACGGGATTGCATATCGCCATCTATGCCTCGCCGCAGATCGTCGATATCGGCCGCGCGGCAGAATGCCGGTTCTGGACCGAGTTCGAGGCGTCGGGCATCCTCATCGGCGATGATTTCCTCGGCAAGACCGATGTCCTCGGCGATAGCGACGTGCTCGGCACGTCGCCGACGCGCTTCATCCAGGCGTTTCCGATCTGGCGCTTCGCGGTCGACGGCATCGTCGACGTGTTCGCGCCGGCGGATATCTTCGTTCCGACCGATGTGTTCACGGCCGACATCCACTGGGGTGCTTGGGTCGCGATCCCCTCGGGCACGCGGGTGGAGCGCTATTTCCAGCCCGGCTACGTCCTGATCACCAACGATGCCAACACCAACGCGACGGGGACGAAATTCTCCTGGTTCGTCGACGTGCCCGACCGCACTGACGACTATACCGGCCTCGCCGTTCCGAACACGGGGCTCGCCATCACCTTCTATTCCGGCGGCTATGACGGCACGCCGACACCTGGCGCCGCGGCCGTTCCGTTTAACGGCGGCCCGAACAATTCGACCGTCCCTCACGTCCAGCGCGCCATCGTCAACGGCACCAATGGCGACGAGGTCAAGATCACCAGCCTCACGCTGTCCGGCTGCACCATCTTCGTCGTCAACGCCGGCACCAACGTCACGCGCTCCGGCGTCAACCTGCTGGTGCGCGGCTTCTAATCAAAAGGACTTGCTGTGATGGATTTGAAGGGTCGCTTGAGCGTCCTGATCGTAGCTGCGGCGGCTGGCGCAATCGCGGCTGGCGCGGTGCAGACGATGATATCGGCCTATGCGGTGCAGAACGAGCTGGTGCCGCCGACGTCGGGCATCTACACCGGCGTGCAGTATAGCCAGAAGATCGGCGATGCGTTCCGTTCGCTGGCAAGCTGCAACAAGGGGCCGACGGCGCCGGCCAATGTCGGCGGCGCCGCGGTCGACGGTCTGTGTTGGATCGACGACTCCACCAGTCCGTGGATCGTCAAGCAGTACGTCAACGGCGGCTGGGCGGTCACCGGCGCGCTGGATCCGGCCACCAGTGCCGCCATTGGCGCGATCGGCGGCGGTCTGGCGTCGATCGCGGCCGCCGCGACCGTCGATCTAGGTTCGGTGCCGCAGGCCAACGTCACCATTTCGGGCGCGGCCACCATCACCTCGTTCGGTTCCTCGGCGCCATCAGGCATTGAAAAGACCATTCGCTTCGACAACGCCTCGGTATTGACGCCGTCCAATTCGTTGCTGGTGCCAGGCAGTTTTCCGCTGACGACGGCGGCTGGCGATCGCGCCAAGGTCACGCATCTGGGGTCCGGCAATTGGGAGATCACGACCTACACCCGTGCCAACGGCATCCCGGTCGACGTCTCCGCGGTCGGGAAATACGATTTCACGGCGGCCGAGTCCGTGCCGCCATTGCATGTCGCGGCCTATGGCCAGGCGCTCGCGCGCGCCGCCTATCCGGCCTATCTGGCCAAGGCCACGCGGGCGCAGAACGGCACCCGCATCTCCGGCAATGCGACCATCACCACCGTCGCCAATACGTCGGGGCTTGGGCCGGAGATGCCGGTCGAGAGCACGGGCGTCAACGCCGGCTGCAGCATCGCCAGCGTCACCTCGAGTTCGATCACCCTCAACTCGTCGTCTTGCGTCACTTCGTCGGGCACCTCGACCGTGACCGTCTTCATCCACGGCTATGGCGCGGGCGGATCGAGCTCGACAGTCGGCGTCGATGACTGCCGCGGCCGGGCGCTCGCGGGTCGCGATCGCAATGATCCCGGATCCTTCGCGAGCCTGTTGACCTCGAGCTATTTCGGTGCGGATTCGAGCATCTTCGGCATCGTCGGCGGCAACGAGTCAAAGGCCCTGCTGACGACCAACCTGCCGCCCTATACGCCCTCGGGCACGATTTCATCGTCTGGTGTGGTCGGTGGCGCAGTTGGTAACGCCGGCACGACGGGGTCGATCATAAATGTTCCGACGTCACCGGGCGGTATCGTCTCGACATTCACGGGCACTGCAGCTCCTGGCCAAAATTCGACGCCATTTCGGACCGTGCAGCCGACGCTGATCGCCGAATGCGTGGTCCGCGTCATCCCCTAACCGACGACGATCCAAAACAGGACTGCATCCGATGAAACTTGTCCGTCTTTTCGGCGTGATTTGCGCTGCGCTTGTGTCAGTGGCTCCGCTCCATGCCGCCGAACAATCCAGCTATGTCATGCCCGTCACCGGGCCGATGAGCATGGCGACCTTCGCGGGGGGGCTCAATGCCGGCCTGCGCGCGCTCGCCAGTTGCTCCTGGGGGACGAGCACTCCGACCAATGGTCCGGGCAATGCTGCGTTGCCTTACCAGCTCTGGTGCGACACGACGGCGAACCCCGTCGTCGTCAAGATGAACGACGGTGCCTCCTGGGTCGTTGTCGGCAAGCTCGACACAGCATTGCATAACTGGGCAGCGGTCCTCGGCGATGCCGTCGGATCATCCATCCTGCTGAGCGGCACGGCTCAGTCGCGGATCATCCGAACCGGAATCGCTGGAGGCGCACCTCAGAACAGCGGAACAACCGATGCCAACAGCATGTTCGACATCGGCAATTCGAATGTCCTGGCGCGCTTTGGTCTCTACACAACGGGCAATGTCTGGTTTCAACCATCCTCGGCAGCGGGGTTTGGAACCAACTTTTCGACGGTCTTGAACCCGAACGGCGGTAACGTCGGGATCGGAAATGTCCCCGCGCCGGCGCAGCAGCTTCATGTCCATGGCAATATCGCCCAGGATGGGGCGACTGCCGGAACGTCGGTCCTGGTGCCACCTGCGACAGGCGGCGGCAATATCCAGCTTTTTGCCGGCAACGATACCGCTGTCGGTCGCGCCACGACCGATACGCTGACCAACAAGACCTTCAACTGTGCCAACAATGTTTGCACGGTGAGGCTTGGCAGCGACGTCACGGGTACGCTCCTGGCGGCGAGCTTCCCGGCGCTGACTGGTGACGTCACGACGTTGGCCGGATCGCTCGCCACGGCGATCGGCGCGACCAAGATCACGTCCTCCATGCTCAATGCGGACGTGTTCTCGACCGCGCATAGTTGGGGCGGTGTGCAGACCTTCACCAATCCGGTGGTTGGCACTCAAGCACCAGGCGACAACTCGACCAAGGGAGCCAGCACGGCCTATGCCGATGCCATCGCGGCGCTGAAGGCCAATCTCGCTTCGCCGGCCTTCACGGGCACGCCGACCGCGCCGACGGCAGCGGTCGATACCAATACGACACAACTCGCAAGCACCGCATTCGTGCTCGGCCAGGCCGCGTCGGCGACGCCGCTGATTGACGGCACGGCCGCAGCCGGCACCTCGACCCGCTACGCGCGCGGCGACCACGTACATCCGACCGATACGTCGCGGCTCGCGGCTGCCAGCAATCTGTCGGACCTCAACAACAAGGCGACAGCGCGCGCCTTTGCCGGACTGAACATTGATTCGCTGTGCTCGAACGTCTCCTGTCCTGGCGACGCCAATTACACGATCCTGTCGACCGATCGCGGCATCTACCATACGGCGTTGACGGTCGCGCGCACCGACACGCTGCCGCCGGCGAACAGCGTCAATCCCAACCAGGAATTGCACATCCTCGATTTTGCCGGCGTCGCCAGCGGCACCAAGACAATCACCTTGCAGCGCGCCGGGTCGGACACCATCAACGGTGTCACCTCGGTCGTCGCCATCAATGCGCAATACGGCGCCGGCATCTTCTGGTCGGACGGCGTCTCGCGCTGGACTTTCCAGCCGACCTCGAGCGGAGGCGGGGGCGGTACCGTCACGCAAGTTGTTTGCAACGGCGTCACCGTCACGACGTCGGGTACCTGTCCGCCGAGCTTCGGCTTCCAGAATTGCTCGCTGGCTGCCTCTGTCGCGTCCAATCTGCTGACAGTGGCGTTAAAGGATAATGCCGGCAATGATCCGTCGGCATCATCCCCGTGCAATCTCTGGTTCAGGAATGTCACAGCCTCGACGGGTTCGTGGACACAAGTCACCGTCACGGCGGCGCTTTCAATCAGTACGAACGCGACCGGAGCGACCCTCGGAAGTGCGAACAGTACCGCTTTTAGATTCTGGGTTGAGGTGTTCAATAATGGCGGCACGCCTGTTCTGGCGCTGTTCAACGCTGTCAGCTATTCCAGTGGCGCCTCGGCAACTATTTTCCCGCTGAACGAAGGGGCTGTCGCCAGTTCTACTCCGATCAGCGGTTCGGCAACATCAGCCGGTGTGTTTTACACGCCAAACGGAACGACGGTCACGAGCAAGGCGTTTCTTATCCTCGGCTATGTTGAGTACAACGGCACCGGATTGACCACCGCCGGGACTTATGCGAGTGGGCCGAGTTTCATCCAGACACTCGGTCCCGGCATTCGCAAACCGGGAGAGATTGTTCAATCTGCATTTGCTGTCGGCACGGGTGCGATACAAACTGCAACCATCATCCCGACTTCAGCGGCTAATCCGATTCGTGCTTTTTCGACGTTGTCAGGGACTGCGACTGCAAATAATAATCTAAGCAACACTCTAAAACGCGCGTCCACTACGTTGTTAGCTTTCTCCGCTTTTGAAGGCACAAGCAACGCACAGCTTACCTTTTCAGTCGGCCCATATTTCGATCTCCCGAACACAACTAGTTCAACCGCATATACTGGCAATGCAGCTGCTGGCGCGGGCCTCAGCATAAGCGATCTCATTATCGAAGCGTGGGAAATACAGGGATAGAAAAGCGCCTTGGTGCTATTGGCCGCCGGCTGTTTCTGCGCTAGCGGTGGGAGCTGAGGCATTGAACGCGGGCGTATAGTAGATAGTCAGAAAGATCGCCACGCGGCCCGCAAAGCATGCGCCGTGCAGATCGATCAGGTCCCCGGCAAAAGCGATATCTTTGCCATTGGCATCTTTGATCGGCTTCGTAGGAGCGGCGGTGGCTGCACTTGGCCAGAGCTGCCCGTGGCCCGATGGCCAGATTGTTTTTGCGTGGGACTCTCCAGGCGCGAGCCATGTCATGCCATCCGGCACGATGGTACTGCCGACCATGAACCACGTATCCTGGGGGTCGACAAACCAGGATCGAAACCAGCCAGTCCAGGCATCTTTGGAGAACCAGGACTTGAACCACCAAGACCATGAATTGCCCGGTAGCTTGACCAGTTCATAGCCAACGATGCTGATCGGTGTCGGGAGCCATGGTCGCACGAAGAAGTCTGCAGGATTTGTACGACCGGTGATGGACCATCGATTCCACATGTCCAGGCCGTTGCAGGTCGCTTCAAACTTCCAGGTCGCCGAGCAAGTAAGTCTGTACCCGTCGGCAACCCTATAGCTGTGCCTTTCGCAGATCTGTGTCTGTTCGGCGCGCGCCGACACCAGAGACAAGATCACAATTAGGGTCGCTGCGAACGTCGTCTGAACAGGCAATCGCTTCATGGGGGTGAAGTCTACTCCCAAAAACCCGACCTGAAACAGCCCCCAATCCACAGGAAACTCCCATGACCGACGCCCCCCAGGCGGCGACGCCCGTTGCCGTGTCCAGATTTGCCGATGCGCTGAAGCGGTCGTGCCGATTTTTCATGGAGCAAACCGCATGACCGAATTCCTCGCCCTGGTCCCGTGGATCGTCGTGCTCGTCGTCTTCATCTGCCTGACCGGCCTGGCGTGGCGCTTGACCAATGTCATCGGCGAGCTGGCGCGGCTGCTCTCGCCGGCCGGCGTGCCTGCGCTCTCACCCGTGATCACCCTGCCTCGGAGTGCGGTCACCGAGGTGCATGCACCGGTCGCCGCAGCACCGGCGCCGGCCGCGCTGCCGAAGCCGCAAGCGGCGTCCGCCGGGACGCCGTCCTGGTACAGCGCGGCGATGGCCGAGATCGGCTTTCACGAGACCGGCAACAATCAGGGCATCGAGCGTTACATTGCATTGAGCCATTGCGGCGCGCCGGGCGATCCCTGGTGTGCGATCTTCGCCAACGCGATGCTCGAGCAGGCAGGCATCGCCGGCACGCGCTCGGCGGCTTCGCAGAGCTTCCGCGGCCATCCCGGCTTTGCGCTGCTCACGGGGCCGGCGCTCGGCGCCATTGTCGTGTTCTGGCGCGGATCAAAGGAGTCCGGCCTCGGTCATGTCGGGTTCTATGCCGGCGAGGACGCCGCGCACATCTGGACGCTGGGCGGCAACGAAAACGACGCGGTGCGGATCGAGGCGCTTCCGAAGGCTAGCGCGACGTTCGGGCTGGTCGGCTATTTCTGGCCGAAGTCGGTCGCGCTGCCCGTGATCGGGCCGCTGGCGGCGCCGTCGGGGCAGGTGGCAACGCCGGCCCTCCAGGCGCCGGCGGCGAACGCTAGCGTGGCGATGGGCACGCAGCACAACATCACCGCGACGATGTTCGGCGGCCAGCAGTCGGCCTATGGGGGCGCGATCGACGATCACAGCCCCGGCGTGGCGCTGCCATTTCATTTCATCGGCGATCGCCCGCGCGTCCGCGTCACCAGTTGCGCCAACGGCCTCTCGATCGACTGCGCCATCGTCGATGTCGGGCCCTGGAACATCAACGATCCCTATTGGATCACGGGCGCCCGGCCGCAGGCCGAGAGCGGCACCGATTCACGCGGGCGCCACAGCAACGGCGCCGGCATCGATCTCACCCTGGCCGCGGCCACGGCGATCAAGCTCGACGGCAAAGGGCGCGTCGAGTGGGAGTTCGTGCAGAGCCCTTTAGCCCCGGGTGCCACGCACCCGAATGTCACCTGAAGGATAGAGCAATGGATATCGCGGAAGCCGCCGGCGAGGCGGAAAAGGTTGTGGAAGACGTCATGAAGGTCGAGCCCACCGTGGCCTCGATCGCCAGCATGTTCGTGCCTGGCGCGGCGCCGATCGTGATGACGGTGCAGCCGATGATCGCGATGGCGGTGCCGTTCGTCGAGAAGGCGCTCAACGACATCGCCGCCGGTCACGGCGGCGATGCGCTCAGCTCGTTCGCCGAACTGATCGGCCATCTCAGCAAGGGCCTGCCGAACTCGTCCGCGCTGACCCCGACGCCGATCCTGTCGGCGCCGGTGCTCGGGTCGGCCGGCTCGGCGGAGTTCACGGATAGCAGGATGGGCGGGTAACCCGTCCTCCTTGGCGGCATCGCGCGAGCTCTCGCTCCTCTCCCCGTGTTGACGCGGGGGAGGAGCGGGGTGAGGGGCTTTTTTCATAATGGGGATTCTCTGATGGACTGGACAGGGCTTGGAGCGGTCGGGGGACTGTGCGTGGCCGGCATCACGGTCCTGTCGTTCTGGATGCGATTTTCCGAGCGCATCAGCAAGGCGGAGGCCGCCGCCGACGCCGCGACCAGGACGGCGGAGGCGGCGCGCGTCGCGGCCCATGAGGCCAATGAAAAGGTGGCGATCCAGTCCGCCGCGTTCGCGCTCTATCGCGAGCAGATCGCCCGCGAATACATCCACCGCGAGGTGATGCGCGAGGTCGAGGAGCGGCTGACAGCCGCGATCGACCGGCTCGGCGATCGGCTCGATCGCGCGCTCGAGCGCAGCGGTCATCAGCACAAGGACTAACTCACAGGCATATCATCATGAGCACTGAAAACCGCTGGCTCGCGCCTGCGCGCTTTGTCGTCGCCGCGCTGTCGCGGATCAAACCCTGCGTGCAGGTGATACTGAACATCGCGTCGATGGCAGCGGCTCTCCTCAGTATCTTCGCGGTGCTGTCGCTGGTGCTGGTACTGATGGACCGCGCCCATGCTCGCGATCTCGGGCAATGGGAGGCGGCCGATCCGGAAATCCGCCGTTGGTACGAAGCGCTGATGCAGCCGGACGTTCCGACCGCGAGCTGCTGCGGCGAGGCCGACGCCTATTGGGCGGACGAGATCCACGTCCGCGACGGCAAGACCTTCGCCACCATCACCGACGATCGCCCGGATGCGCCGCGCGGCCGGCCGCATATCGATGTCGGCACCGAGGTCGAGATCCCGACCAACAAGCTGAAATGGGACAGGTCGAACCCGACCGGTCATGGCGTCGTGTTCCTGAGCCGCAATGGCTACGTGTTTTGTTACGTGCAACCGGGCGGCGTGTGACCATGGATCTCCTGCTGATCGGCCTGCTGGTCGCCCTGGTCGCACTGGTCTATCTCGTCAAGGCTCCGGCGCCAGCCGGCGCGGCGCCAGGCTGCGCCGGCATCGCGCTCGGCCTGCTGATCGTGGCGTCCGCGATCCTGAGGCTGATGTTCTTCTGAAATCCGCGCCGGCGGTTTCCGGCATTTTGCCAAGAGAGAAGGAAAAGAGACCATGAGCAAGGTCCGTGCGAAGTTCTTTGTCGAGGACATCAAACATTCGGATATTCCCGGCACTGATCAGTACGCCAGCATCACGATGAAGCCGGTGTTCGGCACTTATGGAGATGGCGAGGTCAACAAGACCTGGTCGAAATATACGCCTTCCGGGCACCTGCAGATTACGATTACGAACCCGGACGCCATCGACGCTTTCGAGAAGGGCAAGGCGTATTACCTCGATTTCACGCCGGCCGATTGAGTCCAGACCCAACCGCCGCGTCGACCTCCAAGCGACCAGGTGGAAACCGCGATCGATCCGGAAACATCGTTCGCACCTTCAGCCCGTCATCCGAACCTGCCGCCGCTGGCAGGGCTCCGGGCGGCGGGCTTCTTTATTTCCCCGTCTGGCTTGGCGGGGGCCGGAGCGCGCCAACGCTCCGAAACCACGGGTCAGAGTTCATCCAGGCCCGTCCGACGACAAAGCGCTCAGCGTCAGCCCGCCGCCGTCATGTTACGGACCGATGGGTTGCCAATTCGTTGAGCCCCGAAAATGACTGACGACAGCTTTCGGGCGGTGATGCCCATTCGGCCCGCCGCGGCCTATATCGGCGGCAAGCGCCGGCTCGGCGAGCAGCTCGCGCGGCGCATCGAGGCAGTGCCGCATGAAACCTATGCCGAGCCCTTCGTCGGCATGGGCGGGGTTTTCTTCCGCCGGCGCTGGGCGCCGCGGCGGGAGGTGGTCAACGACGTCTCGCGCGACGTCGCGACGTTGTTCCGCATCCTGCAGCGGCATTATCCGCAGTTCATGGAGACGCTGAAATTCCAGATCGCCTCGCGCGCGGAGTTCGAACGCCTCGCGGCCTCCAATCCGGACACGCTGACGGATCTGGAGCGGGCAGGGCGCTTTCTCTATCTGCAGCGCCTGGCGTTCGGCGGCAAGGTCGCGGGGCGCAGCTTCGGCATCGACACCAACGGCCCCTCGCGCTTCGACGTCACCAAGCTCGGGCCGCTGCTGGATGAGATCCACGATCGCCTGGCCGGCGTCGTGATCGAATGCCTGCCATGGACGGATTTTCTCGCGCGCTACGATTCGCCGACGACGCTGTTCTATCTCGATCCGCCCTATTGGGGATCGGAGACCGACTACGGCGCCGGCGTCTTTACGCGCGCCGACTTCGTCCGCCTGGCCGTGCGCCTGGCCGCGATCGCCGGCCGGTTCATCCTGTCGGTCAACGACGTCCCGGAAACCCGCGACGCCTTCGCGCGCTTCGCGATCGAGAGCGTGGCCACGCGCTACACGGTCGCCGGCGGCAAATGGTCCGATGTCGCCGAGATCGTGGTGACTGGACCATCGGCCGAGCCGCTCGTGGCGGTGCGCGACCTGTTGTCGATCTAGCCGGCAGCTTCAGCCAAATCGAATGGTTTGCGGCTTGCTCGACGTCCGCAATGCCCAGATAGCGGACGAAATGGCCGTTGCGGCAAATTTTCTCAATGGCTGGTCCGACGAGCAGACTCTGCCCGAGCATATTGGAACACCTCGAAAAACTCTGGCTTGGAGAGAGTTCGAAGCTGCTTGATATTCTCGACTGGCAACGTGTTGACGATAAGGTTCTTCCACTCATCGTTGACGAGGTTGGGACGGTTGACCATAAGCCAGTGACAGAAGATGGCCTCCTCATCGGTTGAGGACTCGCCGCAAAGTTCGCGCGCCGCGATCGCGAACATGATAAAGTATTCAGATAAAACTGGCTTGAACTCGATCACTGAATCGCCGTCCCTGTCGGCGTGCTTGAAAAAGTTGGCCTCCTTTTTTATGTGCTTGTTCCAATTGCGGCGGTATTCGTCCTTGATCATAGCGCTATCAAAAAGTAGATCGCGCCTATTCGGGTCGCGTTTCTCACTAACTGAATGCAGGACCTCGTAAGCTGCAAATGCAAGTGTGTGGACGGCTACTGGGTCACCGTCGTCGAACCAGAGTGATATTGCGGTCTTAAGCTGTCTGCGAGCTGCCTCAAGCTTACTAATCCTGATGGTGTCATTAGACATGGCGAAGACATCCGACCCGACGAAAGACCCTGGGTTTCAAAAGCTGGTCCGCACCTTCTTGCAAACCCCGCCAAGGCCACACGAAGGTCCAGCGAAGAAGGCCACAAAACCGAAAGAGGCAAAGGCGAAATCTCGCGCTAAATGAGCGAATCCGGCCCACCTCTACCCAAGGATTAAGAGGGGCACGATTCAGTCAAGTATATAATTCCCGTCGCGAGGGGGCGACCCCCGCGCATAACCTCTCGATGGCCTGATCTGCAGCGGAGGTCCAGTACGTGTTGATTGAGGGGCCCTGGGGCGCTGTCGGCCAGTACCGATTGTTCCCATTCCGTTCTTGATCGTCAAGCGGAGGATCCGGCTGGGCCCCGAATTTGTCGGCGTAGCCGCGCCGCCCAGGATGAATATCTCAAAAGGTCTGTCGGAACCGGCGAGCCTCATTCGTCTTGACTACAAGCCGCCCCCGAACGGAGTTCTGCGTATCATGGCCCCCCGCGCCAACTGGAAAGGCTTCCTGCGTCTGTCCCTCGTGACCTGTCCGGTGGCGCTCTATCCAGCTACCTCCGAAAGCGAGAAGATCTCGTTCAACCAGTTGAATCGCCAGACCGGCCACCGCATCAAATATCTGAAGGTGGATGTGGATACCGGCGAAGAGGTGCCAAACGAGGACATCGTCAAGGGTTACAAGGTCGATACCGACACCTTCATCGAGCTGACGAAGGAGGAGCTCGAGAACCTGGCGCTGGAATCGACCAGAACCATCGAGATCGACGAGTTCGTCGATCGCAGCGAGATCGACCGGCGATATCTCATCCGGCCTTACTATCTGCGTCCCGACGGCAAGGTCGGGCACGACGCGTTCGCCGTCATCCGCGAAACCATCCGCGAGATGAACAAGGTCGCAATCGGACGCGTGGTGCTGACCAACCGCGAGCACATCATCGCGCTCGAACCGCTGGACAAGGGCCTGATGGGGATGCTGTTGCGCTATCCCTACGAAGTCCGCGCCGAGGACGAGTATTTCGACGAGATCCAAGACGTGAAAGTCACCAAGGATATGCTCGATCTGGCCAGGCACATCGTGAAGCAGAAGGAGGGCCGGTTCGAGCCCGCCAAGTTCGAGGACCAGTACGAGACCGCTTTGGTCGATCTCATCAACCGGAAGCGCGCCGGCAAGCCGATCACACCGAAGGAACGTCCCCGCGGCGAGAACGTGGTCGATCTGATGGACGC
>Ga0307509_10003178_pt1 | contig 25431 bp, 23 predicted proteins | sample 10_EM_MG_FD_202245 | JGI IMG/M metagenome (GOLD analysis project Ga0307509, IMG submission 202245) | Populus trichocarpa ectomycorrhiza microbial communities from riparian zone in the Pacific Northwest, United States - 10_EM | ecosystem: Host-associated > Plants > Roots > Unclassified | place... | reverse complement strand
CACAATTCAAGAATGTTTACGAGCTAACTAATAGGTCGAATATCAATTTTCCCGATGGATGGGCCACTCAACTGCAGCTAGACTTTTTCGACCCCCGTATCATTGATATGGTCAATTCAGCTGGGTCGTCCTCGCTGGCTAGCTCCTCCACGTTCGTCAGCGGGAGGTTCGATGCACAGACCTCAAAAATTGAGAGAGACATGACTCGGCTATTTACCGCTACATGGATTTCCACAGCCCATACCTTCCGCAACATGCTGATGGTCGGTGATAATACTCAGGACATCCCCAATGCCGCCCGTAAAGGGACAGAACACCCCCAGGACGGCGTGGGGCTCTTCGTGGTTTCCACGCCACAGGTGGGGACCCTACGGTATTCGGTTTTACTTTCTATCCCTATTCTTCTGGGGGTTTTGGTTTTCATGCTATCGCTCCTGGAGTGTTTTTTCAAGTATTGGCCCTGGTACCGGAATATGCGTTTCTCCGAGGGCGCTTATCTGTACGCGGTTACCCAGAACCCGGACCTTTGCGGTCAACAGGAAAGAGAACCGCCGAAAGACGAGGATATAAGATTGGGTTATGTCATTAAGCGGTGTATGTAAGAGGCATCAAAGTTGTCCTAGTTAATTTTTCTGAAGCACCCTTTTCACCCCTATCCAGCGCCCATTTCTGTTTTTTATAATTCGTCTACCTCGTGCTTTTGTTTTTTCTTTGCTACCGCCATTCTATATCTACTGTCTATTGGTGGGAGAATCTTGCAGGCTTCGGAAGCAGGAGTACCGTATTCGCACGCCAGCACTGCCAGCACTTCCTCGAATCAGGGGACCAGAATGTGTGATAGTGCTGTAATACATGTTTTCCTTCCTGTATGAGGTTCTCTTGGTCCGTTTTTCTGTTTAGCATCGCCGCTGCTACGGTATAAGGTATTGCCTTAGTCATCCGCGTTTCATATCGTTCAAACTCGAATAATTGGACAATGTTCTAGGGAGTTGGATTTGCCTCTATTAGTAGAGCCAGACATCTTTTCTCTTTTTTATTTGTCTCGCAGAGTGTTGGACGGATGTGCTTAGCTCTGTTGCGGGAGTGCGAAGGATCCCTGAGGAGACCCGCAGAGGTTACGGATACCGGAGATTGTTCAACAATAGGTTTTACCAATAGTTTTTTCTTTTGTTATCACAGGAGTGTACGGAGGAATAAGGGAGGGCATGCGGAAAATATAGAGATAAGTGTGGTGATCCACGGGAGGATCAGGATGTGGTATTCGCCTCTCACTTATAAACTTGTGTCCACCGTTAGTTTAGCTTTAAAAGTGCCTACAGTATTTACTAGAATAATTCGAATCTCACGCTAGGATGTGGGAGCTACCTTTGCTAGGAAGGTCCGGCACTTTTTTTGTTTTTTTGCCCCAAGCTGGGTCTCAAGTGGTCAGTTCCCGCGGTGCTTTCGCCCCCTATCCAAGAGAGGGAATTTTAGACGTCTCAGCGGTTCAATTATCCTAGTGAATACGATACTTTGGCGAATTAGATGTTTTTCCTGCCAAATACACCTGTTTGTCCACGGCTGATATTCGTCACGACCCTATCGGAGACAGTATCCCTTCACTCAACTCCGGGCGCTGGCAAAACATCAAGGCAATTTAGATTCCCCGTGACTAACGATATTAGATTTTAAAATAAAAATTACCAACAGTCTAACCACCGCCCTATATACAATTTATTCCACCAGCCTCTGCTTCTAAATTCCTGGGGCAGAGCTTCCGCGGATGATACTTTGCGTCATTCTCCTCAGTAACCTTTTGGACACTTTCGCAAACAAGACTCCATATATCTCAAGTGCATCAGGACAGACATCCACCTCCATGGTCAATCCAGTCTTACATCCACAAATACACAGCAAAGCTAGCAATTGATAAACCAAGGAGGGCCATCTTGGAGACGGCCACGGCTGAACTAGCAGACTTCTTGGGACCCCCACCACCGGCACCAGACGCTGTGCATTGCTCGGCCGGAGGAATCTAAATACAGCTTAGTATACAAGTGCAATTTCAGATAATGGATAACATACCCCCTCTAGATAATGGATGACCCCGTTCTTCGCAATAACATTTGGTGTGGAGACCCGGACGCCATTGACGAGTATGTCAGCACCATTTCGTGTGATACGCATTGAGCCACCACCTCTCGTGGGCAAGCAAAGGCCATCGTTCATATCCGGGGCATACGAAAGGCCGTCATGGACGAGCCGGTTCAGATCCGCTGACCCCGGCAGATTTGCCGGGTCCAAAACAGAATCCTGGAGAGCGAAGATTGTCACCATCCGCGTTTCGGATAGCTGTGTCAACAGACCCGCGTTCTGCAATGCTGTGGACCACAGCCGGCCACTGGTGTTGGCAAAGACAGTTTCAAGCGCATGTGGATTAGTGAAAAATCTTCAACAAGGTTAGCTCACATAGCACATACTGATCCAGGCAGCAAGCTTACCCATCGCATCTCTTGATAATACCATGTTCAAAAGGTATCTGCCCGGCATACACCATTGTGGAATTTCCGAATCCGGAGGTGATGCGGACCGTACCATTCTGGCCATCCATCGGGTTTGAGACCACACGAGCCCCTTCGCCAGGACCAAGGTCGACATACTTGGTTTCACCCACCAGTGTGGTCTTAAGAGTGAGTGGTATGTTTTGGATATCTGGATCGCCCTTTGGTTTCTCGGCAAACTGCTGGCTAAAATTAGGATCAACGCGTACTTCGCGGTGGGCCAATCGCTGTGGACCCCCTTGCAGGCGCTTGAGGAATTCGACAACGGACTGAGTAGTTGGTGCGAAGACGTAGTATTCTTTGCCGTCCTCGAGACCTTCAAAGACAGATGGTGCTTGCGCCAAAAGGTCCCCGAAGGCTTTGGTATCAGGGCCCTTTGCGAGTGCTGAAAGTATAGCATCTTTAACTCTGCTGGAGGCAGGCTTGTGATTCGCTACAGTTTGAAGGGGGAGGACTTCCCCAGAGTGGGTCAGGGTCACAGCGTCATTAGAGATGGTGGCCGTGATGGGACCGTAGGTGGTGGTAGCTGGTGCTGCTTCTTTCGGTGCCACTGAGTCCTCATCAACTGTAGGGTATGATGAGGGTGGTGGGCGATTAGTGGAAGGCGCCTTGGACGATGCTTTGCTTAGGTTGGAGCTTGATGAGCGGCTTGCCCCGGAACTTGAGGATGCGCGTGTAGAAGACACTTGCGCCGAAGTCGGATAATTGGATGGTCTTGAGAAACTAGCCGGAAGCCGAAGGCCACTATTTCTGGCACAGGTTTCGGGATCGAGTTCGTTGGGGCAGCACAGACCGTTAAAAAGACAGTAGGTTCCAGGTATACACCCTAAAGCAGTTAACCACTCTTCCTTGAATCCCGGGAGTATCTAACATACTGTAGCTAGTTCTACGGTTACAGCAAGTTGCCCCGTTTTTGATATCATAACAAACATTTCCACATGTGGCCCAGCCAATAGATTGGCAGGTACCACTGAAACTGGTACTGAGCGGAGGCTTGAATGCAGTAGTAGTCGGTCCGTTCTGACGAACCAGGACGCGGGTGATGCCCTCTTGGTTCAGGTCAGCAGCGTAGGTGTTCCCTATATGAGCAGTGAGATAGAGTAAGAGGATTGGTTTCAACATTCTTTAAAAGTTTAGGGCTTGGGTTTAAAAAAGAGTGTCCTAAATATTATCAGGAACGCAATGGCAGGAATGTTGGTAGACTAGAGAATTCAGTAGGGAAGCCCTTTCTTTATACAGTACTCTCCTAGGCAAAAGGTATTCGGAAACAGGGGTTACAAAATATATGGCAAGAGATCCATGCATATCACAAATTCACCATTCGTATTCTCGGATAAAGTTACTTGTTGCCTAGGACAAGTATTTCCTTAATCCCTCTTCCCGTGCACTTCCGCCCACAATAGGTACCGTACCCCGCTGGGTCATTATTGACGGTAATGAAACCCTAATTCTTCCCCCAATCAACCTTGATATCTTGATAGGATCAACTCACATCCACCGTACAGTGTGTGAGTTGCCTGAATGTGTAACACTAACCCAGCCTCCTATTTTCCAATACTAATAACCGAGGACAAGTAGTCCATGGCACAGGAGATGAGTGGACAGAACCCATGCGTAGCCAAAGGAAATTTTTTGAGCCCCAGTGAGACCAATTCGGTTGCCATGTCATGTTCAGCTTTCTTTGCATATCACTGATGTCTAAGCTGAACCCTGCAGTTTTACAAGTGTGCGGCCGGAGCAAGCGAAATCATGACCACTCCCGTGGAGAAAGAGAGGCTAAGTCGGCGAACTGTATGCCTAGGGAAGACCCCTGGTTTCATTTACACATATAACGGCACCCGAGTGAGGGAGTCCACCCATTAAAGCTATCGCGTTGATCAAACTCGTATAAATTTTTATACTCCTTCTGGCGAATGGAAATCCGAATTCCCTCTCTTTTAGAATTAGCAGGCCTAGCTGCATATCAGAAACAACCATCCGTTGGGAATATTCATGTGCTAGCTCTACTATCTGGGCCTAATTGAAGTGCTTATTTCCTAATTCCCGGATCAGAGCGGAGTTCTATAAAAACTTGCCCTGTTGTAAATGATTTGTCCTGGAATAGGGAAGGGACCCGAATGATCGAACCATGTTATTTGGCTTCCCTATCCCAGTGAGTTTTGGCAGTTTTGTTTTTTCTCCTCCCGGAAGGCATAGGGGGGGCGTTCCTCTGGTGCGTTCTCCCCCCACTCTCATGCGATGGGAATATTTAACCACGTATCACATGGTTTAATTTCTCGGGTTTCTGCAGTGAGGCTATCCAGTCAACAAGGCCCCTCAGATTACTACTATCCCGGTAATCCCTTCCCCCCATTAATTCCACAAGGCTTTGGTATTTCTAATGCTAGAGATTTCGAGAAGCTCTAGGCCAAGTTAGTCCGCCAAGGATGAGTATTTATAGTGGAAACCGAAACAGATCCAGTCTATCAGAATAAAGATTTCGGAAAACAAATATCCCACACCTGCAGAGAATCGAGAGGAGAACTCGATCCCATCTTTCTTTCTTTTTTGATGCAGGAGCCCGTTTTGCGCCTTGATCGAGCTTTAAATTTGGAGTTCTTTCAGTGAGGCTACTGGGCGAATATAGCACAAGTCATATCCGTGCAGACAAGACACTATTCGAGTAGTTATCACTTGCTTTGGTGTTCCAAGCAATCAAACTGGCCCCTTATGGTGGTCGTTACTCTGACAAATGATTGAACTTGATGGGCGGCCCCGCCCCGGGGTAGTAGCTGTCGCCGATCTCAAAAGTATCCCGACACATTGGCACCAAGACCAGTACAGATTTACCCAAGACGTCCGGAAACTAAATAAACATCGCCAATTCGTTAAGTATTCGGATATAGAGTCTCCTGGTGTCAGGCATACGGTATGTGAGAGTTCCCCTCCCGAGAGTGAGGGTACCTGTGCCCATATATTATGGCTATACTGGATAATCAAACTCTCTCTTGGGGCCAAGTTGTTTCCTCTATTCTGTTGATTACCTTGAACCAAAAATTGCCCTCCTCAACTTCATGACGCGAGGCGCCTCCTGACCTTGCCCAGGATGATCCTGGTAGGTGGACAGGAAGTCGATCTCTGGTCACTGCGGGGTCCTGGAGCGCTTGTCCCTAGCAGCACAGGTACCGCACTCATACCCCCCCCCCAACGCAGCCTCCCCTTATTTCACATCTCGTCGAGAAGCACTTGGGTAGATGTGTGCTCGAGGATAATCTCACTCCGACCATCACAAGAGTGGCAAATATATGTGGGCCTAAATTTACTATAGCAAGCCCACCCTATGGCCTGGTGCTAAGCAAAATGCCAAAAGCCCCTCCAGCCTTCTCACTGCGACGGCATTAACGGTTCGAGGTTCATTTTACGGTCGGAACCCAAATGATTGGCTGGCATCCTCCGGATCCTGACCAAGTGCAAAAGTGCCAGAGGCATAAACGTGGGTGATGAGACAGCCAGAGATTAGGAAGGTTTCTGCTGAGGCTGAGACACTCTTATCGCAGCGTGGAATTTATTCTAAGAAAGCAAAGAACTCATCATTTCTGGCACGGAAATAACATGCTGCTATAAGGACGTCTCCTTTGCGCTCAAGCATCTGTATAAGCCTCCCCCATCCCTGACTATCTAATCGCCCACGTCTATACCCGAGTACCGGTACTCGACGAAGCGCGGTTCGGCCCGCGCTTTCTGTGGATCCCCTGACAGTTCGCAATTGACAGGTGGTAGGCGCAAAGTCCTCGCTAAAATGTTAGTGAAAAGTTAGCTTAAGTTAACCCGAGAAATAATCCTTGTTTCATGCGAAAGCATCTCTCGAAACGCTTGTCATTTTTTGTAAATCACTCATGTAAGGGGCAAGGTTTGGGGGGGCAGGGAACATACTGGGTATCTCCCAACCCCAACTGAGGTAAGACATGGGCAGACCTACCGGACAGGCCACTTGTAGTGTCTACTGTGTGGCAGCGTATCTCGGGTTGGACAAGAGAGTCCGATTAGCGCGCCGTGGATCTCTAATGTGCTTATAAGCAAAAACAAATTTTGCGAAGGTGAGCTGGCGAAACGGAGACCCTTCATATCACACGCTAGACAAAACGGAAACAAACATGCAGGCAACCATCCATAGATACCTCGTACTCGAGTATAGTACTGGTCCCCGCTTATTTTGCCATTCCCATGATGCCCGGCATGAACGCCGGCAGGCCGAATCCGGAAAGAATGCCAGATGGATGAAGGTTGCTTAGGGCCCGTGACGGAAGTTAGCACATGCAAGCGTCGCCCCCAATTATTCCCATTCATACGGTATTGGATAAGCTAAGAGACTTCATAAGAGCAGCTCATTTCCTTAGCGCCGCCTCAGCTGCTCCTTGGGTGGGTTGTTGTCGTTAGTTTTAAGGCTTACGGACAACTCTTCTTCCTTCTGGCAAGCAGAGCGTAGCACTGCACACTGTGCTTATTTGTGCCGTATGTGGCGATAGGCTGCAATAGCTTGATTTCGATCGATTGAGAGCCTTAATCAAATAGTGCAATAATACTAAGGGCTGTACTCAAGTAGGGTGTGTATATAACTTGTTCCAGCATGAGTTGTTTTCTTAATTGGTTAATATGTACTTCGAGGGTCAAAACCTTGGTATAATATATCTAATATCATACCGTAAGAGCCGAAATAATTGAGAATGACGCTAGGACGTCTAGAATTTCCGGCTTTGTATTAGGAGAGAAAACACAGCGAGAAGGTTCTCCTTCAGCCCTCATTTGAGACACAGACCTTACTAGGAGAGGCAACTCCAACGTCCTAACGGGATTCTCAATTATTTCGGTCTCTACGGTATTCACAAGAAGATTTCCCTGGGGGAAAGAGGCTGCACCTTTCCCTCCTATGACCTCTGCAACCATGGCACACAATTAGCCCCACCGGCTGCTATATACTCGTGGCAAGCAGGGGGTTCCCAAGAAGAGGGGTCAGTGAAATCCACAGCAAGAAATTTGATATCTTGAGTACCCATACAGACTCATGCCCTCTGTTTCCCCGTGCATGTAACCTAATTTCCATTCTTTCTCGATACAATCCACAGACCAAAGTCCGTATAGCTGTGCGGCAAGGGCTCCCTTTAGAAAATTTCCTCCTATCCGCCTAAAGCCTATCCTACAGTCCCCTTGTCCTGCCTGCGCAAGTTCTTTCCTGCTACAAGTATTTAACCCAGAGCAGGTGCCACCCCTTGCTATACCACAACCCTCTGGTGGCCCACTCTATCACTCCCTTCCCCTTGCTTCATCTCTCCCACTCCGATCTAGAATCTGTGCGCTAGTTGCCATAGGTATAACGAATTTAAAGGATGAGAGGTAAGATACATATCGGTTATTGGGGAGCTACCATCAACTAACAAAGGGACAGGAAAGCGACAGATATTCTAAAGAAACGCGAGACACCTATCTATCTGTGCCCACAGAGTCCATTTGGCCCTAGGGATTCTTCTACCGCCAGCCTATAGTATCCACCGGACACCCCCGAGAGATTCCTGAACCACTTCGGTGACTGATAAGATCAACCCCAAAACTCCGGTGCACCGCCCCGTTTCCACCATCGGTCTCCTACCACTTATCTAAGGCTACCTGCCTCTATAGCCACAGGACGGGAATTACGAATCATGGAAGTATTCACCGACATCGATATAAAAAATCTCCTTCTAGGCGTCAAGTTTCAATGCCCAGCTAGTAATGGGACTAGTTCTGAGTCGTGCGTTGCCGTAACCAGCGAAACTGCTCAGAGACTAGTAGCGCTCTATTCAGTCATGGTGGCACTTATCTTCGTCTTTTGTTGGAAGCTTGTCAGCGTTATTGTAATGATGTTCTCAGGCTCTCTTGACTTGCCTATGAGGAGACGGCTCGATCCCCAAAAGGCATTGGACGCCTCCGATTATGATGCTATATTGTGGGGCATAGCATTTGTGGGCTTCTGGAATTCCCGAGAGCCGCTAGAGGCGACCCTTTTCATATCTGGCTTCCTGTTTCGACTGCTACGAAGGTCCCTCGACAAGAAATTCCGCGCGCGCTGGCTCGCGGTTGGCCTGCTGTTATTGGCGGTAGTGTGGCTATCAGGATCCTATATAGCAAGCGTCTTTGTGGCTGGGAAGCTGATCGCGGGTAATATTGCGCCGGCGGACCCCAACAGAGTTTTTGTACCAACGCCCGGGCTTAAGGCTGAGTCGGATAAAATGCGCCTGCAGGCCCTGCGGGCACCTGCTACCCTGCGTTCTCTGGGAAGCGCTGAGGCCGCAAGCGAGCACCACACTATCCGGGACCATTTCTCACTAGAGGCCCATCTGGAGAGTGGAGACTCCCCACAGTATTTTAGCTACTCATACACGGTAGGGGCCGGTGACATGGGCCTCCAGAAATGGCACGACTTGAGGCAAGAGGTAAGCGGGCGGTGCGACGTTGATAGCAGCTGGCTCTGGAAAAGCATACCGGAACAGGATGTTGATGTGTATCGTCCATGGGGACTGGAGAATAAAACTGTCAAAGTTGTCATTGATGGCGAGCGAAAAACTGCCCCCAGCGCAACAGCCATTCCCTTCCCTTACGCCAAGAAGGATTTCTTGATCGATCAGGCAGCAGAAAATCGGTACGGAATTATCGTGCGCTCCAGCCACCGAGCCAGTCACCGCCCAGGAACCGATCCATGGTACAAGACGGAGTCATTTGTGGCTCTCGAAAATGAGACCGATGCGCGAATACCGGACTCAGCCGGAAACCGAGTCATGGGGGGCAGGCCCGCCCTGTCTTGCACGCAGAAAGACGTCTGGTGGTACAACGGAACACAATTCAAGAATGTTTACGAGCTAACTAATAGGTCGAATATCAATTTTCCCGATGGATGGGCCACTCAACTGCAGCTAGACTTTTTCGACCCCCGTATCATTGATATGGTCAATTCAGCTGGGTCTTCGTCGCTGGCCAGCTCCTCCACGTTCGTCGGTGAGAGGTTCGATGCACAGAGCTCAAAAATTAAGACAGACATGACTCGCCTATTTACTGCTACATGGATTTCCACAGCCCATACCTTCCGCAACATGCTGATGGTCGGTGATAATACTCAGGACATCCCCAATGCCGCCCATAAAGGGACAGAACAGCCCCAGGACGGCGTGGGGCTCTTCGTGGCTTCCACGCCACAGGTGGGGACCCTACGGTATTCGGTTTTACTTTCTATCCCTATTCTTCTGGGGGTTTTGGCTTTCATGCTATCGCTCCTAGAGTGTGTGTTCAAGTATTTGCCCTGGTACCGGAATATGCATTTCTCCGAGGGCGCTTATCTGTACGCGGTTACCCAGAACCCGGACCTTTGCGGTCAACAGGAAATAGGACCGCCGAGTGACAACAAAATAAGATTGGGCCATGTCATTGAGCGGTGTCTGGAAGAGGCATCAAAGTTGTCCTAGTTAATTTTTCTGAAGCCCCCTTTTCATCCCTATCCAGCACCCATTTCTGTTTTTTATAATTCGCCTACCTCGTGTTTTTGTTTTTCCTTTGCTACCGTCATTCTATATCTACTCTCTATTGGTGGGAGAACCTCGCAGTTTTCGGAAGCAGGCGTTTTCGCACGCAAGTACCGCCAGCATCGCCTCGAAGCAGGGGAGCAGGGTGTGTGACAGTGCTGTAATACATGTTTTCCTTGTTGTTTGTATGAGGTTCTCTTAGTCCGTTTTTCTGTTCAGTCCCGTCGGTGCTATAGGGTACCGTCCCCGTCACCCACGCCCCATACCTCTCAAACCCGAACAATTGGGCAATGTGCTAGGGAGTTGGGGTTGCCTCTCTTAGTAGTCAGGCATTTTTTCTCTTTTTGATTTGTCTTGGAGTGTTGGACGGATGTGCTTGGCTCTGTTGCGGGGTGCGAAGGATCCGGAGACCTGCAGAGGGTACGGATACTGGAGATTGTTCAACAATAGATTTTACCAATATGTTTTCCTTTCACTATCACGGGAGTGTACGGAGGAATAAGGGCATGCGGGGAATACAGAGATAGGTGTGGTGATCCACAAGAGGATCAGGATGTGGTATTTGTGTTTTACTTATAAACTTGTGTCCACCGTTAGTTTAGCTTTAGAAGTGCCTACAGTATTTACTAGAATAATTGAACCTCACTCTAGGATGTAGGAGCTGCCTTCGCTGGGAAGGTCTGGCACTTTTTTGTTTTTTTTATCTTAAGCTGGGGCTCTGGTGGTCAGTTCTCGTGGTGCTTTCGCCCCCCTATCCAAGAGAGGGAATTTTGGACGTCTTAGAGCGAGGTTCAATTACTCTAGTAAATATTGTAGTTGAAAGGGAGCGAATGAGCGAAGTCCGAGGGGTGAAACCCACATTCCATATCCTTCCTCCGGGGTGCCCAAGTTCCACGTGAATTCTCTTACTGGTAGTCTATCGCCTACTTCCGTGCGACCCCCATTTCCCAGATTGACAGAGAGTGAGTATCCTGGTGTGTTTTTCTCCCTTTTCCACACGAGTGGGTTTTGGGCTACCCCGACGCACGTTTGAGTTATTCAAGTTCTTGCCGCGTTCTACTCCTTATTTTCTCCATGGTGTCCGAAAGGGGTTTCGAGTGGTGCATTTGCCGGAGCCTGCATGCGAACCATTTCATGGAAGAATTCCAACCTGGGGCTGAGATTGCGAACTCCGCAGAAAGATCTCGAAGAAGTATGTTTGATCGGGTTTAGTCATAGAGAGTGAGAGTTATTGGTTCAGGGCCCGGATACCGGTATCTATTGGTTGCTTTGTGATCCCGGGCTGCGCATGAACTGGTAGCCAGGGCGGAGTGGTGGGAGTGCTTCCATAACTTACCGGTATGGGGTTTGGATCCTGGACTTTGTGAGATCCACTAATAAATGGATGGATACGGTACCGTATTAAACGGTTCAATAGGACAACGTGCTAAGACGTCAGAAATTCCCTCTCCTGGATAGTGGGGGCTAGCGCACAGCTAAAACCAACCCCTCAGCCCGAAGACAGAGAAAAAAAGAAACAAGAGCCAGAACTTACCAGCAAAGGCAACTCCAACGTCCTAGCGTGATCCAATTGAACGAGTTAATGCGGTACCTTGTTGGCCGTTGGTACAGTACTAAATGACTTTTCACAAATTCAAGGCCACATTTTGGCTCCAGGGCCACGCCCAGACCAAACAAATACTTGTGCGACAAAAGTTCCCTAAGAATTCCGATCCAGTCTAACCCCATCAGTTTGAAAACCCGAGATGCGAAGATCTAAAGCAAGGGGTCTGACAGGGAACTGCAAGCAATGTAACACAAAGACAGGCTGGGAGGGGCACTCACCCCGCACGATGCTACATACACGACAAGTACCGGTACGGCAAACCCCGGGTATCCCCCTCCACAGCTGAATCACAGCCAATCACTCCGCAACCATTGGCGACCAAACATCTCATGATCGCTTCGTGCCACCTAGTTCCCACTGAAATCCCAGAACCGATTGCTCCCCTGAATTCACCAATGAAATAAGTCCTCTTTTAAGCTTTGCCGCAATTATAATTCACAAAATTTAATAACTCAACGAGCAACATTCGTGGGGGAAAAGAAAAGAAGAGTCATAGAATTGCTCAACATCAAGAGGTGGTGTTGGTTGATCGATTGGTGTTTTCTCCTGGGGGGGGTTGCTCCCACTTGATTTCACACAATTTTAGCTAGTGATGACCGTGGCGCAAATGCAGAGAGTACTCGAATACGGTTCGCTTACCGTAGAACAATGTATCATAGAAGGATGCTTAAACCCCAGCGAACCCCTGGCCCAGCAAAGGAATTCACCATCCTCCCACTACTATTCACTCCTGTCCAATAGCAATACGTCTCTCCACAGTCCTCATTAGAGCCACCCTCCTAATCCTAACCTCCGCCCTCCTGAACTCTTCCATCCAAACAACCGCGTTTTGGACAGGGATCTCCCCTCGCACAAAGGGCTCCAAAGGCACCATCTCCGAAGATACTATTTACACAACGGGGCACATGGTCACCACGGCCTCGGGCGGCACCCATTAGTGCGACGGCACAAACGATAGTGTGCGCACCATGCCCAGCGCCACCATCACAAATGCGATCGCCGACGCAGTATCCACATAGGACGGGGCCTATCATAAGAGAAACCGGGACCACAACATCACCTCCATTGAGGACGACTCGGAGACGAATGATAAGCGCTGGGGACTGGTTCGTTGGATACAGGTTTGCTGATAAGGGAGGGTGCCCAACTCAAGTTGCCGCAAGCGACCAGGTTTTCATTGCCTTTGACGCATTTAAGGCGGACAAGCCAGGAGTTCGAGTAGAAGGTGATGTGGTTTTTATTATAGTATGACCAATGGAGCGGATAAAAACCCGGTTCAAAGTTCCACGTTGGCTGCGGGATGGGGCGGACCTGGTGGAGGTGAGAGAGAGAACTTGTTTATTAACTCTCAGGTGCACGTGGCTGCTAGCTAAATAGGGCCAACAAACATGTGTGCGCAGCCATTGGTTTACCCTCAACGCCGTCCTACGCTCACAACACAGCTAGGATGGTTGCCCGTTCCCCACTACACTCAACAAGGGCCACTACAAATGCTCAGGGGAAGGCCACTATAAAATTTGCGAAGGCCGCTGAGTACAATTCCAAGGTTACGAAGGATAAGGCTATCAGGTCTAATGCGGTTGCCATCACCGTTGCAGTTCGTACTCCCAGAACCGTGTTCTAGAATCTAACCTCTCAAACTTGAAAGCCTCTGCAATCACTAACATACAATTGCGGAACATCAAAATATACGCCCCTTCCAAATACATATTTCGCTGCTGATTGTAATTCTACCCGACTGGCCAATCAATGGGAACTGTATTGGAACGGGATGCGTATTTCAGTGTTCAGCGATCGGGGTTTCAAAACAAAGACCTCACGGCTGCTCTCTCCCACCCTGTCTCTAATCATGAGGTTTTGCTCTTTGCAATCCTGCTAGCAGCTACAGGGCCCCTCAAATTCGAAAAGTTGGATTCCGGTGCATGTTCCGAACGACAGCGACGGCCGCGACTACAACTAGGGAAGTGTGTAGATTGTGTAAGTGTATATATTATGAAGCTGGGTTAAGAGGCCGCAACTGGTGACTCGCGGTGAGTATTAATTGGATACCGTAAAAACTCGAATAATCGAACCGTGTGCTATGTCGTTAGAGTTGCCTCCTCTGGTAAGGTCTGGTGTTTTTTGTTTTTTTATGGCCCCCAGAGGGGCTGAGCAGCTCTTTTTTTGCAGTGTTTTTCGCCCCTATTCTAAAGTAGGGAATTCTCAACTACATAGCACACGGTTCGATTATTCGAGTTTTTGCGGTATATCAACAGGCGCGAGGCGTAATGGTTTCAAATGGCGAGGCTAGAAACAGGGTTCAATCCCAGTATTAAGGAATTACCTGTACGAGTACTGGAATGCAACTCCTCCGCGGCTGTCAGAGTGAGGGGCGCCCCTGGGCATAAACCAGAGTTAGAAGTCAGAAGTTCGGAGCCGCCCGAAGAGAAAAGAGAAGCAACCATGCACGCGGCAAAGGCGGAGAAAAACAAGGAACCCGCGATGACACTGAGAAGGAGTCTTCTTCCCTCTTGAATATCCGCCAAGAGTTCCAACTTGAGACTTCGAACTTTCCACTCCTGCGCTGGGCCCCGTCACTCTACCGTATTACAGGAAGATTGCGCAGACCTTAAACTCGCCTCCGGGGGTATCTCGGTTCGGGGGGTACCGGCATGTCGTTGCTACTTTTTCTCCTTTCATTTCACCTATTACTCAGAGTGACGCTAAATATCAATTATAGTTTCACAGTCTACTGTAAGAACTTGAATAATTGGGCGGTGTGCTATGTCGTTGGACTTTCCTCTCTCGGTAAGGTCAAGAAAGTTTTGTTTTTTTCTGTCTCGGAGGGACTACCGGTAGATAGTATACCGTCTAATTATTCAAGTTTTTACGGTTCAGGTAGACTATGTCTCTTCTCGACCTACCCTGTGAACGGACATAGCTGTTGACGCGAGTTTAGTACCCCGAATAGTGTGCGCTGACTGGTATGATCATACACATACCAGTATCATCAGTGGTTATTTCTGCCAAGCTTTAGTCCGGGCTCGTCTATCTGTATTCCTGGTCGATGGCACCTGAAAGGGATTACCCCCAAGCGCATGGTGCCTCGAACCAACATGCCCGGCGCATGCCGAGAATCCTGCCAGGCACTCCGGCTGTGATTGTGAGGCTTAAGACGTAGATTAAATAATTGCTCTGTGTCAAGACATTTAATGCAAGTGCCGTAAGTTATGGTACTTTGTGCCCCTCTGTTTGACACCCCACCCATCTTCGATGCCGTGCTCAAATGAGTGCCCAGCAACAGCTGCCACACGCCACCTGCAACCATCATTCCATCTCCCCCACAACAACGTGTGCTCCCAATTACCTGACATTTGTAAAAACGTCAGGCAATTGAGAGTACTGGAAGAACCGGTTTCTAATAGGGTGTGCTCATAATTGCTTTGGTTTGTTAATGTGACGGGCCAAGCTCCGTCCCAATAAGTTCAGCTGTCGCGTCTTCCCGTTTCCACTCTGCAACCACCGCGCCAAATTACGCGAATAAACGAACCACCACAAACATTCTTCAAGACAATTAGAGGTTACCATTATCACCATGACCCAGGAAGAGCCTGTCTCCGCTCCGATGACCGCCCCCGCCGTCACAGAGGCTCCTTTCGTCGGCGGTCTCTTCCCCGACACTATCTGCTGATACTATTGCTACAACCACCACTGCTGCTATCACTAGCACATCCACACGTGTCCTGAACCGTCGACTGAGGCCCATCCTTGAACAAGCGGAAGGCTACTAACCCTGATAAACCCACTCCTCCCATGCCAGCGAAGAACCTTACTCCTTTGCGCCGGGGGGGAAGTCAAGCACAAATCCTTGTATCAGGAGGCTTTCTACCAAGGCTAGGATTCCGAGGAGAGGGTCTGCACTTGCCGCCGGATATGATTTGTATAGGTGTGCTTTTGGTGTTCCTTGTGATGTGTGGATGGAAGGCCGAATGAAGAGTGCGCACGACGCTACGATTATTCGCCGTGGAAAAGTTCTCATCGATATACACATTCCGATGATGATTCCCGTTTGGACTTGCACGTCCCCTGTTCCTTCCTTCCTTCTATCTGGCGGCTAGCGATCGTTAATTGTTGGTAGACGGGAGAATCGCACCCAGAAGTGACTTTGCCTCCAAGAACTTTACCGACGTTGGTGCCGGAGTAATTGTCGCTGACGTATATCACCCCTTCATCCAACTTTTCGTGCAGCGAAATTAACCAGGGGAATAGTGCCACGGTCAAGTCAATGTCCTCTTCTTCAACCACGGTGGCGCGGGCTGTCAAAGAGGGCGACCGTGTTGCCCAGTTGATTCTCGAGAGGGTGCTCCGGCTCCCCCCCCACCACTTATCCATTCGAAAGCACTAGTGTTCGCATCGCTAAGACTTTCGCTTCTTTCTTTCATAACCCTATCCTCCTACTTCCTTTGTCCATTCCACCGAGTCCTTCATTAATTATCTCCCTGTGTCGTTTGCATTGCATGCCCACTTGGTGAGACGGGCTGGCTGCATTATGCTAAAATCACCAACTATTTTAGATGCCTTCTTTTGCTCTTCAGGATGGCTGGAGTTGTCTATTTAGTGGTTTAGAATCCCGCACCAGAGGGCAAACTGCAATTCAACGGCTCGCAGTATAGCGACAAAGGCTCCAACCATGTCCTCTCTGTAACATACCATTAATTATTCTAGAATGGGAAACCTATACTTACGGCGCGGAAAGGGCACTGTGAAAGCCTTGGGGCACGCAATATATTAATACACAGGAATTTGCATCTCACTTGGAGAATCATCCCATCTCTCGTTAGTTCAACAATTGGTATAGCTACCGGAGCGTGACTTCAACTCGGCCGTACGGTTATACAGAGAGGTAACACCCTTTATTGTCGGATCTTTAGCCGAGGCTTCATACTATGTACAGTGTCCTATATTGTCCAGAGCCCTCGTAGTGCCCAACGGGGGGGGCAAGAGCCCTGGACGAGACGGGACAGCAAAATGTGGTTAGCTCTGTCCTGGAAGCCTCACGATAGCGGCCATTGTTAAGGGCAGGTCGCCTCATCATGTATTGATAAATCTATTCAAAATCCCAACGTACTAATTCTACTACAAATACCATCGTGCTTTACTTATCATTGTTCTTGCTTCTATCCAGTAACCCCGGGCAGCCATGGGTTGACAGGCCGACCTCCCTGGCCGTGGTTTTAAAAAGCCTGGGTCAGTCCAGTGGAAATTATTAGTCCCCGCCCAAACTGCCGGAAGCATAGGTAAAGCCACCTAGTTGTTCAAATGTCAATTTAGACTCCATGAGGTATACATGCTCAGGTAGCCTGCCGATATCTGAACTACCTACAGGTTTTCACCGTTAATCACTCGAGACATCCGAATAAATCAAGGTGTTGACTAGTGTCGCGAGAGAGTGAGAAGAAAAAGGTAATCAAAGTGAGCAAGTAACTTGGATTGCCTGGTGAGTAATTGCGCAGAGATGAGATCGAACCGAGAAGTAAAAAAGAAGAGAAAGAACAGAGGAGAGAGAGAGGAGAGGCGAGAAAAGTGGAGTCAAGAACTAGGTATACGATACTGTACTGTACAAGCAGGTTGGTAACGCACGTAGTCACGAGATGTCACTCGTGACTACAAGTTACGGGCATATATTACCCGAACACTAGCCAGCGGTCCCGCAGCAACATTTGGCCCAAGGGCATTACTACGGTAACCCTAGGCCTACCCCCCAGCAAAAAAGTGGTTCGCCGAGCATTTTTAATGCTCGACTACTCCACTGCCCCCCGGATTCGAACTCATGATGGTCCCTGTTTCAAATTAGCCGACCAGTCTCCTAAGCCATTAGACCATAGGAACTGGCCGATAATACTTTTTCTTCTTGACCTTTTAACTGCTTCTTCAGAAAATAGACAGTTCAGGCGCCTGATACGTACTTTCTCTTTGGTAAAAAAAGGACATTGGTATCCCATCATAGTACTCTCTCATGATATCGATAGAACCAGGAACGGGGGGGGCTCCGGTGAATATCTATGCTCTGCCTCCGAAACACTCGCTATCTTTGTCAGAGGACAGACAAATGTTCCCCGAATTCCATGACTAGTATCCCCGATGTAACTATTCTTTGGTATACACAGGAAAGGACAGGGATAAAACTTTTGTATGATAAATTATCTCTGCTTATCTATCTGACCGCCCATACAAAATCCGGACTCAAGTATTCGGGTTCTATATGTCTGTAAACTTGTACAATAGATGTAAGAGCACAAGTACGATTTCCAACACAAGGAGCATGAGTCAATAGATTTTGCTTGACCAGTCAATTATCGACAGATTAACAATCACGATATTCATGTCTGTTAGAAATCGTTGTTGCATGTACACTAGTTAGCCGATAGCCGCATCACTGATCTCCCCTAACCCCAACCTCTCTTTCTTCTGCTCAATACTTGTTTGCTTCCTTCTCTGATAGAACAACTACGGAATACAAGACATCTCTATTTCTGACAATGCCCACCTTACACTTGAACAGTCCTACCTTAAACCCCTTTGCGGAATCCTTTTATAATCCTCCCATGAATTCCGGAGTGATTTATATTAGCTGAAACTCTTTGTATGATCAAGCATAGGCAATCACTCGAGTGGTGGAAATGGTTCTTGGATTTCTAGTTTCTAATTGATAAAACGTGGCGATGCTATTACGACAGCGGAATATTTAATGTTGTGGAGAAGGCAACCTTGCTAGATACGATGGAATTGACTCCTGGAGGGGCAATAAGTGAAGGGTCACAGAAATAGTGTTTAATCAGCCTTTTCATAGAAAGGAACCAGGGGCCAGAAGGCGCCTTCCGACAGCCCAGCCCGGTCATCATTGGAAAAAAGTCTGAGTGAGTCGGAGCCCACGTAAAGCCTGCCAGGCCAACTGGCGGCTTGAGATTAGTGAACGACACGAGCATGATCGAGCAGTCCACGGGGGTCATGCGCCGCTACGATGTGGTTGAGAGGAGCGCACGATCGATCGATCGATCAAAGTGCTGAAAGATCTGAGATAGTCGAGCTCTGGACCCGAAACTTGGGAGAACGAGAGATAGTTAAGAACTGCATTCTATTTGAGGGGGTCGGAGGACCAACTATTTATGATGCGCAACAAGAACACATATCTAGAGTGGGAAAGAAATCCAAGGTAACAATATAGAAGACAAGAGAAATAGGATGAGTTGAGTTTGAACTCTGACAGAATTGAAGCGGAACTAGGGCGTACTGGGAAGCGTTGTCGTACTCAAAGACGTAGAAAGTGCCATATCCGAAAGTATACTTTCAACGCAACCTGTTGCAATATGCGATCGGTACTTAGACGAAGAAGTGATAATAGAAAGTAGTCAAGATCTCTTATTGAGACAACGCTTATCCATTGAATAATAAGAAAGACATAGCTCAGCTATATAGTACAGTGGTTGAGTCCAGCTATTACCACCGCGATCCCTCCACAAGGAAATTAGAAAACAAAGACTATCAAAGAAGTGACCTGACAGGAACAAAAGGAACAATGAAAGAACGCACATTAGGCTTCAACCAGTGGCGAGTATGGAAAACATAGAAAGCTGAAAGAAGCATTTGAGAGGAGAAAGAAACCATACACCAACACAACAGAGCAGATCCTAGTCGAGTGATCAATCATGACCAGTCCAGGAGCATGACATATGATGATTGATCATTATCGCCGACTTCACCTGAGTAGTATTCAAGTTAGTTTTGCACGTTAGAGTATTATTGAACAATAGACCTTGGTTTTTGGGTTTGCAGTAATTGTGTTTCCTATTTTCGATATCTCACATCGCGTCCGGAAGAGTCGCTGCCATGTCTTGGCACCTGATGTTTATCCTTCATTCTTCCTTTCTTCTTATTCCTCCGCTGTGAACTCCAGCTTCTTGAGGTGTCGTATTCTTGGAGACCTGTCGCTATCAGGATACAGTTTTTCTTTCTTTCCACAATCGCGGGCGAAATACCACCTCTAAGGCACTAGGAATTGGGATAAAGTGGGTTTTAGGGTGATTAAATTTCAAAATCAGTCATATTTGTTTTTGTATATGACAAACCCTATAATCTTCCTGCATCTTATGTCCCATAATTCGGTTGAAGCAAAATACTTTGAATATGCCAAACACCAGTATTTTTATTCTAAAGAGTACTTTGTTTTCAGCAAAAACCGAGTTTTTTATCTAATGGTATGCCAAACAGTGCCCAATTTGTATTGTTTACATGGCTTGATTTGAGGGTCGATGTTTTCCTTTATTATAATACTTGGTTTTTAGACTGTCCCTCAGAGTGTATGCTATGGATTTTCCCGAAAAAAAAGAACAAAAAATAGATTGAGAGGCTTATCCCTTAGAGCACTGAAACAATGGAATTCAGTGCCGCCAAGAAATTGCGCAACTATGCTGTCTAAGACAGATGGTGAATAAGCACTAAGCAACATCACGAGAAGCAGAACCACATAAGAAGATGAAAATAATTCATCTTGATTGTTCTGAATTCTGCGAGAAAATATGCCACGAACGAGGAAATCACGCGTATTGAGTCTGGGGATAACTGAGAAAGGGGGCTAGCAAAGCCCGGTTGCTCTCGGATTACGGAAAGGTATGAGACTAAGCCCAATAGGCTGGCAGAATTCTAACGTATCACAGCAGGTGCACAATCGCAAACCAAACCGGCAGGACTACCATGTTCGGAACCCAATTCCCCTCGACCAAAGGAGGAAAAAGGAAAGCAAAAAGGAAGAGGAAAGGAGCAAGAATTGGAGTCAGTCTCTGTGGCCGAAAAGATCCGAAATCTTCCACCTCCTCCATCCCATACACCATTCCAAGGCCTCTTTCCGTCACACCAAGCTTGTGCTATTGGGCCAGCAACTGGGCTTGTGAACCCTTATAGATTGTTCTCACTTTGTTTTTCACAGCAACAACTAGAAATTCTCGCCAAGCACACAAACATGTATGTGAGTATACATGATGCCGGCCTGCGGGACACTAGGCACCCTTTTGTTCAAAAGTGGTATACAACCACGGTTCCGGAGCTTCAAATATTTTTGGCCATCTTAATTCACCTAGGGCTATTAAGAGGTGCTAGTCCGAGGATCTTTTGGCGTCCTGTGGGAGGTGTAGTTCGTGAACTGATGTCCAGGATGAGATATATACGCTTTCAACAGCTGAAGCGCTATTTGCACATCTCAGAGCCATCAAAGGCTTCAATTCCAGCTCAGGAGTGGTGGAAGAAGCTTGAACCCTTAAATAACAGCCTTCGGAAATGCTCAAAGGATTGTTTTCTTCCATCAACCAATGTGGCTATTGATGAGATGATAATTCACTTGCAGGGTCGCTCAGCTCATACCATCAAAATGCCAAATAAGCCTATTAGTTTAGGATATAAGGTACTGGCATTGTGTGATGCAGGATACACATTTGACTGGGAGCTCACTTCATGCATTACAAGCTTTGCAAGTTCAAAGCAGATAAAAAAACCCTATCCCCTTTTGCCTACCTCCTCTGCTGTCCTCCAAATGCTTACAACACTACCCTATCGCACCTACTTTTTTACTGCTTACATGGACAATTACTTTTCAAATATTCGGCTTTTTGCACGTTTGCTTGATTTTGGAATTGGAGCATGTGGCACCGTAAAGTGTAGTAGTAAAGATTTCCACTCTTGTTTAAATGTCAATAAAGACAAGGCAGCAAGTATGCTGCAATGGAATTTTGCAACTGGGGTCATAGTACGCGAGGTAGTTGATTCAGCAAAAAAGCTAAAAGGAAGCCAGCCACCCGAGCCTAACAGGTGGGAAATCCCTCCCGTAATGGCCTTTCTGTGGCAGGATAATAATACCGTTCATTTATTATCCACTGTTCATGATCTTGAGAAATCAACCTCTTAGGTAGAAAAACTTTGTCGAAAGCCAAGAGAAACCAGCACGAACACTACTGCTACTCGAAAGCCTTTTTCTGAGAGGAAACATCGCAAGCTATTATCAATTCCTAAGATTGACAATGACTATAACCAATACATGGGCAGTGTCGATATTGCCGATCAGCTGCGATTTTACTTTTCTACCTAACATGTTGCCCACAGGAACTGGCAGCCTTTTTTTTATTGGCTGCTGGACACGGCAATCATCAACTCCTACCCGCTTGCATGAATCAATGGCTCTCCTACAACCCACGGCGGGTTTCTTTCTTCACTTACAACTTCTCTTCTTACCGCTGGTCACAAAAGCTCCCCTTCAAAGCCTAAATGCACCTTCCTTTACCAAAGCCGATCCAAGTATCGCCTCCGCAATCCACTACGACAATCCTATATTACAAAGAACTCATCACCACCAGAGCCGGTAGGAGGAGGTAGAACCTTAAGAGGCCATGTTCTGGTACGGAGAACTACTCGAGTGTGGTGCTTATGGTGTCGTTGGCGCCGAAAGCAAGGAGGCCCGAAGGTGAAAATACACCAAGTTAGATCTCAGTGTGAACGGTGTCATGTAACTTAGCCCTTTGTCATTCTTGTTTTCCATTATATCACGGTGTTGGAAGGTCTTCGGTTTAGTTCTTTTTCTAATATCACTCAGCCCATTTAGTAATCTTAATCCCTACCCTCACATCCTTTCAATTGCGCAATTTCTTGGCGGCACTGAATTTCATTGTTTCAGCGCTCTAAGGGATAGAAGGAGCGAAAGAGCCCCCGCGCGCAAGTAGCTCGGGAAGGGTGAGCCAAGTCTGAGCCACTCTCAGAAGGCGGGGGAAAAATTCCATAAAGCAGTGGAATAAGATATAATTTTTTTTCTGGGCATGGATGAAAGGCGTGGTAATAGGGGACATGAGTTTTAGAAATTTTCAATGAATAAATTAGTGTTTTATTAAATATATTTCTCATCATACATAGCAATTCATTAATTAACTACTACGAGTACCGTAAAAACTCTTGCGATTCGCTATCTCCGGTAGCTCCGTTAGCTCGCTAATCTCTGGATTCAGAGACAAAAGCCCTTAAGAAGGATTAGTGCTTTCCGGGAATAGTATAGCCTGAGTCAAAGGTTGTGTTGGATCTCACTTACTTGCTGTCGCAATTGTGTCAGCTTATCCAGCTAAACCTACTTTGGTCTGGTGCCGTGATTTGCAGAGGTATTTGGCGCTAGCGAATCGCAAGAGTTTTTACGGTACTATTATCGTTGGATGGTTGGGCACTCCCTAGGAGTGCCTCCAAGATCGCTTAGCGTCGTTCGAAGCGGTAGAAACCTTGGCACGGTTACAGCATGATACAGTCGTCTAAGCCTTCCAAACCATTGGAATACAACCCCCGTCCCCCCTTACCATCCTCACCAGAGAAGTAAAGGATCGTTAATTCAAGTCGGCTTTCTCAGAGTTGATAGCGGTCACCGCAAGTACAGAGTCCGGTTGCTTTTCAGCGAGTCTCTGGTGTGCTTCTGACGTCCGTCTTTCCCATCTATTTTAGCTACAGATTCGGGTACCGCACCCACGCGATGCTCCCACCTCCCCGGACCCAACCATCTTTCGCCTCTTCCCGCCATTCCGATGCTCCGGACCCCACTACAACATTTTTATCTCCACTGCTGCTGCTAGGTCTCTCCTGCTTCTGCAGGCCCACTTCTTAAAGCTCGAAACCACTGGTCATCCCCCCCCTGAACTCGAATCTTAACCAACAGCCCACGAGCCCCTGTTACAAACCCAACCACTCCCCTGGCAGATACAGGGGCCAACACCGTGAATTCCCCAGAGCTATTGCCAGGAACACCAAACCTATCACTTCCCATACCGGTACTTTAGGCTTTCTCCCTTCTTTCAACCAGAAGTCCCCCTTTACACACTTGCATAAATGGTATTCGCACCCCTACCGGTAACTATTACCGCCCGCCAAGGAATCCCCCCACCCCAACTCCGCTCGACTCCGAAGAACGAACAGGTCGCTGTTCGGCGCATGAGCCGGGATACCTACTGGATGACAGGTTTCACAGCTTACAGTGTGGGGGTAAGGGTGTGATGGCCTATCGCGGCTGAATCGAGTTCCCCTGATTTCGAGATACCGGTAGATGATGGGGTCTTGTGCTCCTATTGAGGCTCACTAATAACGGGCCGTTTACTGTAACGGTTCCAGGCTATGCAGGTATTTGACTGCACCCGAATGCAGCTCCTGAAAGTACCGTAGTACACTCATCTTTAGACGTTCCTGAGCTCGGTTTTCCAGGGGCTCAAGGTTTGCAGAGATAATGTTTTATCATTAGGGCGGTAAACCACGTTAGTAACAATAAGGCACTCACTACCAGAAAGATCCATTTACCCTACCCCCACACCCTTATTTGGTTGGTTGGACCACTTTGCTCCATGCTTAGGAATGCTCTGTTGGCAAGCGGAATTTGGAAAGCCTTGGTATATTATTGGATTCTATTGCAGAGAGTATTAGGATGTTGGCTTTGCACATTCCATACCAGAGATTAGTAGGCTATGGCGCTTGCGAGGTTGCCTGAGAGCCGCTGTGCCCTTAGGAAGCCTGCTGCGTGGGTTAGGGGGTGCGGTGCTAAACTACTTGAAAAGGCTCATATCATACATACTTGCACTCGGACAATGCGACAGCATCGGGAAGGCAGAAAAGCAGGAGGGCCGTCCAGTATTCCGGGTGCTGAGTTCGGGTGGCGCTTATTTGCAAAAAATGAGTCAAAAAAATTCAATTCAATTACTACTAGTATCATAGTTGACTCTACCACCGTACTCGTAGGGCGTAGTATCTTTGCTCCGGGGGGGTCCATTGACTAGCGGAGGTCTTTCCCCTTCGGGTGATGGATTCCGGGAACATTCAAATCGTCGAAACTCCGCACCACGGAAGCAGCCATCGGCAGAAGGCCTCACACAAGATCCAAAAAAAAACCGATGCTGTTGACTGCTTGGGCATGGCCTAGGACGTGCAGTCCTCTAAAAAATCGGACCATCCGATCAGTAACCCTCCCGTGACTTTAGTTGGCGATTGTTAGCATCTCGGATGGGGGGGGGCTTAAATTTCTAGATCTCTAACAGAGGCTTGCTCCCGATTTAACTCCTGGGTCGCTTCGCGTGTTGGGATGTGGTACAAGCACTTCTAAGCCGCCGAGCAACAATTCCAGGAATTGGTCGGCAGGGTAAACAAGGGTTTACTTGCAGCTGGTTGGTCGTCTCCAACCTTCTCTGAACTACATACCTTCTTGAGCCGTGGTGGTGCAACGACCGCCCCCCCATCTGTCTCCACCTTGAAACAAGTAACGTTTTGCCCTCAACTACAAGCTTTTTCGACTCTCCACCGAGGAAAGTTTTCCACTTTTGCGGTACCGGCTTATGTACTATGCCCTTGGCGCGGCCCCCTCCTGTATTGTCTCCAGCCAGCACGCCTTAGGGGTCGAAGGGGCTGATCTTGGGGTGTGGGTCAGACTTCGATGAGACTTCTCCCGTATCTTGGTTCTCTTGGCTTCCCTATTCTGTGTATCGTGAGTCCTTGCTACGCCCGTCAAGGAGAATTGCGAATTCTATGCACTCCTTTCCCGCTGGGAAGATGTAGCCATGTGACATGTGAAGGAATTAGAATAGTTAACGCCTTAGAGGTGTTGGATTATGAATTTACCTCTTTCTTGGATATTCCCACCGCCGGGGGGGGGCGGGGGCCGGGGCGCGGGGCGCGGGCGCCGGGGCGCGGGGGGCGGGGGGGGGGGGGGGAGGGGTGAGGGGGGGGC
>Ga0307509_10003177_pt1 | contig 25437 bp, 24 predicted proteins | sample 10_EM_MG_FD_202245 | JGI IMG/M metagenome (GOLD analysis project Ga0307509, IMG submission 202245) | Populus trichocarpa ectomycorrhiza microbial communities from riparian zone in the Pacific Northwest, United States - 10_EM | ecosystem: Host-associated > Plants > Roots > Unclassified | place... | reverse complement strand
TGGGATGTGGCGGGGCGTTGCAACGCAAGTCAGGACGCACAGGACGCATGGGACGCAGGAGATGCGTCGCTTGCGTCAGGACGCAACGCCGACGGATCAGACGCAGGGTCCGTTTTTGCTGATGTATTCAACTATCTATTCCCGGACCCGCCTACCGGAACATAATCCCTCACCACCTTTAGCAATAGCAAAGCAACAACAAACAACCCTTTACACTAAATCAACATCAAAACCACAAATCCGACTTCCCCCGTAGCCAACTCCACCCCGAGTGGGTCACCAAGCCGAATGAAGAATCTGTATCATTAGTAAAACAACAATAACAAGGTAAACCTACGTTTCCGACACCCCAGTGCTCACACACCAGGCGGGCTCCTCTAACATCTGAACAGGGGGTAAAGCAAGCCCTGCCCACGTCGATTCGCATGCTAGCCTTAGCGGCCATCGTTAGGTTAACCCTCATCACTCAAGGTCATCTGTATCCTCCACCACGCCTCGCAGGCCATTTTTCACGATCTCCGGGAAATCCCTGGGAGTGGTTGAAAAACATAGGAAAATTGGGGTTAACCACACCCCGCCCAAACTGCCCACTCCTCGGCCCAACTGGGGCTCCCGCCACAACAACCATACCTCTCGGCTTCCTCGGAATCGAGGTAGCCACAATTATCCCCTCAACCACCTTCTCCTCCTCACTCCCCTCTTCCTCCCTCACCACCTCATCTCCAACCGCCCTCCTCCTCTTACCCTTCGGCAGCCTCACCACCGCCACCTCAGGTTCATCAACATTCAACGCCACTCTTGACTCAGCCACCGCCGGCTTCGCCACAGGCGCCACCCACACATCTTCCTCATCCTCCGCCACAATCGTCCCACTCATCCGCACCTCGGGCTCAACCACCACTTGTGGCTCAGGCTCCTGAACCCTCACGGGCGAAGCCACCTCGGCACCATTTTCTTCACTCCTCCTATCCGCCTCTTTCTGCAACCCATGATTCCGCTTCGACAAAACGGAAACATGATGCCTTAACCTCGACACCTCCTTCTCCAACTCTAAAATTCTCGTCAACGCGGCCGAAGCCGCCAACCGCGCTTTAGCAACTTTCGTTGCCGAAAAAGTAGTAGAACCTCGCTTAACCATAATTAACAGATACCGTGTAGTTAATGGAAGACAAGGGAGTAAAAATAATAGATGGAAGAGATAAATCTATCTTCCAGTGATGAAATTAGATCAAGAGTAGGATGCTCTTGAACTAAAGACTTGAAGCCGTCGTGAAGAGGGGTCCAAGGATCTCGATTGGTCAAAAACCGGAATGTGATTGATCACACGGAGGTGCAATTTCAATGACTGTGGTTGTAAGCGACGTGGTGGATGTTGTTCGGGTACTTGTTGCCTGTGACAAGTATTCTAGTCTAACAACCAACAACCACACGGGGATCAACCAGTCAATTCACAATGTTTCCTTTCCTTCTCAATTGGTTCAAGTGCTTCAGTCTTTGTCTTACCCTTGTGAAAGCCTTTAGGCAGTTTATCTTTAGAGTTACTTTGCACAGGTCTGTTGACTGATTTACTGAGAGGTCACGCCGCGGGCGACAGGAGCGGAATACTGCATGCGCAACACACCGTCCAACTAAGGGAAGGCATTGAAATACTCCCACAGCGGTACAACATTTTCCACTGTCGCACCAGTCAAGGAGAAAGGGATAGCATTTCTATGTGGACTAAGCCGGATTAGGAAATTCGAGTGATGGAGGGTGAGTATTTTTTGGTGTCGGCAAGTCGGGACCGACAACACAAGCACTCGCTCCGCATTTCCCGGAGCAATACGCTGCGCAAATGTGTTTGTGCTACCGGGACCCAAATGTCCATGCACCTGAGCACAGCTCGTAGTTACTAGCCATGTTTAACATACCCTATATCTCGGAGGAAAACTTGCGCCCTTGTTTCCCGACAGCTTTCTCTCGTGTATACCGATATTGTAAATGCTATAATAGTAGCGTAGTGGTATTCCCCCCCGGAATAACCACCTCGGCCCTCTTACAGACAAGAAAACAATTAATAAAGCTTCCCTTATCTTCATTCGGCATTTACCAAATCTTCCTGACCAGCCATAAGTTGCTCCGCACTAATAATTAGCCGCGTGCCCCACAAATGCCCCCACCAGCACCGTACTCGTTCAATAAACCCAGAATATCGAAACTACGCCTCTGCCCCACCCCAAAACGAGCATTCAACACCTGTTAGGCCTGCCCTCATCCGACTAACATGCCCATCCTGCCCTCCCCAGAGAGAGAAGAATAATGTGATGCAAAGCAGAATCAAACAAACCCCCAACCAAAGGTGTAAGAGAAATAATTATCTCCAGAGTATGTTAACCCCACCCCTAGATCTCTCTGTTGGATATCATGGGTTGTTCGCCGAAGCTTCATCATAAGGTCGTCTTGGCTGTCATTGGTTGTGGGGCTTGCTAGTCTTCTTTGCTTTCTCTTCCCTTCTCTTTTCTTTCCCCAACAATTTCCTTCTCCAGACAACGAACAGAACAAATAAAACTAGTTCTAACACGACTCTTATTTGACCTTTAATCTCTCCCTTGTTTTCTCACCTTCATAAAGCTCCTCTCGCACTTTTTTCTACCCGACCAGCGACTGTGCAAAGACTTCATCCCACCTACGGCTTATAGGGTTCGGTTCGCTACAGACCATTCCTAACACTCTCTATCAGCTATCTGAACATCCGAGTGACAAGATATGACGCTCAGAAAACTGAGCTATTCTCACCCCTACCCTCCTGCTCACCAGAAAATACTCCCCATTGGTTCCCTCCTTTCCCAGGGCCCAGCTACCCAGGCGCCCTGAGAACTGCGGCGGTGCGTGACGCGCACATTACCCCTCAAATCCACCATCTGCTACGAAAGAGGTTCGGGTCCTGAGAGGCTTGATCTGAGACAGGCAGATAGACATATACTCGGGTGTGGACCATACCCGAGTACGGGCTGAGCGAGGGGAGATTAAACTTTTAGCAGAACATGACACAAAGACCTAGAAATAGTGTTGGATACCTCACATACAGTACACTTGTGGTAGTGTGCTTTTAGATAGAACTTACATTTGACGGGGCATTTCTCCCTATCGGGGAATAACCCCGCTGGTGCCCGCTTTCTCTTAATGGTTTTCGGAACCTATTTACAAGTACAAGGGTAGCAACTCATCAACGGGTGCAGACAGGGATATGTTTAGTTAACTAACCTTAGCTACGGTAGCTTTTCTATAACTGCTCTCCCGGCTGCTTTAAAATGGGTACGATACTTGTACCAACAATAAGGGATTAGAAATATATGATAAATCATCCGTGCGTGTCTAAGCGTCTACACCAAATTGGCACCTCCATTCCCTGGTACTCGGGGTAGGGGTGAAGTATTGGGACAAGCAGGGGTAGTAGAGGCCTGTGCATATACCTTGAAAGGAGTAATCAAAGAACCAAAAAAGTAAGAAAACTACTAACTAGTGTAATTCTACTATCCCCCTGCTTGTCCCAATATTTTCCCCCTCACCCGAGTACTACTTACCTGTCACTTATACTTACCCTCTAACTTTACGCGCTATCGAAAAAGCAAAGATAAATGGAGATGGCAGGTTAGTCCATCTCCCCCCACAAATCCTAGGTTTTGAGCTAAGTCCGATACTCTATAAAGGAATATACTCGGGGGTGTATGTGGGTTATCAGACGGACAGGGTCAGAAAATGTATGTATCAGCATACATTTTCTGACCCTGTCCGTCCGATAACCCATGCAGACCCCCGAGTACCTATACTCCCCACGCACTAAATGCCCACCTACAAACCCTCCATCTATCGGGACTCGATTACGTAGGCCAGACTACCTATAATCACTTCGGCGACGCTCTCGATACTAGACGTAGTCAGATATCCTATTGATAACATATGGAATGGTAACGAATCACAAATGATCTAAAACGCCCCCGTTTCTTAGTCGATCTACTCATAGCAGGCAAGAATTGCCCGGTAGCAGGGACCCACAGAAATTCATGACCCCTGATGCCCGATATCTTTTGCTTGCTACGGGTACCTGCCTTACCTAAGACTGCATATCGGTAACCAAAGACTGTTGTCTCTGGTGGGCCTGGGCCGTTTTTCTGTGATATTGCTTGATTTGAAACATCCGGTGAGTTGATGGGCGAGTGAATGGGGATGATTTGATTTATCCACATGAATAGGTGGATGGATCTAGATCGTGCACAGTAACGCTCATCAAGAACAGTCATGCGTAATCCTTGGACCCCGCTCGCCGTTTGTCAACTGTCGTAGTCGTACAAGTAGCAGGGAAGAAGTATCTGATGTCAAGGGGTGGTGAGTTTGTACTTGTATGGGATCTCAGATACGCACAGACTTTTTGCTATATATTTTGTGAATCCCTGCCATCAGATACTTGCCTTCCACGAGTACTGTATCTCGTAGAAGCACAGCAAAAAAAAAAACGCTGAAAGAAAATGCCCATTCTGATTCTACGCCTCCCACTTCAGCCTTCAATGATATATTCTATGAATATAGCTACAAGTGACTGGGAACCTAAGGACCCAAAACCTAGGCTTCATCTCGTCAATTAAGTCAGGGCTCGTCTAGTGAGGTGATTCTGTGCAGGGGAGCTCTCTAAGACGCATGGACACCCATACGGTAGAAAAGCGGACTAGGTGGGAACACTACTGAATCCAGGCGCCCGCACACAATCCCAATCTACAAAAAAGCACCCATGATTCCAATATGCCACTTGTGGTAAAAGAGCACCCTAGCTTGCAGTATTTTGTGACAGATGAATGGTATCGGTAGATTGTTGTACTCCGCAGTGACAGAAAACGGTATTTTTGGTGTAACATGAACCATGACGATAAGCTGCATTACTACACTGTGCGAGGGGAGGCGGGTGATGAACGGCCATAGAGAGACCATGGGTATCCCTTGGGGGGTCTGAAACGGTAAAATTCGTTGCTAGTGCACTAGTCCTGTTCTGGGGAGCACACAAGACTTGTGATTCGTTGGGAATTAATGGTTGGTATGATGCTGAGTCATTTGAGCGTTAAAAAGCGGGTGTTCAACAACCAAAATAGCTTAGCTACTGACTGATCTGGGGCGGTGTCCTCCCGAAGAAGAATTAGCATGCTGGCAACGAATTTTACCGTTTCAGACCCCCAAGGGATAGTGTAATGTAATTGTTGCATAATGTTATTAGAGTACAGTACAAATCATGTCCGGTAGGGCTCGGCGCGAGTGCCGAGGTGTAAACAAGTGGGGAACGACATGATTGAAAAAGCACACTGGGCACGCGAGAAATCCCAACCAAGCAACAGACCCACCAAGCCATACAATCAGCCATTCCCATAAGCTCCCAAATACCGCAAAGAAATACAGAAATAGCGGCAAAAATCGTGCAAAAAGAAAAGAAAAGCCAGGAAGGAAAAAGACCTTGAAACAACTTAACAGTGATGCTCCCCGCCATCGTTATCGCTATTCTCGTTATCGCTCTCATCCTTCTTGGCACTCTTCCTTCTCCCCTTCCCCGGTTTAGCAACAGCTTTAGCAGCCTTCTTTTGGACCGCAATCCCAGCGGTCCTCCTCTCACCGGTGCCCATATCTGCCAATTCTTTTGCCTTCGCTAGGAATTCCGGGTCATCGCCTTTTACTCCAATGAGGGATTCCAGAAGTTTGATTTCCTCTGCCCATGTCTTTTCCTCTTCCATGGGTGTCTCAAGGATTAGCGGGAGGCCCTCGAGGCGCTCGTCGTTCATGATTAGGCGGAAGGACTCGAGGCCTAGGAAGCCGAGACCTATGTTCTGGTGTAGATCTCGCTTTGAGGCTAGGGGAGCTTTAGAGTCGTTGATGTGGAGAGCTACGAGGTACTTGCGGCCGATGATTCGGTCAAAGTTGGACATCACTTTGTCGTAGGATTTTTGTGTGCGGATGTCGTGGCCGGCCGCCTGCGGGAAGAAACAAAGGAACATGTCAGTGATGAATAATTGATCACTACCCAGTTATGTATGAACTTACAAATAAATGGCATGTGTCAAGGCAAACACCCACACGATCCTTATCCTTAACCTTGGCAATAATATCTCTTAAATCCTCAAATTTACCACCAATGACATTCCCAGCTCCGGCCATGTTCTCCAATACTGTGATGCAGAACCTAGTTTCTGAGTGGGCTTTATTGAGCGCCTCTGCGACACGACTAAGCGATTCCGAACGCGAGAGTCCGAGGGTTGATCCGGGGCTTGGTCCGACATGTCAGTTGGATTCAGAACATCCAGGGGCGCCCTGAAATCACTGCGAGGGGCTTACTGAAAGTTGTACAAACCGATCCCCAGTCTCTCACAACGCTTCAGGTCGTCGAGGAAACAATCGTAGGCTTTCTTCGCCTTTTCAGCGTCACCATTAGCAAGGTTTATCAGGTACGATCCATGAGGGAGAACATGTCTGTGAAGATCCAATTAGCACCAAATATTCCTCAACCCTGCGGGGCGGAAAAATTCTCATATGGAAATTTTTCACACGCCAAGACATCCGCTCCGCGGCATATATTAGAATGTAAACGCGGATATGGGAAAAAGGAGGAAGGGAAACAAACTTCCTAGGATCAAACCCGTTCTTTTCACAACCCGCTCGGAAAGCTTTTGCATCTACTTCCTTCATGTCTGGGCTTGCCCACTTTCTCTGACTCTTCAGAAACAGCGCGAACGCATTCCCTCCCACATTCAAACTGTTCGTGATGGCGTGTTGAACACCTGTAGTAACAAAATTAGCGCCAAACACTCCCCTCAACCGGCGCCCAAGGAGAGAAAATACACACCCCCAGCCATGCTAACATGAGCCCCAACCAGCATCCTTACCCCCACCGTCCTTGCGGCGGGAATTATGGTTTCACTCTTCTTTCCGCGAGCCCTCTTAACAGCTCTCATCGTCTCCACCTCCTCCTCAGCAGCACCCTTCCTCTTCTTTGACGACTCAGTGATAGTAGCAGTTGGCACAACCTGACTCGCCATCGCAGCAAACGTCTGTGTATTGTGCACGGAAACGCCGAGATCTTCGTCGTCCTCCACTTCTTCCACTTCTCCTACTTCTTCGACCTCTTCCGCTTGTTTTTCCTCGCGCTTAGATATTTGCGACGAACTCTCCTCTTTTTGCTTATTTCTTTTGGCGGCCGCGGCTGCTGCACGGGTAGTTCTTGCCATCATTGCAAACATTTTAGTAGCGTAGACTAAGGATGTTGAGACACTCTCAATCGTTCGATTGATAGTGAGGGAAGGGTGACGAAAATGTAGTGGGAGGTGGGAGGTGGGAGAAGAGTGTTTTCTTCTTTCTCCCTGACAAGGCAGTACAAAAGTCAAGGGACACGTTGATCCGGGGTCTTTTTTGTTCACTTCCAAAAAGTGGGTGCTGTAACGGTGTTGAGGGAACGCGTTAAGTACGCGTTCAAATGGATTATGTAACCCACCCATGCAGGAACCGGTTTTGGTTTTCCAACCTACTATGCGCACGGGGGACCGCACGGTACTTGTAGACGGCGTAGAATACCTAGTCCGATAGAGGATTTCTCTCTTAAAACCCCCAGTGGTTGCTGTCCGCCATCATACCAAGATAAATGGAATTTATGGAAAGAAGGTACACACACGCGTCACAATGAATCCTGCGCTCGCCATTAATACTAGCAGTGCTTTTATCTTATCTTATCGTATCTAATCTAATCTAATTCCACCCCGCTTCCTTCCTGCCCAATCCGTTCCCCCGCTTCCCCACCAACAGACTACCCCACCTCCCACCAATGCCATCCGATGGCGCCAACACCTCGCCGATCAGCCGCTCGCTGACCTTCCTGTGCCCTTATTCCCCAATCCAGGCTTAAATAAGCCCCCTATCATTCCTTCCTCCCTCCCTCCCTCGCTCCGTCTCGCTATTTCACCTCACCTCCTCGACACCACACACCCTAATCAAACCATAAATTCCGAAATTCACTACGACCAAAATCGCAACTTGAAAATGTGCATGCAAGCGACCTGTGCTACATGTGGTAGGTCTTCTTCTAACCCAGTGTTTAGTTTAAGTAAGGTGCTGACGGGAATAATATGATAGGCGGCAAAAGCTGGCGTGGATGCGGTCAACATATCCCCCGCGTTCTCGACAACATTCCCGCCGAGGAGTGGTGCAGTTGCCCGAAGCCGGAGGGGAGCAAGTATCCGCCTAAGGCTCAATAAAGGCCCCCGGGGTAGCGGTGGGGGCGCAGGGATTTGTTTCGCCTGGTCGGTGTTTGGTTTCTAGGGTGCGACGGGCGTTGTTCGGTTGGATATGTTGGGCGTGTTATGGAGAGCAGTTGGCAGTGTTGTGCGTGTGTGCAATGCGGGCACGAGGCTTATCTATGTTTTTGTGGGTTAAACTGAAAGTGGAGTTGCTTTTTATTGCCAGCGCCCAGGTTCCACTTAAGGACCACTGTAGACGGTCTCCCAAGTCACTCCGACGCCCCCACCCACCCGGACAAATGCTGATTGGTAGGTTTTCTACCCAGCAACGAGCAGCGACCATTCAACCACTCATAGCCACACCACTACTAGTATACGAGTGTGATGCGAGTACAGTACAAAAAGCCACTCCAAATCGGTAAGGTTGCCATACAGTAAGGGTATTCAAAGTTAAAAACAAGAATTCTGAGTGAAATTTAGCGCAGGATCTTGCATTAGGGTACTTTGCAGAATTAGCCAATAGTGTTGAGAGAAACTGAGTAACATATTTGAGAGGCTCAGAGAAGAAAGAGGCCTTACAGAATCTTACTTGCGGTGAGAATAAGTTCTCAGACAACGGGCGCAACCACAATACCCCACAAAATTCAATCGTCATGAGAACAACAATGGCAATTACGATGGCAACTACAACTATAATCACTATTAATATTACCTGTCTATTTGAGCTCCTCCCTCATTCAATTTCTTAATAGGGCTCTTCATTTTAACCATAGTAATGGCTGGGTGTGGTAGAAATAGTTGCGCCCGTTGTCTACTGGTGGCAAGAATAAGTCCTCACAACCACCATGCCCCAACTATCGTGAGATTCAGACTTGGGCCCAAATTAAAAATCCGGGAGAAGGCGTGACAACCAAAATGTATAGTGGTGGTATATATATCAGGACACTCTTTCCGGATCTTTAGTTTGCGCCCGAGTAATAGTAGTAGTGCTATTGCAACCACAACTATAATGGCTATTAATTCTGAGCCCTGTATACTTTGGTCCCTCCCTCCCTTCAGGAGCATGAAGTCTGACCTTAGATTTTGACTGTTATCTCGATTTGAGTCACCCATAGGATTGCAATAGTTCAGTGCGGGGAATTGTGGTTGTGCCTGTTATCCTCAAGTTCCCCTTAGCTTACACAGCTTACACCTTTTACTCTTACCTGTTACCGACCTCAGAACATCGGTAACTGGAGTATTGTATGGTAAGGTAAAGTAATGGTAATCTAGCTTTTTCCGAGTGTGCCAAGCTTACATGAAACAAGTAAGTAAGCTAAGAAATTACAACATTTTGAACTTTGAATACCCTTACTGCGAGTGATGGAAAGTGATGAATCTTTGTGGCGGTGGACCCCATACAAAACCTGCAACAAAGCTCCAACCTATCACTACACTGATTCATCACCTTCCCCAACCCCCGTGGCCCACAAAGGTAAAATGGAGTGCGACCGCACCCCGCTATCCCGGACGGACAAGACCCAAAGAACCCGCCCAAGACAGCGAGTGATCAGGGGCAACAGGTCAAGTTTTTGGTATCAAGAAACCCAGAACCCCCAGGTTCGTACGAGACAGCGAGGTATCCGGATTATCAAGGTCCGTAATGGGAAGATGTGACTGTATTTGCACGAGTCAAGGGCAATAGAAGAAAATCATTATCCTTCCCAAAGAACGATCGGTTTAACGCTGTTGTGGGTTCCGCGGTTCCTTTTCATCTCTTTCTTTTCTTTCCTCCTTCTCTGATTTCTTCTAACAAAAGTCATCATTTGTTGAGACAACTTTGCTCGTTTTCCTGAGTCCTGTATGAGCAATTTTCACTGCCGCATTTCTTTAGGAACATCCACTGTGAGCGAGATCGAGAGTCACAGAAAACGCGAGCAGGTGAGGTTCTCGGGGTGTGCCTTGCCCCGAGCGACTTCTGGCGCTGAGAAAGACCTTCCCACGGCGTTCGGTCTACAGTGCTTGTGTTGGTATCCAACTGAGCCCCTTCGAGGGCAGCTATGGTACATGCCGGTACAGAAAGGAGCCAAACAACGGCCCCATACCCATTATCGCACAGTGATGCTGCAGGGACTCTTGTGGTTTCGATGACTCCGGTAGGCACCTAACCTCTGGGCTCTAAGGTAAAAGATCCTTATATATGAGCTGAGCTCTCCGGACGTGCTAGGTCTAATCAACCAACAATCGCAATTTTGCTAACCTACTAAACTAAACCTGCTGTGGGCTGATGCGGTGAATCCCGCTGGCAAGCTAGTAGCAAACTCCCTGAATGCTTCAACTGGTATGATAGTACGGAATTAATAAATTATGCCCTCTCCCGGCCCAACTTCCCACCCCTACTTTCGAAGCAAGCTGGGAGAGACCCCTACCATATTTTCCAATTTACAAAGCACCCAGGCGCCTTGGTGCCAAGATAGGTAGATATCAGCATTAGGGTATCCGGATACCTTATGCATATGGGTGTGCAGTATAACCCCTAACATCTGGGTGCACACCTCATCCAGAGACACGTGTTACAAGCGATATTCGAATCCTCTTAACCCTGGCCTACGAGATAAGGCAGGACAATTAGTAGCAACTGTGGGATTGTATATTAAGGTATTCTAGGACTGTATCATACCATAATAGATTACATATCACCCCTTTCATCCCCGCCTCTTCACCTCTCTCCCACGGTAGCTACATCCCTACCATAAAACCTGAACAAAGGGGGAAATGGGAAAAAAGAAAATGAGAAAGGAAATGACAAATGAGAGAGAACAAAGACAACAACCACCTTTAATATCCCCCAAGCAAGTCCACAAACGGCGCAACAGTCTCCACAGCCCTCTCAACAACCGTCTTAACCCTCATCTTCAAACTTTCGTTCCGACATTCAACATCAAGGTTCTCGAACCAGACGTTTGCAACGATATTATTATCAATTTTGATCTGAACCCCCGGGACCACCTCTCTCATTTCCTGCACAACGTCCATTTCCTCGTCCGGGGCACCAGTATCGGCAGTGGTAGTGGTAGTGGTAGTGGTAACCTCTGCGATCGATTTGGGCGGGAGGGCGGCGGAAGAAGAAGCGGGCTGTGACCCAGGTGGGAGAGGAGTAACGCAGTCGCCGAACTGAGCCTCTAGGAAAGTGAGGACCCGTTCTATGCGGTCGGAGTGGCGAATATGTGCGTGCGGGGAAGTTTCAGGGATTTCGGAGAGGCCGGAGGAGTGGGCATGAGTGTGTGTTGTTGAAGAGTCTATCGTTATTTCCATCAGTTAATTAAATGTTATTAAACGCGGTGTGGGGATATCAGGGGGGGGGGCAAACGTCGAACAGCAGCAGGACTAGTTTCCAATCCCATCAACACTGCAGCCGTAGCATCCGCGATACCATCATTCAACATATTCCCAACCCACTCCAACTCGACATATCCCTTTCTACAACGAACGGTAACAGTGTCCATAATCTTGAACGTATTCCCACTCTTATACTTAACGCCTTCCTCTCCGTCACTCATCTCGTTATCCTCATCCGCGCTGTCCTTCTCTTCCTCCTCTGATGACTCCTCGTCCTCATCGGGAATATCTACGACCGCGCCAAACATGTTATCCAGACTCCAGCGCACGAGGCCAACGCCCGCCGCGCGCATCGGGATCTTCTGGCGGCAGCTAACGACGGTGGTCGTTAGGCCCGCGTATTCGCGAAGGTCATCGGGTGTCATAAGGGAGAGTTTGAAGTCGTTTTGTACAAGCACTCCGGTGAGCAGCTGCTCCTTCAGTGCAAGTGTTTGGGACCCCGGAGGCTTTTGCGCAAGTTTTCCCACGACCTGATGAGCGAGTGAGCGACGAGTGTGGTTGTGGTGAAGAAACGGGAAGGTGGGGAGGGGGGGTACCTTTGCAATTTTATCCGCTTTAAATGGAATGCGCAACTCTTCGCAATTTTTGGGGTTGTATATCTTGACCTTATCTTTATCTTTTCGGTCACTGTTCTTGCTAAGTAGGGCAGACTTGAGTCGCCCCATATTGTTTTGCTCCCCATGCACCAAAATGACAACCTTCGCTCCCACCTCCTCTATGAAGCCTGAGTTCTGAGCGTAGTCTACGTGCGCCGCGAAGGATAACTCTTCGACGCTGCACCGACGGGGAATCATTACCTGCCCGTCGACACCGCGGTTGGCCGTGGACCCGCCGCGGTTGGCGGTCACGACGGCGGGTATCTCGGTAGGCTCGTTCATGATCTGCTTAGCCATTGTGCCTTCTACGCTGTAGCCAGTTATTACTAGGCCATTGCGTGGGTCTGGGCACCAGCGTTCTAGAAGCTCACGAGAGACACCGTTCTGGAGGGTGATGGCATGTTAGCGGGGTTCGTGGAACGTATCGATGGAGGTAGGAGCAAACAGTGGTGATGAGGACAGTGAAGTAGGAAGCACTATATTTATTATAAAACATGATGTAATATGGTCTCTGGTTGACTGATGAAAATTTCCCAGTACAAAATGAATATAATCTACGAGATATCCAAGGAAAGTATTCCTTCCCTCCTAGATAGATTGCTTCCCAAGCATATAATATGGATAGCACGACCAAAGAGTTTTAGGTAGGTCTAAGAAGCCAGGCAAAAAAGCTCGACACGGAAAGAGTTTTACCTGCAGCATACCCGGGCTAGCTAACATAACGCAGCCACCAACGTCTTCGAACCGATCAATAGTCTTTAATGACCTAACCCATCTGAAGTCCCAAGGATTTCTCCCCTCGCCTTCGAACATGGCGCGCTTTATCTTATCGTTCATGGTATTGATATATGTTCTATAAACATCCATGCATTTTCTAGCCAGATTCGACGCGTAGTATATAGGGTAGCTCTGGTAGGTCGAATGCTTCTCCCAATACTCATCTAAAATTAGGAGTAGTTCTTGTGCTCTACCTAAGGCAAACACTGGCATTAATACTCTGCCACCGCGGTTGAGAATTTCGGTAGTCATTTTCATTAATCGTGCCTCCTTTTCCAGACGTGGCATGTGGGTTGCAGTGCCGTAGGTTGATTCACAAATTAGTAGATCAGGCTTCTGGTGGGGGACTTCAGCGGAGACTAGATGCCGGTCATCCTCACGGGAGTAATCGCCCGTGAATAGAATCTTCAAACCAGCTATCTCAATGAAGAACATGGCGCCCCCGAGCACATGCCCGGCATGATAGGGGGTAATTGAAATCCCAGCATGAGTAAGTGTGGTATGGTAGTCAATAGCTTCAATACGGGAATAACTTGAGAGGTGATCTGCTTCGGTGTAGAGATTGTCTGGCGAATTGTGCACGTTCCTATCCACCCCAATTAACACCTGGCATCTCTTCCACTTGTATACTCTGTGAGAAGCTCACCCAACTCGCACACTATCCTGAATCAACCATTTGTAAATCGCCTTTGTCGGATGCGTCATAAAGACTCTGCCCCTAAAATTCGTCTTCGTCATAACATACGGCAAACTTGCTGCATGGTCTAGATGAAAGTGACTAATCAACAAAACATCCACGGTGCTGAGGTCGAATTGGTCGTAGAACGGCAGTCCGGCTAGTCCCTCGTAGGCGGGATGGACGCCCGCGTCGAGCATAACGGTTTTCCCCTTGTACTTTAAAATGTGGGATGAGCGCCCGACCTCATTTCCACCACCAAGACAGAGGAAGGTAAGATGGTCGGATTCATCCTATAGCAGCGTTAGCAGCATGTATTGCAAGAAGGGACACCAAGGGTAGATGTGGTACAATTAGCTCTTCATCAACGGTAGGGTCCAGTTTTCTCTTTGTCGACATTTCGGGTTGAGTGATGTCGAGAAAGTTGCGATGGATCTGAGATGCTCGGGAGGCGTGATGGTTAGGTAACGGGGTGGTGCGCATCGAGTGGGCTTGTGTTACCAGGTCCGCGGCTCCCGGGCCTAAGGGTTACCCGGCGGTGTCCCTTCTTGGCGCCCAGCCCAACCCCGCGCAAAGCGGTTTCCGGCGTTTAGGGCATATGATTCGGATACTGGTATCATAGCTACTCATAATGAGAGTTGTAGAGCCCGAATTCCTTGCCCAAGCAAGGCGGATGCAGAATACTAAAGGCAAATCCTTCTTTTTTCCGCCAAATTGAGAAACATGAGTCTCTACCGGCACACCTGCTGTATTTACTGTGCTGTTGGCAAGTTGAGCGAGAGGCCATGATTCAATTCGGTAGGCAGGGACACAGGGGAGCGCACTGCCGGTGTTCGAGTGGGGATACGGTAGGGTAAGCTATCTGTATCAGAAGAGCCGCGGTCATAGGGCGAGGCTCCTTGGCATACCTTTTATGCTCACTTGATATTCATCTCCCTTGCTCGTCCGATCTCGGCCCAAAAGAAACTGGCCTCCGCCGGGCTTTTCATACAAAATGTTGATTTTCAAAAGATGCCTACTGTTCACCATAACATTGGAAGATTCCAGAGATTTTCTAGATAGTGCAGCTTAACATGAGGACTTATATAATTGAATACTAGGTTACAGAAGTCATGCCAGGGGTTTTGAATGCCAGATCCCCAAGAGAGGAGCCTAAAAACACTGCCTAGACACCAATTTATGAGATTTCTGTGAAAACCTCACTAGCTGCCTTCACTCATTCACTGCTAGCACCTGGAAAGGTTAAAAAAAACATTATTTCACATGTTAAATTCTCCGATTCCCTTTCATTTGGTTCCTGTTTGAGGGACAAAGTTTGTTGTCTGCTTTTGTGGTGGTTGGCTAAACTTGAGTATTTTGTATAGAGGGCCAACTTCGTCCATGTTTATCAAAAAAGGGTGACTCAGAGTCCGGAATGGCCTAACAAAACAAGAGCCCCGTAGAGCTTGTTCTGTCATCGAACATAACATATCGTAAGCGATTACTGTACTCGTACCCATACTGTACTCAATTTTGGTGCTTCCTCCAACGTTGGAATCTACACCTTTTAGTCTTGGTGCAGTATCAGTATCGCGTATAGACTTCGAGCCTGGTACTGTGGCCAGGACATTTGTAGTGTATTTATCGTGGAGCCGGTTTTATAGTTATTGGTTATGTAGCACTTGACTATATTGTACCCAAAGATATGCACACCACAGACCCGGGGCACTGTGCTCATAGAATACGAGTACAAGCAGTCTATCTGCAGGACAAGGGTTACCAATGGGACCTGAGGAATGCTTACGGTACTCTACCATGTTCTATGGAAACGCCGCTGCTGAGAGCTTATTCTCAGCTCTCTGGGAGATCGCAGATAATTCCATTACCACTATACCGCCACTTCGATATCGTATCATACCCGCCTTGTAGGAAAACACTTATCGCGCCATTCAAAAGCCTCCTGTATATTTATTCTCTGCCCCCAACTCAACACAATAATGCGATCCGCTATTCCGCAAAGCAAAATCACACTCACACAAAAAGAAAAGCACGATAAAATGCCAAACGGATTGGATGTGCGCAACGAAAAAGAAAAAAAGCTCTGCAGACCACCCCAACTCCGTTTGCTGATAAATATAATAAACACTCGAATGCAAGAACCAACTGAAAACTCAAATACATATACTGCCGGAAGAAAAAAACAAGGGAAATGCGCGCCTTGGGCAATGAGATGTTCGTTTGTTCTCCGGTTGAAGGAGGCGGCCATATCTGGTGAGAAATGGAAGGAATAGAGCGAATAGCGAAATGGAGCTTCGAAAACTTGTAAGTCCGCTCGAAAATTCCCGGCGTTCCTGGTGGCGCCTCACCATCGGTTTGAGAAGGAAAGGGAAAAAAACGGTTCATAATCTAAGTTCCTAGCCAAGGTGACGCCTACTGTTATTTTACCCACCGCACCTTTCCAGGTCGTCCTCCGGTCCGATCAGTGTTGAATCATCATCTAAATCGCTTCCCCTTCTTCCCCCGAAACTTCTCTCTGCACTCTCCTCTTCCCCGTAGCCGGGGGTACTTGGACCTCTGCTACCGGGTAAGAGCATCATCGAACTATTCCTGCTTTTGCTGCTCTCCACGCCAGGCCCTTTTCCGCCAAGGCCCTTTCTTCCATTTTTCAGTGCCAGGAACGAAGTTGGGGATGGGGATGTGGAGCGTGGTGTACCATCTAGGCCATCTTGGAGGGTAGAGCCATCCGTGTCTGGATTGTATTCTTCAACCACCGGGGGTGGTGATTTCCCCACCTTGCGGCGGTCCCGGCGAGTTCTATTGGAAGAGGGCTGCAGCAGGTTTCTCGAACCAGAGGCTTCATCGGAGGAGGAAAACACATCGTTGGAGCTGTCAAACGAGTATCGCATCGATGTCGACGATGCCCGCCGTCCTTGAGGAGGAGCAGAGTCTTGTGGTGCAGTGCGCGAAGGATTCTTGTTCTTGATGTAAGAATCGATAATATAGTATTGCATCGCATTCATGACCAGTGGAAAAAACTAGCAATGGAAAGTGTTAGTACGAGTAATTAGGGACCCTGACGAGCTCGAGAAACAAAACGGCTAGGAGGCCACTTACAAACATAACAAAGAAGACCTGGAGTCTCTTGTCCCCCTCGGTCCAGGCCAGCATCCAGTCCCCAAGACGACCTAACCATGGGCATAGGGCGAATATCAACCAAACAACAAGCTTCATTCCCATTAGGCCCATAAAGTATATGGTAGACTGTTTTCCCCAGTAGGACCATTTCGGAGGCTCGCCGTAGTCTCCGGAAGAGATTCCAGTTCGGAAAAAGGGAATTGGCGATAGTAGGAATAAGGCGTGCAGGAGACGTAGGAGATATATTAAGATCACAATTCCAAGGGTTGTCTTAGTAAATAAAGGTTAGCACACGGGATATTCGGAAAGGGCTAGAGCGATCAAACATCAATAGCAAGGTTCAGCAGGTAGAAGCTGCATGGATTCGGATGATAGAAGTCGGGCTCGTCGCCTTCTACTTGACGTCGAAGCAGCCGCGCGAAAGTAGGGGCAGCTGCATCCAGGGATTGAAGGGTGGGCTCAGTAGTAAATGTCCCGGATGATAGCATGGATAGAAGGATATTGGCTATGTGAACAAGCACGGATCCGACAACCTGTTTCGAAACGTCAAACCACCTAAAGTCATCATGAGCAATGCACCCATAGCAGGGTTCCCAATCAAACGTACCAGACAAGTATCGGCCGCTGGGGCGACTCCCGAGCTCTTTTCCATACAAGCGATAGCAGGGCCAATGCACCTAGCGCCCCTTGAATAAATAGAGCTACGCAGAGCATGTTAGCCAAGTCGTGATCACTGGCCGCCCCCCTTAAACAGCCTCAGAAGGGCACACAGAAGGAATCTGGGAAGTGAGAGAATAACTAACCAAATGGCCCTAATAACTCGCATCTCCCGCTCTCGTTTCCGCCATCCTCCATAGCCATCGCGGAGTAGGTAAGGTTAATAACCTGCCGATGGGCAAGTTGTGAATCCCTTGTCACTGGCAGACGAGGTGGCCAAGACCTAGGGAACGAACAGGACAAGAAAGCAGGATGTAAGGAATGGGGGGAGGGGAATGAGGGGAGTGAAATGGAAAAGCTAACAGAATAGCGGAGGTGATATGGAGGCGGAGGAGCAGACTTGGTGGTCGGGGGTTTGGCAAAACGCTGACGTCGGAGTGGTTGCCTATTTGTGGGGAGGCGCAAGGAGCTCACTACCGCAGTGGTCACTCAAGGAAACAAGTATCGTAATAAAAGTGTGTTAGTGCGGGGATGTACTGTACTGTGAGCAGCGCTGTACCGGTACCGTGCTAGCGTTGTATTATCTTCCCTTCACTTTCGATCTCACACAAGGCCCAAGGGCGGGAGAAGATGGACAACGGCACGGCAGCCGTCGGCAGGGGCTTTGAGTCGCCCCTTTCCGTGCTCTGGACCCGTTCATTTGTTCCTTCATCCACTCACTCGCCGCCCCCAACCAGCGAGCCTTGCGAGCCTCCCAGCTTCCCAAGGTTGTGCCATCACGGGTTTGCTCCACCCTTGAAAATCCTTATAACCTTATCCATGAGCCGCATCCTGCTTCTATTCAAGTGGGATCAGATTCCGTCCTTAATCATAGCACGGGGTATTCGGGAAAAAATTGTTCCAAGAAAGGCCGGGTTGAGAAGACTACGATGAACTGAACAACTAGAGGGGGAGTGGGAAGATCTGTAGGCTGTGCTAGGCATTCACCGGAAGATTAGGGGCCTAGGTCGGGGTATGAAAGAGAGGGCGCCGACCGAGCTCCGGTGAATAGTATCGCCATCTGGTGGCCAAATACCCTGAAGACACTTCCCTCTTGCTAGACCAGGCGGAGGCTGCCGAAGCCTTCTTACGGTAACCGATGAGTATCGTTTCATGTATGAATCGGAAGCCAAGTACGATGAAGAGGGGGGTAGACTACTCGTAGCTTTTTGGAGCTCTTCGTCCCACCACCTCTGCCCAACTTCTTCAGTCATTGAGAACCAGTGTAATATCCCACATAACCCATTACTAGCAGCCTCACCAGGCCGAGTAGGCGCAAGTAATCATTTTCTGAATGGTTAAACTAATAGAGCATACGGCGGTGTCTAGACTGGTGGATACTGTGTTCCATACGTCAAATACGGGTATGGTGCGAGTGGAGTGAGAGCTGCGGCAGTTTCAGCGAGTTGTGAGCGATACAAAAGCGGAAGGGTGGAGAGAGGGTGGAGGGTTGGCACACGGTCTGTCGCAGATCGAACACGATAAGTTAATTGGGGAGTCGGAGACAAGGCTGGATGGGAAGGGACACAGAATACTGTGTACTAGTACAGAGTCTGAAGGTATGGGTAATAGAGAGACAATTCGAGTTGCTTAATACTGCTTTTAATACATGTGGCTAGTGCCGTCTTGGCTATACTTGTAGTAATAGAGGGCCCCTAGATATTACACCTTAACATGGCCGTTCACCATTTCCCCAAAATAGGAGGTGTCCGGGCACACTTGCATTTTCCATAGTATTATGATACCACTAAAGTAGTACCCCCGATAGAGCGTAGAAACCTGAAACGTCCTATCGAGTGATCAGATGTGGAGCAGAACCGTTTATATGTCTCGCTCTACTCGAGTGTTCGATCGGCCGGAGAGTGCGAATTGGTGGATTGGAATATTAACAGCCTAGGTAATAATGTTATAAGTACTGGTATATACACTAATTTGGTATCCCTGCCGGGCAATGAGGATTGGCTGGGTAGAGGGCGGAGAACTGTTTGACTGTCTTCTATACATTTCCTATTTAGAGGGTGGCTGGGCGGAGGCGCGTAAGAGCAGACGTACAGCCTATAAAAGGGGAGGCCTATCGCCCCGCTGTATCGGTCTTATCGACGGAGAGACTTTAATCCGCTCCTAGCGAGGAGCGTAATAACCATATCTTCATTCCCCGTGCCCTTTCGCTCCCACTACCGTATAATGAGAATCATTTGATAGAGGACCGGATACTGTTTTGACGAACTTAATGGTGTGAAACGGCCTAAGTGCCGTTTGCTTCCTCGAGGGGAGGAGGCTGAATTTGGTGCGGAAGTAGGGATGACGGCTCGACAGGGAAATTCGGAGATGAGAGGTATGTCGGAAGCTGTGGCTTGGGTTGTTCCCCGGTCCTTGGGCTGAATGACCATATCAGAATCTGATCCCCCAGGGGGAGGTGTTGCGGATGGGTTCCTTTTGTACTGTATTGGGCACAATATATATACAGGTAATGATTCCAAAGGATTCAAAAATGCTTGTTATCGAAAATTCTCAGCTCACTTACACCCTATCTACTGTCACGAATGCTTCTGCACACAAAAAAAAGAGCATGTCACCCTACGGCGATCGGGGCAAGCATCCCCCCAGGGGTTTGGTCGGTAGGGGGGATTGCGGGCGTTCCCCTAACCTTAAATTTACTTCAAGTACCGAATCGAGCCACTTACGGAAGAGTGATTGCATCTCGGGTGAGTATGGGGGGCTTGGGCATAAGTAACACTTGATCTTGTGGTAGCACTCTGGGCAGGCCCCATGTCCACTACGGTAGCCCACAAATGCTGCCTCCTGGGGGGACTACGATGCACTGATGTGGGCCCTCACGCTATTTTGCCGGCAGCGCGATGCTCTTAATCTTTGGCGTCGTTGGACTAATATCTATCTTCCGGAGGATAATGAGGGACCCCAAGCCCTGTAACAAGATGAGGAGCCAACGGCGAGCATTCTTGATGTTATCAAGCAAATGGCGCAGCCTTACTGAGCGGACCGGCTCGGAGCTGGGAAGCGAGGTAGGAAAAGGACGGTGGGGTCATAAGATGTCTCAACACCTATTGAGAAAGAGCCAGGTAAGCAACAGCCACCTCTACCAAGTTTATGTATAGAGAAAGCGGTGTGAATGAGAGGGATCCTCTGGATTCCCGGGTCCTAACAATTGCTGCGCAGATACTCCTATGAAGAAGAAGAATAATAATAATCCTTGTCCTGATAACTGCAGCCATCGTTTTCCATCCCCGCCACCTCTCGTTCGCTAAAATGATCAACCTCCCATACTATATCTCCTCTCTGGTTTCACTCCCTCGTCTCCCTCTCCGGTCTGATTATCCAATCCTCTACTACGATCAACCAGCGCCCATGGAGCAATAGAGTTTCCAAAGCACTCAACTTCATATTCTATCACTCGCAGGAACAGCCCAAAAAAGACCAAACCAGAGCCAACAAAATTGTAGGTGGTGCGGGTACTAGTACCCCGATTCCAACATCCATCTCCAAATACCAGACACGATTGTGAAAACGGACTCCCCCCGCCCCCTGCAGTCGTCGGGGAACCTTGAGCAAGGGGGAAATAAGAGAAAGAGCACACTGGGATTCAGCCCTTTTTTGTTAAAGAAAAACAGGCGGGGAAAAAACGAGGAAACAAAAAGCTACAGGGCCACCGACCACAATAAGACTTATGATAGAGAAATCAACTGAGCGATGCGAGCATGGCTGATCATTCGGGGCTCTGTCGTTCCTGGCCCATTGATTACACCAGTGATTCTTGCGTTGCTGCCCCCTTCTCCCCTTAGCCGTCTGGTCCTGTGGGGCTTTCTGCTCCTCGTACTGAAAGGCCAGCTGGAGGTCTGAAGTGCAGTCCGAAGGATCCGCGAATAACGACCCCCGAAAGTGAAGCAAGGCGTATATGGGAAATCCGAGAGATCGGAAAGGTGAAACACAACCGAAAGTGGACAAACGCCGCTCACGCAGTCGGGGACGGAAAAGTAGTAGCTGCAGAATCTAGATGGTCGTAAAATACTATAGTTTAAACCGAAGCAACAAGAGTCATGAAGGAGGGAAAGAAAATACATTCGCGGCTCTAGTTTTGGTCCTTCCCTTGTGGTTGTCCAGTCTCTGCATCCCCGAAAACACTGACTTGCGGCAGGGTGTTATAAAGCAGCCCCTAGCATTGCAACACTCAACTAGTACAAGTAATTGTACAGTATTTGTCCCAGCTACAAGCCAACCCTAATCACGACCAACCTACTCTATGAAACAAGATAGGACTTTTAACGAAGCCTCGCAACCCCCCTCTCCACTAGACCGTACCCGTCCTCGCCTGGGCGCAGTACCTGGGTGGTTGCGCTGGTCGAAGTTACCGTTATAGCTACCGCCTTTGTCTCCATTTTGATAGCCGAGTCACTGAATGCGGGATTGGCCTCATGGGAGAATGGTTGGTAGCGTCTGGTACTTCTAGATGCGGTGTTCGAGGGCAGTGCTTGGCATTGCGGTTGTCGGTGCTGGGTAGAGGGAGTGGGGAAGTAACCCCTGGTGAGTCCCATAGGGTCTTCAATGTTGCCTTCTTGCAGCTTGACATACAGCTCTAGAGGCCAGGAGGTGGGACCACCTTCCTAACGAAACATATGCTTCTAGGTCCCTTTCGTATATCCCGGCCGGGATTTTTATTCTATGATCTACCTATCTTACAGTCTCCACACCTGGGGCGATTTTCCTCTAACTTCGACCTCTTATTACGGGGGTAGATGGCGCTGGTGAGATCTCTTGGCGCAACATTGGGTATATAAGAACCACTACAGTGCTGCCACACTATGATTACTTCTAGCGTTTGAACTTGACCCAGCACAAGAACGGCGAGCCGAGACGAAAATTGAGCCAGACCAAAAATTCCCGACACAGCAACATACTAGGAATCTTCTTTGACATCAAACCGCAGGTTCTTCGAATCTACAGAGACCAAGCTAAGCGCTTACTCATTTGTCGGCACTTTTAGGAAATGCCGGAAGACAACACAAACCATAAGAAGCGAAAAATGGAGTATGAGTGTTCGTATTCGGAGATGACCCTGGCGGCAGCAGAGAAGAGATTAGACCTTGACTTCCAAACATTCGTATCCGAAGCTACCTCAGTTGATCGTATGTTAGCAGAAACCAGGGGTGTTATTTTGGACAAGGGAGAGGATAATACCAAAGGAACGAAAGAGAGGGTTTGGTCCCATATAGTAGAATATCTTAATTTCGAAGGCTATCCTACAGATGCATGCCCGGACTTTACAAGAGCAAATGTTAACGACTTGATCTTATACATCATGGGCCCGATCTTATGGGACTTCAATATCGAGTTGGACGAGGGCAACGCACGACTTCGAAGGGAGAAAGAAATCATTTCTCCCGATTCTAAAACAGGGGGTTACGGAGAATTTGTTGTGGTTGAAGAACCCTGGATATGTGAAGATTTTATTCTGATCATAGAATCAAAACCTTGTCTCGGAGACGCTATTAAGCACTGTTTACTTGCGATGAAGGATATGTGGAGCAACAATAGTAAGGGTCAAGTTTATGGATTCGTTACGACGGGTGAAGATTGGAGGATGTTGAGCTACGATGGCACCAGATTTGAGATGACGGACAAGTTTACAGTTTTGTCCACTGCAAAGCCCACAGAGCAACAGATGAAGGAGGTCTCAGTTTTGGTGGATTGCATTATCGCTGCGTTGCGCAGTGGAGGAATAAAATAGTGAAAAAAGGTGCAGGTGTCTAAGGAGAGAGTCTGGTCTATGGTTGGATTATTGAAGGCGTTTGTGCTTTGTAGAGTTTATGTTAATGGGGGGCGCTGTATGATAACTCGGTGTCAGAAGTTATTTATCTATGATACAGTAAAATAAAAATGAAAATCCCCAACCCTTTGCCATAGAATCTCTCCGCGGGTATGTTAGACCCTGATAGGTTTTGGCTCAATTCTGGAAACAAGCCTGGCTTGAAATCCCTCAGTATCGCCGTGCTTTCCCCCTCCTATAGAGTGGGGTCAACGCCCGGGGGGCGGTAGGTATGGGGTGTTAGAATCCTACCGCAAAAAGAAGGCTGGAGGCAAGGTAGAGTGTTAGACAAGAAAGTGCATTTATATGCATGGAAGAGTGGAACACTTTGAACACCATAACATATCAAGCCACGGCCCGAGCATCTCGATACAAAAGCGTCACCCCTCTATCAGCCGCCATGAGCAGAAAAGAAGCCGAAAAATCCAAACGCCAATGTGATACATAACGCAGTGTTTGCTCCGAAAAGCCCATACCCAAGATAATTTGAAAGATTGTAGGTTAGGAAGGGCAGAGAAGACAAAGAAAGGGGGGAGAGTATCTAGGAGAAGTAGCGAGATCTAGGCGACCACGGGGGGCTGCGTGGAGAGGGTGGGAGCTGTGTTTGTGGCGAGTGTTTAGGGGGGAACTATCGCGAAAAGGATGCATGTAGGTGTGCGCAGATGAAGAGCGTAGGCAAACCTCTCTTTGGCTTAAAGTATAGGGGGTGCAGTTGTCCGAAGCTGGAGGAGCGCTGCAATTTCCATATATCCATGCAGAGAAGCGACCCCAAGTGGTGTTTTACCATAGATATCTGGGATATCGGGATTGATGTCGTTTCGGGCGAGCAGCAGTCTCACAACCTCCTCATGCCCGTTCGAAGTAGCGATCACGAGTGGTGTTCGACGATTATTGTCTGTACTGTTGGGATTGACGTTGCTGTGTGTGAGTAGTAGTCTCACCACCCCCTCATGTCCGTCCTCGCAGGCGCAACAGAGTGGGGTTTGACCATCTTTGTTCGGCGTATCGGGATTGGCATCGCCGCGTGCGAGCAGTAGCCTCGCCACCTCCTCGTGCCCATTCCAAGAAGCCCACCAGAGCGGCGTTCGGCCATAGTTGTCTGGCTTGTCAGGATTAACCTTGTCGCGCGAGAGCTGACATCTCACTACCTTCACCCTCCGATGCCCTTTCCAAAAGGTCCACCAAACTGGCCTTTCACCCCTACCGGTATTGTCCGGCTCGTTGGGATTAGCCTCGTTGGGATTAGCCTCGTCACATGAGAGCAGTAGTCTCACCACCGCTTCATGTCCACTCCACGAAGCCCACCAGAGCGGTGTTCGACTGTCGTTGTCTGCTCTGTCAGGATCTGCGTCATCGTGTGCGAGGAGTAACCTCACCACCCCTTGGTTCCCCTGCCGAGCGGCCCAAATGAGTGGTGTAAACCCGTAGCCATCTCTCTGATTGACATCACAGCCTTTCGTTTCTATCAAGGCAGCGACGACCCCATCAATTCCAAAGTAGGATGCACAGTGTAAACCGGTAAATAGGTGATGGGTGAGTTGGTGAAAATGGTGACGGCAGATTTGGTTAAAAAGTAAGGTAGAAGAGATATGGTTATTGTACTGGTCTAACAGCTCGAGCGCGAGCGATCTCCCGTGATCTGAGAGCTCCATTTTGGCGTGGTCCCCCCAGTGCAAAGAAGAATATTCGAGGAAGGGCATGTTTGCAAGCTTCGAAAGATTGTTGGCCGGAAGCCCCTTGACTTGGTCATAATTCAAGTAAGCCAGACATGTTTGCCCAAGAGTTTTGTGGGCACCAGCCATGATACCGGGCCGGGAAAGGTATTCTTGAAGTGTGTAGTGAGTTAGCCTGACTGTCGATGTCTCTGTGTCCACTATGGCAAGCCCTAAGCATGCCCCTAGGACCTTGTCTTGCGGCTGGATGTTCTTATGGTCTAGATCCGTCGCCTCTATGCCTACCGCCAGGGCGTAGCAGAGTTCGTCAATCCGCAATGGCCGCTCCGAGTGGGATACTATTACCCTAGCGGGAATAGCTTGCATAATTATGCGCGAGGTATATGCCACCATAGGGGAGAGCATATATCCGAACCCAAGCTTCCTGAGTAGGGACTTCCCGGAGGCATCTGGGAGACTACTCAGA
>Ga0307509_10003176_pt1 | contig 25441 bp, 20 predicted proteins | sample 10_EM_MG_FD_202245 | JGI IMG/M metagenome (GOLD analysis project Ga0307509, IMG submission 202245) | Populus trichocarpa ectomycorrhiza microbial communities from riparian zone in the Pacific Northwest, United States - 10_EM | ecosystem: Host-associated > Plants > Roots > Unclassified | place... | reverse complement strand
GTTATCATCCACAGACAGAATGGATGAGAGAGCGACAAGCTCAGAACCCAGGTGCTGAATTGTACAGCCACTGGATGAAGGTGATTCATAAACGAGCGGTAGAAGCGCTAAATTACACTCGAGAGGCAATGAGAAGGTACTACGACCGAAAAGCATTACAACAGCCGGACTATAAAGAAGGCGATTTGGTAATGTTAAATGGAAAGAATATTCGTACGAAACGGCCCTCGAAGAAATTAAGTCCCAAGCTCTATGGACCCTTCAAAATCTTAGCAGCAAAGGGACAACGCGCGTTCAAGCTCGAAATATCGCCTACATGGAAGATACATCCAACCTTCCATGTTTCGCTGTTGGAACCTTATCGATCCTCGATCCGAGAAGGAAGAGAACAGCCTCCACGAGAGCCAGAAGAGATCGATGGCGATCTCGAATGGGAAGTGGAACGAATTGTAAAGAGTGAAATAATCTCTTATACAAGGAAGGTTCGCGGTCGCAATAAGCGAATGCGCGAACTAAGATATTTTGTTAAATGGAAAGGGTGTTCTGAGGACGAGAACACCTGGGAACCACCTGAGAGTTTGGAAAACGCTCAGGAATTGATAGAAGGTTTTCATGAGGAAAACCCAGAGATGCCGAGCAGGGCAGATGTTGAATAGGGAAGAAAGGTTTTCCTCGTGTGGACAAGTAAACGCATGAGGTTTTTTACCCTACTACCCGGAGTTCAAAAAGGATTTCATTTGTTTAAATAAAAAGGAAGATCTTAGAAGCGTTCGAGGACGAAGCTTAGAGAGAGGGAGCTCGTGTTAGGCATACCGGAAGGCTTAGCCTTCCATTAGTGAATAAAGACCTATAGTTACCCTACCTTAGGATTCTGAGTTCAAAAGGACAAGCCAACACCCTCCCCCCGCACCAGCGTTGGGACGGCGCTACATCAATAGACGCCGCCGTAGTTACATCCCCTCACCAAAAAACATGGTCATTAGAGCCCTCCTCGTAACCCCGTATACGTCGCGGCCGTCGGTCCAACCGGATCCCGTTCGCAGGATATATGAGGGAAGGTCTTTGGCGAGCTTATGCAAGTGGTTCGAGCCAAATTGGTCGACGTCGCATAAGGTTACTGAGCACGAAAGACAAGAGTCGCGAAGGTGGGCACTAAGTAACGGGACGTTTTTACGGACAATGGTTAGGCAACACATTCTATATTCCACGCTCTCGCGATGAAAGTCGCAGAAGTGAATGGTGTTGTCGGATGAGGTAGTCTGAGCAATCAGGCATACCCACACTCACACACGTCAATAGTCTCTTGCGGATACTGACGGAACCATACGATAACGATATGACTATGGAGGGATAATGGCTATTGGAGCGATTATCGTGACAAGTCTATCTTATGCCTCGCAGATGTCGGTTGCAGAATATGTCTGCAATGCTGAGAGGTTCAATAACAAAGCTGGCCCCTATGTTGGTTCGATCATGGAGACCATTCTGCGTATGCAAATGGTAAGCAAGACTCCATGCCGACGAAGATGGATCGTAACCGATGGACTGATGGGTGGGAGCACTGTCAGCAAATTTCATGGTGTTGCGATTCGGAAGTCGAAGTGAGATAACAGAATTGTCAGGGTTAAATGGTGTTCGCACTTTTAGAACAAAGCTGGAGTTTGTTAGCAGGTACTTAGTTAGTATGAGAACTAGATGCAACCCGCGACCACCCAGACGCGGCATATAAATATCGAGGTGCCTCCCGAGCCATTTTGAACATCATCAAGCAACGGAGAAGAGATCTTATCAAATATGAGTTTTTACGCTATCAAAATCTTTATCACTTCACCTGCCTCTATTTTGAAATCATTGAGCCTTCCTAGACAATCTCCGTCTACGATTAAGATTATCGGCCTGAGTTATCTCGCAAGACAATGAGATAGGCTCCCGCCTAACAGATGGGCAGCAGGCGAGGATCAGTTGGAGATTGCCACCCTTAGGGCAGGAAGGGTTAGGTCAGCGATGCTCCACCTTCGTATGAGCGAGCGAGCAGAAAGGACAGACGGGCATTGAGCTTGGACATCGGTTAGAGATGTGGCTGAAGTTCCAGCATTTCTTACACTGGGAGTTCGTGCAGGAGGAGAACATCTGCTGCACTCTTTGGTTCCGGGAGAATAGGTTGAAGGAGCGGAGGAGGGCGACAGCGTCAGGCGGGGCCACTGTGACAACCACGCTGGTTGCTGTTTTTTGACCACGACATGCCGGGTCCGGGTTAAGGTAACGTGCGGAGAGAATGGAGACTCCCCTAGCATTGCGGATGCACTCATGAAGAGAGGGCAAGAGGTGGTCATCATTTGAAGGAATGAAGGCGAGGGGATGGAGGGAATCTGTAGTTGTGTTTCGTTCGGGGCGTGTTTAAAGAGGTCCCAGGGGGAGTTGCCCACCGGAAAAGCTTTGTGCAGTCTCGTAGTAAGGGGAGCACAGTAGGGGGTGTATACGGAGAGGGGGTGTGAAGGTCGGTGCCGAGGAGTGACACGGAGCCTTCAATATTGACCGTGCAAGTGAAGAACAGGGGAAGGAAGCAGTTGGTCTCTCTGAGGACAGAGGCAGCGATGTCGGGGAAATGGGCTGCTATTTTGAGCGCCTCTGGGTGGGGTTCGAAGGCGGTTCTCGAGGCCAAGAATCTGCCGACGGCGTGGGGGAGAGGGGGGGTAGATTTCTTATAATCCTTACCCGACAGAACCGCAATGGAGGAAGCCGAGACAGGCCCTTTCGCCTAACGACCCGTCTTTCATTTAGCAGGAGGTGAGACAGCTTGGGCGTAGGTGAGAGTGGCCTTGGGGGTCATGGTGGTTGGAGGTCGCCAGTCGGGGTCCAGATGGCCGGGGGTCCAAGCGGGGCCGGGGGGGTATTTCCCTTTGGCGAATTCCTCTGCTTCCCAGGTGTGGGGGTATTTCTCGGCAAACCCCTCCCGGTTGCCATATAGGGTGAGAGGGGAAGTTGACATATCATATCTCGGGAGAGCGGGGTCAGCTGAGGGGGACGGCCAGACTGTATCCGGTGGCGGTGGGGGTTGAGCAGGAGAAGCTCTTTCCTTCCCTTTCTCTTGGCGAGCAGGGTTGGTGTTACCGGTAGGGGCGGGACGAAGTCCACCAGAGGCGTGTGTTGCCTGTTGCGTTACGCAAGGGCATTGGGAGGGAAAAGAGGCCTCAGCGGCTGATGGCAGATGGGAGGCAATGTCGCGGAAGGATTCCTGGAGTTGGGCGAGGTTGGGGGGTTGTGGGGAGCAGTCCAGATTGGCCACCTGAGAAGACAGATCGTGGATTTCGGTTCAAAGCTTCTCGAGGGCAGTAACGATTTGGACCCTCGATTGAAGAGAGGTGCAGAGTAGTGGGAGGAGCATTTGTTCCCCAATGGAGAGAGTGGAGACGTTTGCTGGAATAATGGGAGGGAAACCTCCGGCGGGAAGCCCTAGGTCAGTGGCCGTCTTGTGGAAAATCCAGACCAGATAGTCGAAATTTCCGGTGGCTGGGAGGGGGGAGAGAGGAGCTGGTGTCATGTTTCTCGGGAGGCCACCCTGGTGGAAGGCCATGTTTAAAGGTGGGGATGGGGAGGCGAGGCCAACAATGAGTAAGGAATGTGTGGGAGAAGGGATCGTGCGCAAAACGAGGTGCTCTTGAGAAATGTAGTAGGGGGCAAAGAGGAGAGCGGAAGCGTGGCTAACTCAGGTGCCCTTTTTTTTTCTTTTTTTTCTCTTTTTTTCTTTTTTTTCTTTTTTTCTTTTTTAAATCATATGTTCATTGTTCCTATGGTACAAGAAATGACATGCATCTTTAACGATATGGCCAAAACAAAACCGAAAATCAAACATAACCTTCAACCAAAGAAAACAAACATACCCAGTTTCCCCAACGCGACCAATAACCGTTGCAAAGCAGCCGTAGCTAAAACTAAGGAGAGTATAAACTGCTAACGAGTCTCGAGGGCCAGGGCGAATACAGCAGTAGATTGAAAGAGGGGGTTTGGAGGGGGGGTCTGGAGGGAGAAAGCAAGCGGGGGCATCCCAGGAGGGAAACCAGGGGCGGGGGTGCGAATGAACTCAGCCGGTGCAATGACCAGCTGCTGGTCGGACCAGATCGGGGCCTTAGGGGCCAAGTCCGAAATCCCATGGAGGAGGCAGGATCTCTGCTCTGCGGATGAGGGGCCGGACAGGATGGCATGATCAAAGGTCAGTGGGGCCCCAGAGCATAGCGGGCAGGACGTGTCGCCATCAGGATTGACCCCTGAGGGATGAGCTGTGAGATAACTCTTTGCAGAGCGCATCTGGTGTATTCTTCCAGCAACAAACTTGCCCAAGCCCATGAAGAGATGGGGACGTGTCGAGGGCGGATAGGGGTAGTATGGGGGGGCTGGGGTGGCAGACCAGTCGGAGAGGAGGAGTTGTTTAGCCCTCATTTTGAGGCGAGCATAGGATGGGACAACCCACGGAACTGGGGGCGGGTAATCCGTTAAGTGGAGGGAGATGGACAGCAACGTAGAGACGTCGTGTACCAGGGAGGCGGCAGCATTCGCGAAGGCAGTGATGGCGTTGTGACTGGATCTTGGGTTCTGGGCCTTGTCCTTGGTGGAACCCCAGTCCAGGTTGAAGAAGAGATATGGGTGGGAGGTAATCTTCCCACGCGCCAGCAAGGGGGCACGGTGGGGCGAGAAAGTGGGTACAGATTTAGGGAGGCATGCCGTGGCAGGGTTTATTTCCGGGGGGGAGGAGATGAGCCTGAGGCCAGCAAGGCGGCGCTGGTGGCGTATAAGAGCAGGTAGTGGGGGAAGACAGGCTTCTCTGTGCAAACATACTGTGTTGGTAGTTAAAAAACAATTAGTAATCCACCTACAGACCCGATGCCAGAAAACGGACATCGGCCTCAGGATAGAAGGGGGAGGGTCCCAGACAGCGGACCCGTATAGGAGAATCGGAGCTAGGAGTGAGCGCGCCAAGGAGAGACCAAGGGAGGGTGGAAGGCCTATCCCGGGGGGGGAGAGGGGGCGAATTGTGGCCAGGGCGGCATTCGCCAGGGTGTACCTCCTGGAGAAGTGGGCCCTTGGGTCAAAGGAGGCAGTGAAGATAAAACCCAGCCACTTCAGGCGGGTTTGTGGATAAAAGAGCTGACCTTCAAGCTGCAACGGGAGGGAGCACGGCGGCTCATTGCTCCTGGCAGTCCTCCTGTGGATCAGTTCGGTTTTCGGAACAGAGAAGGAGATCTTGATTGGGGAGGGCTTTCTCTTGAGCGCCGAGAAGGATTTCTGAAGGAGGAGAAAAAATTGGTTTTGTAGGAGGGCAAGGCCACGGTGACAGCAAAGTCGTCGAGGTATGAGATGATAAGTGACCTGGGGCTTTCCAGGTGGAGGGATGAGATGTATATAACGAAGAGTAGGGGGGAAATGGGAGATCCCTAAGGGACCCCGACCGAAACGGGAGCGAAGAGGCGAGGGGACCCGTGGAACCTCAGGTGGCAGGTGGGGTTGTAACGACCCCACGATAGGTAGCTACAATCACTATCACCTTTGCCCAAATAGTGTACCAAGTGGTAACCAGAGGTGGCATGGTCTCGTATACTTAGTATATACATAGCTGGTAAACCTAGGATAAGGCCTAGGGAATAGTAGAGGAGACTTGAAGTACTCCACTAGGAAGGGTAACCATTCAGAAGACCTTTCGTATAAGGTCGAGAGAATTATGAGAATGTTACACGGGGTCCGAGAGGAGAATTATAGTCAACTGTAGGACTTCCGGAGTAGTTAATGGCATATAATGGTAAAGTTACCCTACCTTGGGAATTTGATCATTATGCCTATAGACCCCAGTTACCCTACTGACATGTCCAAGTTACCCTACCTTGACCGGCAAAGTCATGCTAGAACTTAGAGGTCGATTGCCTCACATTCTATAGGCTCTTAGATGTTCTTTGGCACACACGGATCTGTGCGGGAAGGCCCCATGCTTGTGTAAGGGTGGCCCGAACATACTATTGAACTTGGGCGGGTTTTGCTAGCACCCCCCTCAGGCCCCAGCATTGGGACGGCGTGTCATAGGCAGACGGCTGTGTAGTTGCTCGTTTGGTAGTTAAAAGAGGTCATTGGAGCAGCTGCCGTGACACCGTATAAGGCGTCGCCGTCCGTCAGACTAAATGTCGTTCACAGGATATATAAGGGGAGTATGGGTAACCGCTAAAATGGAGATTGCCCATATCTGGTCTCTCGGGCACCTAGAAGTCTATTCTTGCCTACGGGTAGTAGGGTAGTCTTCCTAGTGGTACTCAGGTAGTCTCAGAAGGCCAGGGTGCTTTCGAGACAAATACCGCAGTAACCAGCCCTGGCCTTCTCTTCTTGATTTGTAGTATTACTATAGGTTGTTATTGGACTCTAGAGGTATGAGTCTTATCATGGTCGAGTATGTCCCGAAAGGCTGGCTATGGGTAGCGACCACTTAGCCAACCATCTGCTACATCTGACCGGGGGAGCTTGCATGTCCATTTATCATATGGGATAGTTGCGTAGATTAAATGATGGACTGCATAGCTTGTATAGACGAAACTACCACTGCGCCAGTGAGTCCACCACCTAGGTCTTGACTCCGGTTGTTGTCATGACACCTAGCCACTGGTATGACTTCGATAGGAAGAGTTTTTCCACCTGCGGTTTTATTGGAGATTCATTGCAGAAACTCACCTCCCATTGACGGAGTTAAGTGTACCTGACCTGGTCCGACACTTCCGGCAGGATAATTCCTGATTGGGGGTAGACCTCGGACAAACCCTGAGCAGGAGATGGTGCTCGCACAATGTCGGAGTAGTGATGAATGTCAAAGGCTTAAATCAGATATCAACTTAAGTTTAAGCGTTTGGCATTCTACTTCGATAACCAACTTTCCTCGAGACAACTTATTGAGTCAAGCTTTCAGCTTAACAATATTAAGTTTTACCGTTTGATTCTTTTGAATTATTTACTTTATCTTTATCTTCTACTTTGAGTATTTGGTGCGGTCGCAACCTTAGAGTTCACCACTCTATAGGGTGCCCCGGTTCCAGCGTTCTCTGAGGAAAGAGCCAACCCACTGGACCATGTATGGGCTGCCCCCATTTTTGCGGAGGAGGGAGAGGAGTGAGGGAGCCTCCACCTTGTCAAATCCCCCCTTTACATTGAGGAAGAGTGTGGAGACTTTGTCGCGGAGGCGATGAAAGGACTCAACATTGTGTTGTAGGACGAGGGCGGCATCGGTGGTGGATATCGCAGGGAAGGACCCACATTGAAGGGGGTGGATGAGAGAGTAAATCGTTGCTTGGGCTAAGAGGCGAGAAGCCACCACTCTTTCAAGGATCTTAGAGAGTCTTCGAAGGAGGACGATGACCCTGAAGAAGCAGGGCGAGTCCTATGAGGGTTTACCTGGCTTGTCACGGACAATACCAAGCGCTTTTTTGATGGAGGGAGGGTGAAAACCATGGGCTAGCAGGGGGTCCAGGACGGAAGGGAGAAGGGAGTGCTTGATCCGGTGTACAGATTTCCACACAGAATACGGGATATGGTAGGGGCCAGGGGCAGAGGTGTTGGAGGATTTGGAGAGGGCCGTGGATATCTCTTCGGAGGTGAGGGGGGTATAGTCCTCATAGTGCTCGAGGAGGAGAAGCGGGGTAGGTTTGGGTTTGGAGGGAAAAAGTGGTGGAAGAGCGTCTCTGCTACCTCGGCCCAATTTGAGGCCCCTGGCAAGTCCGGGAACATTTGCGGTGGGCGGCCAAAAGCGAACCTGTTGGCCATCCAGAGGGAGTATGAAGTAGCCGAGGACAAAGGTCCGACCTGTCTGGTTTCTTGGCCGAGGAAATGGCCTTAAGGTATCTTCTCCTCGAGCTCTTAACGTTGCTCCAGTTGAGGGGGGACGGGTCGAGGCGGGATAGACTTGCAAAGTTGTGATATTCCTTTGTAACGACCCTACGATAGGTAGCTATAATCTCTACCACCTTAGCCCAAATCGTATACCAAGTGGTAACCAGAGGTGGTATGGTATGGTCTCGTATACTTAGAATATACATTGCTGGTAAACCTAGGGAATAGTTGAGTAGCCTTGAAGTACTCTATTAGGCAGGGTAACCTTTCGGGAAAACATTCGCATAAAATCAAGAGAATTATGGGGATGTTACATGCATCTCCGAGACGACTTCTGTTGTCGACTGGAGGAATTCCTGAGCAGTTAAAGGCATAAGAGGGCAAAGTTACCCAACCTTGGGAAGGTGGTGATTATGCTCATAGGTCCCAGTTACCCTGCTGAGGAACCCAAGTTACCCTACCTTCTCCGGCAAAGTCATCCTAGAACTTAGAGGTCGATTGCCTCACATTCTATGGGCTCTTAGATGTTCTTGGGCGCACATGCTTCTGCGTGGGGAGACCTCACGCGTGTGTAAGGGTGGCCCAAATATAATATTGAACTTGGGCGGGTTTTGCTAAGACCCCCCTCAGGCCCCAGCGTTGGGACCACGCGTCATTGGCAGACGGCTGTGTGGTTGCTCGTTTGCTAGTTAAAAGAGGTCATTGGAGCAGCTGCCGTAACACCGTATAAGTCGTCCCCGTCCGTCCGACTAAATGTCGTTCGCAGGATATATAACGGGAGTATGGGTAACCACCAAAATGGGGGGGTTATCCATATGTGGTCTCTCGGGCATCTAGGAGTCTATTGTAGCCTAACGGTTGTAGAGTAGTCTTCCTGGTGGCACACAGGTAGTCTCAGAAGGCCAGGGTGCTTTCGAGACATATACCTCTGTAACCAGCCCGGACTTTCTCCCCTTGAATTGTAGCATTACTATGCGTTGTTATTGGACTCTAGAGGTATGAGTCTTATCCTGGTAGCGTATGTCCCGAGAGGATGGTTATGGGTAGTGCCCACTTAGCCAACCATCAGCTACTTCTCACGGGGGGAGCTTGCATGTCAATTTATCACCTTGGATAGTCGCGTAGATTACATGATAGACTGGATAGCTTGTATAGACGAAACTGCCACAGGGCCAGTGAGTCCACCACCCCGGGATTGACTCCGGTTGTTGTCATAACCGCTAGCCACTGGTATGTCTTCGATAGGAAGAGCTTTTCCACCTGCAGTTGTATTGGAGATACATTGCAGAAACTCATATCCTATTGGCGGAGTTAAGTGTACCCGAGTTGGTCCGACACTCCCGGCAGGATAAATCCTGATGGAGGGTAGACCTCGGACAAACCCTCAGCAGCACAGGGTGCTCGCACAAGGTCGGAAGTAGTGGTGAATGTCAAAGGCTTAAATCTGATATCTACTTAAGTTTAAGCGTTTGGCATTCTACTTCGACAACCCACTTTTCCTCGAGAGAACTAAATTCAGTGAAGTTTCGAGCTTAACTATATTAAGTTTTACTGTTGATTCTTGTCCATTATTTTACCCGATCTTTATCTTCTACTTTGAGTGTTTGGTGCGGTCGCAACCTTAGAGTTCACCTATCTAGAGGGTGCCCCCGTTACATCCCTTCTCAGAGCGGACAGGTGAGGGGACCACCACGGTTTCAAGTGCGGGCACGGGCGTTTCCTCGGGGCATGGGAGGTCACAAGGGTGGAATGGGGGGTGGAAGAGATCTCGAACCACCTACTCTGGGAGTTGGGCGTAGGCCTTGCTGGGCAGGGTAATGTGGTGAAGGCATTCAGCGCCTCTCCTACCGCATCTAGGTCAAGGAGGCCCCAGTGTGGAGTAGGGGGGGGTAGCATAATTGCGGGTGGCTTTAGTGTTATCACACACGGAAAGTTATCTCACCCGGTGGAGGGGAGGGGGATATCGCATGAGGGGACAACAGGGGAGAGAGCGGTATTCGCGAAGGTAAGATTCAAAACTGAGGGTCATGAAATGGTGTCAAACGGGAACCGAGTATAAACCCCCTCTGTGTTGAGTAGAGGGTACGCGACGTCAAAGGCGACATCAAGATAACGTGCAGAAATCATAAATTCCCTTTCAGATAGGGAGCGGCAGGGATCTCCCACGGGAGGGTCGAGGTTAAAGTCGCCTAAAACCAAATGAGGGTAGGAATGAAAAGAAAAAAGCCGTTCAGGTGGTATGGAGCGGTAAGGAGGACGATTTGTACGCAGAAGGTACACTGAGGTAACCCAGAGGGAGCGGTGGGGGGATCCAAAAAGACCTTCTGGAGAAAAAATATTCATAGAAAGCATCTCTGAGGAGGCCTGAAAGACAGTTGTGCAAGACAAGTGTTGGTTCAAAATTCGAGAAATATAAATGACTACATGTCAACAGCCAGGAGGGGGGGGGGCGAAGGACTGCAATGCCGGAAACGTTGGGAGAACTGAACATCTGGAGGGGGGGTCTTGAATAGCAACAAGCAAAGGAGGGTGAGGCAGCATGGTAAAGCTGTGAAAAAGTGAGAGAAAAACATCCCAGCTCCCAAGACAGTTATGTTGAACGATTGGAAAGGACGGGAAGACTGCCCTGCTGTCTGTGTATCGGGTAAACAAATTCTCCGTCACTGGGCAGAGCCCGCGGCGGAGTCGGAATCAAGGGATTCATCACCGCTCTCTCTTGGGGCGAGATCGGTGATGCTGGGGTGGGCCCTTTGCCTAGATGGAGGAGCATTGCAGGGGAGTACAGGGGCACTCGGGGTATGAGGAGGGGCCCCTGGTGTTGAACGAATGACCGTCGAAGGGCCAGCCTGGTCTTCAGCGAGATCCATTCTGTCCTTCGTCTGTCGAGATACGACCTTTGGTGCCTCTGGGGCGGTTTTTGGGCAGGAGGGGCAATTGCTGCTGCGCTCAGAGTGCTCTTCTTGGCCGTTTGAGCAGCATGCCACCAAGGACGGGCAACAGGTGAGGATTGGTTGGAGATTGCGACCCTTAGGGCAGGAAGGGTTATGGCAGCGATGCTCTGCTTGTGTATGGGCGAGCGTGCAGAAGAGACAGACGGGCAGCGAGCTGCGACAGGGATTGGATATGTGGCCGAACTTCTAGCATTTCTTGCATTGGGAGTTCCTGGAGGAGGAGAACATGTGCTCGACTCTCCGGTTTCGGGGGAAGTGGTTGAACGAGGGGCGGAGGGCGAAAGTGTCGGGCGGGGCCAGTGAAACAACAACGGAGGTTGCTGTCTTTTGACCACAAGATGCCGGGCCCGGGTTAAGGTAACCCGCTGAGAGAACGGACACTTCACTGGCATTGTGGATGGACTCATGAAGAGAGGGGAAGAGTTGGTCATCATCTGAAGGGAGGAATGCGAGAGGGAGGGAGTGAATCAAAAGTGGTGTTTTGTTCGAAGCCGGTTTGAACAGATTACAAGGGGAGTTGCCTACCGGGAAGGCCTTGTTCAGCCTAGTAGTAAGGAGAGCGAAATAGGGGGTGTAAGCGGAGGCGGGGATGTGAGGGGCTGTGCCCAGCAGCGACACTGAGCCCGTGTCGTTGACCGTGCAAGTGAAGGAGAGGGGAAGGGAGCCGTTGGCCTCTGTGAGAACCGAGGCCGCGATGTCAGGGAAGTGGGCTGCTATTTTCAGCGCCTCTCGGTGGGGTTCAAGCGTGGTTCTGGAGGAGAAGAATCTGCGGACAGCTTGGGGGAGAGGAGGGGGAGATTTCGTAAAACCCTCACCCAAGGCAAGCGCAACGGAGGCAGCCGAGGCAGGACCTTTCGCCTGACCACCCTTCCTTCCTTTAGCAGGGGGTCCGGCAGCTTGGGCATAGGTGGGGGTGGCCTTGGAGGCCATTGTGGTGGGGGGTTGCCAGTCGGGGTCCAGATGACCAGGGGTCCATGCGGAACCGGGGGGGTACTTCCCTTTGGCGAATTCTTCTGCTTCCCAGGTGTGGGGGTATTTCTTGGCAAACGCCTCAGGGGTACCATATAGTGTGGGAGGGCAAGTTGACATGTCGTATCACTGGAGATCCGGGTCAGCTGAGGGGGAGAGCCAGACTGTTGTAGGGGGTGGTAGGGGTGCAGCCGGAGGAGCTCTTTCTTTCCCTTTCTCTTGGCGAGCCGGGTTAGTCTTGCGGGATGGGGCGGGACGAGACCCACTAGGAGGTTGTGTGGCCTGTTGTGGGTCATTAGGGCGGTGGGGAGGAAAAGAGGCCTGAGCTGCTGACGGGAGAGGGGAGACGGGAGGCAATGTCACGGAGGGATGCCTGGAGAGGAGCAAGGTTTGGGGGTTGTGGGGAGAGGTCCTGATTACCAACCTGAGAAGATAGGTGGTGGATCTTGGTCGAGAGGTTCTCGAGAGCAGTTACGATGTGAACTCTCGATTGAAGCCAGGTGCAGAGTAGAGGGAGGAGCATTTGTTCTCTGATGGACAGGGTGGAAATGTTTGCTGGAGTAATGGGGGAAAAACCTGCGGCGGGGAGGCCAAAGTCAGCGGCAGTTTGGTGGAAAATTGAGACCAGATGGTCGAGATTTCCAGTAGTCGGGAGAGGAGAGAGAGGCGCTGGAGTAGCGTTTTGCGAGGGGCCACCCTGGTGGGAGGCCATGTTTGGAGGTGAGGGTGGGGACCCGAGGCCCAACAGTGAGGACGAAAAGTGTGGGAGAAGGGATCGTATGCAGAACGAGGTGGTGTTGAGAAATATAGGGGGGGGAAAGAGGGGAGCGGAACTGTGGCTAACTCACGTGACACTTTTTTTTCTTTTCTTTGTTTAATAATATGCATTTGTTTAAGTTACAAAGAAAGCATGCACCTTTAATGCTATGGCCAACAAAAATCGTACCCTCTTCACCCCAGGAAACATCCAAACTCCCAAGTCCCTCTGGTATGAGACCAACCGCCCATCTCGCCTATCACCCAACCAACTCCTACGAACATACTCGTACACCCGAAGGAAGTAGAAAGGAGAGAAACAAGCAGGAAGGAGAGGAGCACCCTTAGTGACATGTGCGAAAACCATAAAGGTGAACAAAGGGAATATATGAACCCCGGACAAAGAAAAATTACGTCTGATAAGTGATGTGTATCAGCATGAGCTAGGAAATCAAAGTATGGATCTGAACACCGGAGCGATGCCGGGGGACGAAGCGGTGCCCGATGGCAGAATGGAAAGGTGGATGGAGGTGACTCTGACAAGGGGTAGCCGGAAGGTGTGCCAAAACGGCTTTAGCGACGGCCAGGAGGACGGGCGTAATCGAGTGTAACAAACAAGCCTTCCTCGAGGTGGTCGTAACGGGAAACGACTAGCGTGACTATCATAGACTAACGACATAGTCTACGTAGTTTGCTTCGTCTATCGTTATAGACTTACATCTGGCATTCATAGTAGGTGTAGTGATCGTAGGAAGTCCTATCGTGTAGGAATAGAGCTCTCGTATACAAGCGAGGTAGTATAGAGATAAGGGCATTAGGTATCTCAAACATATTGCATCTAGGAAAGGTCACTGTCAATGGGCTTGGCCCGTGCCCCAGTATCTGAGTGGTGTATTACTTAGATCGTTGCGTGAAGAGCTCTAACTATTGTGACAGTTTTTTTTTTTTTTTTTTTTTTTTTTTTTTATTTTTTTTTTTTTTTTTTTTTTTTTTTTTATTTTTTTTATTTTTTATTTTTTTTATTTTTTTGTTTTTTTTATTTTTTTTCTCTTTTTTTCTTTTTTTCTTTAAATCATATGTTTATTGTTTCTACGGTACAAGAAATGACATGCATCTTGGGCGATATGGCCAAAACAAAACCGAAAATCAAACGTAACAATCAACAAAAGAAATAATCATAACCAGTTCCTCCAAAGCGACCGATAAGTGTTGCAAAGCAGCCTTACCTATATAAAGGCAAATTATAGATCGCCAAACTAGTCTCGAGGGCCAGGGGCGGGTAGGGCGGTAGAGGCAAGGAGGGGGTTTGGAGGGGGAGTGTGGAGGGAGGGAGAAAGTGGGGGCATTCCGGAAGGGAAACCAGTGGCAGTGGTGCGAATGAACTCAGCCAGCGCGACAAGCAGCTGTTGCTCGGACCAGATCGGATCCTCTGGGGCTAGGTCCGAGATGCGGTGGAGCAGAAGGGAGCACTGACGGGCGGATGCGGGGCAGGAGGGGATGGCATGTTCGAAGGTGTGTGGAGCCTCGGAGCACAACGGGCAGGAAGGGTCGGCATCAGGCTCGTCCCACAAGGGGTGAGCCGAGATGTAACTTTTCCCAGAGCGCATCTGGTGTATCCTCCCTGCGACAAAGTTACACAAACCCATAAAGGGATTGGGGCGTGTTGAGGGCGGAGAGGGGTAGTACGGGGGAGCTGGGGTGGCGGACCAGTCGGAGAGAAGGAGTTGTTCAGCCCTCAATTTGAGGCGCGCATACGATGGAACAACCCTAGGGACCGGGGGTAGGTAGTCTGTCAAGTGGAGGGAGATGGGTGGTAGGGTGACCACATTGTGTACAAGGGGGACGGCTGCATTGGCCAAGGCTGAGATGGCGTTATGTCGATACCTAGGGTTTTTGGTCTTGTCCGAAGCAGAACGCCAGTCGAGGTTGAAGAAGCGATAGGCTTGGGAGGTAATGTTTCTACATGCTAGTAAAGGGGCACGGTGGTGCGAGAAGGTGGTAACGGTCTTCGGAAGTCGAGGCCAAGCCGGGGTTAACTCCGGAGGGGAGCCGATGAGCCTTAGGCCGGCCTGGGGCCTCTGGTGGCGTATAAGAGCCGGCAAAGGGGCGAGACAGGCTTCCCTATGCAAACATGTTGGGTTGGTGGTGAAAAAACATTTGGTGATCCACCTACATACCCGTCGCCAAAAGACAGACATCGGGTTCAGGATGGGCGGGGGGGCTCCATACCACAGATCCGTACAGACGAATTGGGGCAAGGAGCAAGCATACTAGGGATAGACAAAGGTGTGGATGGAGGCCCATACCCGGGGGGGGGGGCGGCGGATAGTCGCTAGCGCGGCGTTCGCGAGGGTGTATCTTCTGGAGAAGTGGGGCCTTGGGTCGAAGGCGGGAGTGAAGAGGAAGCCCAGCCATTTCAGGTGGGACTGCCGCTAGAAGAGCTGGCCCTCAAGCTGCACCAGGAGGGTGCACGGCGACTCATTGATCCTGGCGGTTCTCCAGTGGATCAGTTCAGTTTTTGGGATGGAGAAGGAGATGTTGATTGGGGAGGCCTTCCTCTTCAGGGAAGAGAAAGATTTCCGAAGGAGGCGGACATTCTTTCTGAAGGAGGGCGAGACCACGGTGACAGCAAAGTGGTCAACATAGGAGATAGTGAGTGATCTGGGAGATTGCAGGTGGAGGGAGGAGACGTATATGACAAAGACTAGGGGGGAGATGTGTGAGCCTTGGGGAACACCGACCGAGACGGAAGCGAAGGTGCGGGGGGACCCTTGGAAAGTCAAGCGGCAGTTGCGGTCTCTGAGGAAAGACCCGACCCACTGGACCAAGTACGGGCTGACTCCCTTTCTTCGGAGGAGGTAGAGGAGAAAGTGGGATTCCACGTTATCAAATCCTCCCTTAACATCAAGGAAAAGGCTGGAGACTTTGTATTGGAGGCAGTGAAAGGAGTGAAAATTGTGCTGGAGGACGCGGGCAGCATCGGCGGTGGATCTCCCAGGGAGGGACCTACATTGGAGGGAGTGGATGAGGGAGCAGGTTGTTCCCTGGGCTGAGAGGAGTGAAGTTACCACTCTCTCAAGGATTTTAGAGAGTGTTCGGAGGAGGACGATAACCCTGAAGGAGGAAGATGAGTGGTAGGAGGGCTTGCACAGTTTGTCAAGGACAATACCGAGTGCTTTTTTGAGGGAGAGGAGGTGAAAGCCGTGGGCTGCTAGGGGGTCCAGGAGCGAGGGGAGAAGGGAGGGTGTAACGGGGGCAGCCTGTAGAGAGGTGAACTCTAAGGTTGCGACCGCACCAAACACTCAAAGTAGAAGATAAAGATGAGGTAAACAATTCAGAAAAATCAACGGTAAAACTTAATATAGTTAAGCTCGAAGCTTCACTCAATTTAGTTCTCTCGAGGAAAAGTTGGTTGTCGAAGTAGAATGCCAAACGCTTAAACTTAAGTAGATATCGGATTTAAGCCTTTGACATTCACCACTACTTCCGACCTTTGTGGGAGCACCCTGTCCTGCTCAGGGTCTGTCCGAAGTCTACCCTCCATTAGGATTTATCCTGTGGGAAGTGTCGGACCAACTCGGGCACACTTAACTCCGTCAATAGGATATGAGTTTCTGCAATGCATCTCCAATACAACAGCAGGTGAAAAACTCTTCCTATCGAAGTCATACCAGTGGCTAACTGTTATGACAACAACCGGAATCAATACCTAGGTTCTGGACTCACTGGCCCAGTGGCAGTTTCGTCTATACAAGCTATGCAGTCCATCATTTAATCTACGCGACTATTCAATGTGATAAATTGACATACAAGCTCCCCCGGTGAGATGTAGCCGATGGTTGGCTAAGTGGGCGCTACCCATAGCCAGCCTCTCGGGACATACTCTACTGTGATAAGACTCATACCTCTAGAGTCCAATAACAACCCATAGTAATGCTACAAATCAAGGGGAGAAGGTCCAGGCTGGTTACTGAGGTATTTGTCTCGAGAGAACCCTTCCCTTCTGAGACTACCTGAGCACCACTAGGAAGACTACCCTACAACCCGTTGGCTAGAATAGACTCCTAGATGCCCGAGAGGCAATATATGAGCCACCCCCATTTTGGCGGTTACCCATACTCCCCTTATATATCCTGCGAACGACATTTAGTCTGACGGACGGCGACGACTTATACGGTGTTACGGCAGCTGCTCCAATCACCTCTTTTAATTAGCAAACGAGCAACTACACAGCCGTCAGCCTATGACGCGCCGTCCCAACGCTGGCGCCAGAGGGGGGTGTTAGCTAAACCCGCCCAAGTTCAATAGTATGTTCGGGCCACCCTTATACAGGCCTGGGGCCTGCCCGCGCAGATGCGTGTACGCCCAAGAACATCTCAGAGCCCATAGAATGTAAGGCAATCGACCTCTAAGTTCTAGGATGACTTTGCCGGTGAAGTTAGGGTAACTTGGGTTCCTCAGTTGGGTAACTGGGACCCATGGGCATAATGACCAAATTCCCAAGGTAGGGTAACTTTGCCCTCTTATGCCTTTAACCACTCAGGAAGTCCTCCAGGCGACCACAGAAGTCGTCTCGGAGGTCCGTGTAACATCCCCCTAATTCTCTTGACCTTATGCGAATGTTCTCCCAAAAGGTTACCCTGCCTAGTAGAGTACCTCCAGGTTACTCAACAATTCCCTAGGCCTTATCCTAGGTTTACCAGATATTTGTATAAAGTATACGAGACCATACGACCTCTGGTTACCTCTTGGTATACCATTTGGGCTAAGGTGATAGTGATTGTAGCTACCTATCGTAGGGTCGTTACAGAGGGCTTGAGGCGGTGCACAGAGTTCCACACAGAGGATGGGATGTGGTCCGGGCCCGGGGGGGAGGTGAGAGGGGTATAGTCCTCGGGGCGTTCCAGGCGGGCCGGTGGGGGGGGTAGGGGCTTGGGCGGGAAAAACGTGATAGAGCAGCGTCTCTGCAACCTCGCTTGGGTTAGAGGCCCCTGGCAGGTCCCGGAACCTCTGTGGCGGATGACCAAAAGCAAACCACTTGGCTCTCTACAGGGAGTATGGAGTGGCCGAGGACTTGCAGTCCGACCAGTGTGCTTTCTGGCCATGGCAATGGCCTTAAAATATGTTCTCCTTGAGCTCTTGATATTGCTCCAGTTGATGGGTGACAGGTCGAGGGGGGATACCCTCACAAACCTGTTGTACTCCCTTCTCAGGGAGGATAGGCGGCGGGACCACCAGGGTTTCAAGTGGGGGCACCGGCATCTACTCGTGCGTGGGAGGTCAGGAGGGGGGTAAGGCTGGTAGAGGAGATGTCGAACCATCTACTCCGGGAGCTGGGCATGGGCTTTGCCGGGTAGGGTAGCGGGGTGAAGGCATCCAGTGCCTTTCCCACTGCGTGCAGGTCGAGAAGGGCCTACTGGGGGTGGGCGGGCAAAGCATGATGGCGGGAGGTCTTAGTGTTATTACACATGGAACATGGCCAGAACCGGTGCTGGGGAGGGGTCTGTCCCATGAGGAGATGAGGGTGGAAACAGCGGTGTTAGCGAAGGCCAGGTCCAGAACAGAGGGTCTAGTGATAGTATCGAACGGGAAGCGAGTATAAACACCAGGGGTGTTGAGGAGGTGGTAAGGGATGTCGAAAGCGGCATCCAGGTAGCGTGCCGAAATGATACATTCCCTCTCAGAAAGGCAGCGGCAGGGATCTGCCAGCGGGTAGTACAGGTTGAAGTCACCCAGGACAAGGTGAGGGTATGAAAGAAAAGAAAAAAGCTGCTCAGGTGGTATGGAGCAGTAAGCAGGACGATTTGTGCGGAGAAGGTACACCAAGGTGACCCTGAGGGAGTGGTGGGGGGATCCGAAGAAACCTCCTTGAGAAAAAAGATCCACAGACAGCATCTCTGAGGAGTCGTGAAAAATGGTGGGGCAAAACAAGTGCTGATTCAAAACTCGAGAAACATAAATGGCTACACGGGGGCGGCCAGGAGGAGGCGGGGCAAAAGACATAAAACCCAGGAATGTCGGGAGAACAGATCGCCTAGAAGGGGGATCATGAATGGCAACAAGCAAGGGAGGGTGGGGCAGCAAGGTCAAGCTGTGAAAAAGAGAAAGAAAAACATCCCTGCTCCCAAGGCAGTTATGTTCAACAATTGGAAACGACGGGAAGACAGCACTATTGTCAGAGTATCAAGTAAAAGAATTCTCCATTATTGGGCAGAGCCCTCGGAGGAGTCGGAATCAAGGGATTCAACACCACTCACTGTTGGGGTGCGATCGGTGATGGTGCGGTGGGCCCTCTGCCTAGGTGGCGGAGCCTCTCGGGGGAGTACAGGGGCACTCGTGGTCTGGGGAGGGGCACTGGGTACTGGACGAACGATCGTCGAAGGGCCAGCCTGGTCTTTAGCGAGACCCATGCTGTCCTGCCTCTGTCGAGACTAACTACTGTGACCGAGTCTTCTTCTCATATAGACTCTTCACGCCAACAACCCTAACCCTGGTAACGCATAACTTGTGTCACGCAGTCCTATGACTCATAACGAGTCATACCTGAAATCCATCAGATGACTCCTATGAGTCACTGCGCAACATGCCGTAAACCAATAATAAAACATAAAACATGTCAGCTGCGCAAGGGACATCCCGTGTGTGGAACTCGTGACTCATAATGTGAGTCACACGCGAAAGTCATTACATCATTATGACTCACAATCATGAGTCATACAAACATCAACCAATCATAACATAACGATGACACATAATTGCAAGTCATGTGAGAACTATGAGTCAACCTAGTGCATAGCATGAAACATAACATACCTTATAACTAATGACTATTAGTCATGTGAAATCTGCCTTGATTAGTCACGATTTGTGACATTAGCTCCTGTCTCCCCCTAGCTCGATACCCTTCGAGCTTTATTTAACATTTTCAACATAAAACATAAAATCACATAAACAATTTGAAACAATAAACATAGGGAAACAAAAAGTATACGTTACCATCCTGAGGTACCGTTCGTCTCCTCAGGTTCCTTCTGGACATCGTCTTCCGTATCCTCATTTGTAGGGGACGCGTTTGGTGTCTGTTCCGTGGGTGGCAGCCCGACTGCCTCTGCGTATTCGCCTTCGTGGTCGATCTCTCTCACCAGACCCACAGCTTCGGTAACTGCTCATCGAACTCGTATCTTGTGTTTGACGTTCTCGTATGCCCCTCGTCGGGCATTGATTCCGGCTTTTCGGGCCGAGTCTTCTGCGCCGACCACCCGCTTCTTCAGTCCTCAGTTCTCCTCCTTGAGGCGGCCTAACTCTTCGTCCATCCTCAACATCTCCTCCTGGAGATCGTCCACTAGTTTCCCCACCTCGTGGAGTTGCTCTTCTCGTGCCGTTGGCTCACCCCAGCGTACCTTCTTTTCAGCTCATCGAGGTTGGTTTCGTCGGGGTTGCTTGGGCCACCAACCGGCTCCTTCTTTGTCCCTTAGGTGCACATCGCACCTGTCTTCGAAACATGGACTCCAGTGCATGGCGGCGTGGGGGGTGGTCAAGGGTTCCCCTTTGAGAGCATCTTCATTTGTGTGGCAATGGTGGTGGGAGTAGGATGTGTCCTTGGTATTGGGACAGAAGTAAGAGAAGAATAAAGAGGCTTCGGTAAGGGTAAGTGGTTCTTGGTCGTCTTCGTATTCGTTGTCTTTGTGGATGCTTCATGTAGAGTGTTGCTCTCCTTTTTGACATTCTTTTTTTTTTTTTTTTTTTTTTTTTAAATAATATGTTCACTGTTTATACGGTAGAAGAAATGAGATGCATCTTTAACGATATGGCCAAAACAAAACCGAAAGTCAAACATAACAATCAACAAAAGAAATAATCATAACCAGTTCCCCCAACACTATCAATAATCGTCGCACAGCAGCCGTAGCTAAAATCAAGGAAAGTATAAACCGCTAAACTAGTCTCGAGGGCCAGGGGCGGGTGAGGTGGTAGATGTAAGGAGGGGATTCGTAGGGGGTTTGTGGAGGGAGGGGGCAAGAGGGGCCATTCCCAAAGGGAAACCGGTTGCAGTGGTTTGGATGAACTCAGCCATCGCAATGAGCAACCGCTGGTCGGACCAGATTGGGGCCTCAGGGGCCAAGCCCGAGACATCTTGGAGGAGGCGGGATCTCTGACGGGCGGAAGAGGGGCAGGACAGGATGGCATGTTCGAAGGGCTGCAGGGTCTCCGAGCATAGTGGGCAAGATGTGTCGGCCTCAGGATTGTCCCATGAGGGGTGAGCCGCGAGATAGCTTTTCCCAGAGCGCATCTGCTGTATCCTCCCCGCAACAAACTTGCCCAAGCCCATGAAGGGGTGGGGACGCGTCGAGGGTGGATAGGGATAGTAAGGGGGGGCTGGGGTGGCATACCAGTCGGACAGGAGGAGTTGTTTAGCCCTCAGTTTGAGGCGAGCATGAGATGGGACAACCCCGGGGATTGGGGGTAGGTAGTCCGTTAAGTGGAGGAAGATGGGGGGCAACGTAGAAACGTCGTGTACTAGGGGGGCGGCCGCGTTAGCCAGAGCTGTGATGGCGTTATGACGATATCTCGGGTTCTTGCCCTTGTCTGGAACCGAACGCCAGTCAAGGTTGAAGAAGAGATATTGTTGGGAGGTAATCTTCCCACGCGCCACCAAAGGGGCACGGTGGGGCGAGAAGGTGGGCACGGACTTAGGGAGGCGTGCTGAGGCGGGGTTTATCTCCGGAGGGGAGTAGATGAGCCTTAGGCCGGAAAGGCGGCGTTGGTGACGTTCAACAGCAGGTAGCGGGGGAAGACAGGCTTCCCTATGCAGACATGTTAGGTTGGTGGAGGAGAAGCAGTTAGTGATCCACCTACAGACCCGATGCCAAAAAACGGACATCGGGCCCATGGTGGACGGTGGAAGAGTCCACATCGCGGACCCATACAGGAGAATTGGAGCAAGGAGCGAACGCGCTAGGGAGAGGCAAAGGTAGGGTAAAAGGCCAATCCTGGGGGGGGAGAGGCGGCGGATCGTGGCTAGGGCGGCATTCGCAAGCGTGTACCTCCTGGAGAAGTGGGACCTTGGGTCAAAGGCGGGGGTGAATATGAAGCCCAACCATTTTAGGCGGGATTGTGGATAGAAGAGCTGGTCCTCCAACTGCACCGGGAGGGCGCACGGTGGCTCATTACTCCTGGCACTCCTCCAGTGGATCAGCTCATTTTTCGGAACGGAGAAGGAGATGTTGATTGGGGAGGCCTTTCTCTTGAGCGCTGAGAAAGATTTTTGAGGGAGGTGAACGTTAGTCCTGTAAGAGGGGGAGGCCACTGTGACAGCGAAGTCATCGACGTAGGAGATAATCAGTGATCTGGGCATTTCCAGGTGGAGGGAGGAGACGTATATGACGAAAAGAAGGGGGGAGATGGGGGATCCTTGCGGGACCCCAACTGAGATGGGAGCGAAAAGCCGGGGGGATCCTTGGAACGTTAGGCGGCAGGTGCGCTCTCTGAGGAAAGAGCCGACCCACTGGACCAAGTACGGGCTAACCCCCTTTCTGCGCAGGAGAGAGAGGAGCGAGGGGGATTCCACGTTATCGAAACCCCCCTTTACATTGAGGAAGAGAGTGGAGACTTTGTACCGAAGGCGGTGGAAGGACTCAACGTTTTGTTGCAGGACGAGGGCGGCGTCGGTGGTCGACCTTGCAGGGAGGGACCCGCACTGAAGAGGATCGATGAGGGAGCATATCACTGCCGGGGCCGAGAGGCGGGAAGCTACTACCCTCTCAAGAATCTTAATGAGTGTACGAAGAAGTACGATGACCCTAAAGGAAGAGGGTGAGTCGTATGAGGGTTTGCCCGGTTTGTCGAGGACAATACCAAGCGCTTTCTTAAGGGAGGGAGGGTGAAACCCGTGGGCTAGCAGGGGGTCCAGGAGGGAAGGAAGAAGGGAGGGTTTGATCCGGTGCACAGACTTCCATACAGAGTATGGGATGTGGTCCGGGCCAGGGGCGGAGGTGTTCGAGGATTTGGAGAGGGCCCTGGAAACCTCCTCGGAGGTGAGGGGGGTGTAATCCTCGTACCGTGTGAGGCGGAGGAGTCGGGGAGGAGGGGGCTTGGAGGGGACAAGCTGGTCGAGAAGCTTTTCTGCTACTTCGGCTGGATCGGAGGCCCCTGGAAGATCCGGGAACCTCTGTGGTGGGCGACCAAATGCGAACCTCTTGGCCATCCAGAGGGAGCGAGGAGTGGCCGAGGACAAGAGGTCCGACCAATCTGTTTTCTTGGCTGAGGCGATGGCCTTAAAGTATGTTCTCCTCGAGCACTTTACTCCTTTTTGATGTTCCAAAGTCTTTCTTTTATAAACTTTCTTTTCGGTCCATGATCTTTCTGTCCATCCCATGGCTTTCCTGTTGTCCCGTTGTTCCTTCCTTCCTCTTTCCTTTCTTCTTGCATCATTTAATCCTTATCTTAAGGATTATGTCGTAATCATACCGTCGCTCGTCTTTCATCGTGTCGTTCTTGCATCTGTTAATCCTTATCAAAAGGATTATGCAATAATCGTACAGTCGCTTCTCTTCCTTTCTGTTGAACTTGCATAGGGAAATCCTTATCAAACAGATTCTGCAATAATGGTACGGTTGCTCTTCTTTCCGTTCGTATTGTCCTTGCATCAAGTAGTGTCAAAGAATCTTTTGATATTGTGTTGTGATGACTTGAGCGATTAAGTGCTTTTCAATTACTCGTCATTTGTCGCATGATTCTTTTGTTGTATGATGTGTCGCTTAATTCTTATCGGAAGAATTATGTCGTAATCTTTCGGTCGCTTCTTTTTTCTTCATGTCGTTCTTGCATCGGGTAATCCTTATCAAAAGGATTCTGCAATAATCGTACGGTCGCTCTTCTTTCCGTTCGCATTGTCCTTGCATCAAGTACTCTAAAAGAATCTTTTGATATTGTCTTGTGATCACTTATTCGATTTGTGTGCTTTTCAATCATTCGTGCTTCGTCGCATGATTCTTTTGTTGTATGCTGTGTCGGTTAACTCTTATCGTAAGAATTATGTCGTATTCGTTCGGTCACTTCTTCTTTCTTTGTGTGTCAAGTGATCTTAACCAACTTCGGTCTTGAAGTTCTCCCATCGCTTGCGTCGTCGTATGACCTTCTTACATTGGCTAATTCTTATCAAAGGAAGTAGGTCGTATCGTTCGGCCGCTTCTTCTTGTTCGTACTTCTTTTGCATTGCAGGGTGTGTTCACCAGTTCGTTATAGTGGTTGGCCATAAGTCCTATCGTCTGAGGACCTTTTGCTCCACGATTTGGCTCTCCTTCTCCTTTGCCATCTTTAATATTTCTTGGTTAAGCTCCTCTGTGACAAGTGCTTGTCTTGCTTTAAGCTCCTCTCTCACAAGTGCTTGTCTTTCGTTATCGTTACTTTCACAGTTGCCGTTGCAACCGATCCAGTGTCTTCATTTGTTAGACTAACTTATACTCTCTTTCTGGTTTGGCTTCTTCTCTCCTGGATGTCGTTAAAGCCGTTCGAGCACCTTGAGCCATTTCGTCTGTTGTTCGTCTTGGTTGCTTCTCACAGTTGTCATTACAACTGATCGAGTAAACTCATAGCCCTTTCTTCTTTGTTTGTTTGTTCATTCGTTTGCCTTCTCTCCCGGATGTTCTTACAACTGTTCGAGCATCTCGAGCGTTTTCGTCTTCTCTCTTTTGGGTTCCTTCTCACAGCTGTCGTTACAACTGGTCAAGTGACCTGATAGCCCTTTTGTCTTCTTTCGTTGGTTTGGCTCCTCTTACAGTTGGCGTTACAACCATTCGAGTAAACTCATAGCCCTTGGTGTTTTTGTTCGTTCATTTCGAAACTGAACTTTCTGGTTTGGTCGTTGCCGTATAGGTAACTAGCCCTAGTGAGCAAGGTTCGCCATTCTTCCAGTACGTTTCTTTTGTCATCTCTCATACACCATCATTTTGGATCCCCTTCCCCTCAAGCCTTGGTCCAACAAGGCATTCAGTTTCGAAAAAAAATCACGATTTGCCAGGGTCATTCTTAACTTTCTGTAACGACCCTATGATAGGTAGCTACAATCAGTATCACCTTAGCCCAAATGGTATACCAAGAGGTAACCAGAGGTGGTATGGTCTCGTATACTTGATACAAATAGCTGGTAAACCTAGGATGAGGCCTAGGGAATAGTTGAGTAGCCTTGAGGTACTCTACTAGGCAGGGTAACCTTTCGGGAGCACATTCGCATAAGGTCAAGAGAATTATGGGAATGTTACACGGACCTCCGAGGCGACTTCTGTGGTCGCCTGGAGGATTTCCTGAGTGGTTAAAGGCATAAGAGGGCAAAGTTACCATACCTTGGAAATTTGGTCATTATGCCCATGGGTCCCAGTTACCCTACTGAGGAACCCAAGTTACCCTACCTTCACCAGTAAAGTCATCCTAGAACTTAGAGGTCGATTGCCTCACATTCTATGGGCGTTTAGATGTTCTTAGGCGCACACGCATCTGCGCGGGGAGACCCCACGCCTGCATAAGGGTGGCCCAAACATGCTATTGAACTTAGGCGAGTTTTAGCTAACACCCCCCTCTGGCCCCAGCGTTGGGACGGTGCGTCATAGGCAGACGGCTGTGTAGTTGGTCGTTTGCTGGTTAAAAGAGGTCATTGGAGCAGCTGCCGTAACACCGTATAAGTCGTCGCCGTCCGTCCGACTGAATGTCGCTCGCAGGATATATAAGGGGAGTATGGGTAACCGCCAAAATGGGGGTCATCCATATATGGTCTCTCGGGCATCTAGGCGTCTATTCTAGCCTACGGGTTGTAGGGTAGTCTTCCTAGTGGTACTCAGGTAGTCTCAGAAGGCCAGGGTGCTTTCGAGACAAATACCTCAGTAGCCAGCCCGGACCTTCTCCCCTTGATTTGTAGC
>Ga0307509_10003175_pt1 | contig 25443 bp, 32 predicted proteins | sample 10_EM_MG_FD_202245 | JGI IMG/M metagenome (GOLD analysis project Ga0307509, IMG submission 202245) | Populus trichocarpa ectomycorrhiza microbial communities from riparian zone in the Pacific Northwest, United States - 10_EM | ecosystem: Host-associated > Plants > Roots > Unclassified | place... | reverse complement strand
CTGCATGCTGTATTTTGTACATAAATCAATAATAACATTATTAAAAAAAAAAAAAAAAAAAAAAGGTACAAAGACAGCATTTAGCTTTAACGCTATGGCCAACAAAGACCGTACCCTTCTCACCCCAGGAAACATCCAAACCCCCAAGTCCCTATGGTATGAGACCAACCGCACATCTCGCCTATCGCCCAACCAAATCCTACGAACATACTCGTACATCCGAAGGAAGTAGAAAGGAAAGAAGCAAGCAGGAAAGAAAGGAGAACCCTTAGTGACATCTACTACGAAAGTATAAAAACATAAGGAATAAATGAACCCCTGACAAAGGAAATTTACGTCTGATAAGTGACGTGTATCAGCCTGAGCTAGGAAGTGAGAGTATGGACCTGCACACCGGAGCGGTGCTGGGGAACGAAGCGATACCCGATGGCAGGATGGGAAAGTGGGTGAAGGAGACGCTGTTGAGGGGTCCCCGGTGGGTGTGCCAAAACAGCATTAGCAACAGCCAGGAGGACGGGCATAACCAAGGGGGGTTTTGTATAGCAACCGAAGGTCAACCGCAGAAGGGGGGCAGTAAGGTGCCTGCTGGGGAGGTGGGAAGAGGGGGAGTGAGTGTAGCTGTAACCGGGCAACGGGACGAAGACCAAGAAGGGAGGAGAAGGGGGATGGGAGGAGGAAGGACTTCCGAACACTTGAGACAACAGACGAGAGTAACCGCGGCCGATGCTTTTCCGAATGCGAAACGAAGACGAGGTGCTGAAGTTACTAACCGAAGAGTTCCCCGACAGGACCACATAACCGAGACAGAAAGGTACTTCGCAAAGGGCTTGGAAAGCTCAGCGCCGACCGTGAGCGAAGAGGACAGAATGCCGACTGTGCAAAACCTAAGTGAGGTGCAAAGGAAGTGCGGGGTAAGGGGGAGAACTGAACTTCATGAGCGGGAGTCAACGATGAACAGAAACAAGAACCCCGTGGAGGAGGGGGTAAACCCCAGAGGGAGAGGAGGGGTTATAGCATCGCTCCCCTAGGCAGAAGCCATCAAGGGGGAGGAGAGGGGGTGGTGGTGGATCCCACGATGATTTCCCTGGTATTGAGATTTCAATCGCCGGAGGTGTAGGGGAGCTGGTTCGTGGTCTAACTACTATGACCTAGTCTGGCTTATATAGACTCTTCACGCCAACAACTCTGACCCTGGTGACTCATAACTAGACATGCCGTAAACTAATCATAACACATAAAACAAGTCATGTGATCAAAGTGCATCACATGAGTGAAACTCGTGACTCCTAATTGTAAGTCATAAAAACATCAACCAATCATAATAAGCAAATGACACAGAAGTGCGAGTCATGTGAGAACTATGAGTCAACTGACTGTATAGCATGAAACATAATATACCTTATGATTAATAACCATTAGTCATGTGAAATCTGCTTTACTTAGTCACGAATTGTGACACCTGTATTTGTGGAAAACTAATATAAAATCATTTAAATAAATATCGTTTTTTAATTCTATCTTCATACATTAAGTAAGACCAGTTGCATTAAATTACTTTTTAGAAGTTTCAGAATAATATTTAAGTTTTTTTGGACTCTGTAGTTGTTATTTAAAAGGAGGGTTTAATAAAAGTAGACTTTTCTCAAAACATTTATGCCTGGTTACTTAGGTTGCAAAGCATTTTTTCCACTGACAACAAAAAAGGCCGGGAGTCAGGTTTTAATTGGCACAGGCTCATATTATACATACAAAAAGGCGGGCTCAGCCATGTAAAATACCCTAGATTTTGACATCGGAAATGACCAGGTCACCATGCGCCAACCAAATAGTATATCTCCACAAATATAGGTCTTATCAGAAATTATGGAGGAAATAATAATGATAATGATAATGATAATAGCAGGACGGGGAGGAGTGTTCCCCGAGGACCTCCATCAAGCCACTGTACCGGTATTATAGCCCCCCAAGGACGTAATTGTGGTCCGGGATTTTAGGAAATTATTGTTATTGTTGGTTTTGCTTGGTCTTTTTTTCTTTCTTTCTTCAAGTGCCGGTGGCATACTGTACTAGTACTATTATATTGTGCTGCTGGTATAATACCTCGTGGCGATATCGATTTCCTGGAGCACATCGTAGAAATGATAATAGGAGAATACTAATAGCGCCTCCTTCCTCGCCATTGTGCACTTTGTCTCTAGACATCTGGCTTTGTGCTCGGAGAGACAATGCAGACTAAGCAACCGTCTACTCATTCTAGCTTCCGCCGAAGCATTTTAATCGACGCGGTAAGTGCGGTGTTTAGAAAACAGACTCGTGGAGGAAGGGATTGGGATGATGGGAATCAAATCACTGGTCGGCCTGACTTGACATGATCGGAAGGTTTGTGATTTGGTCCTCATGCAGTTTAACTTGCCGGTATCTCTTCGCAAAGCTCTGATAGATCTACCGACACTGAACTCCTATCATACCCCACATGATGATAATAAAGGTAAATAAAATCAGGAAGAAAAAGAAAATTCCCCCCCCCACCCCACAACTACCATTTATCCTGGTCGGATACCCTGCCATGATACTCCCTCCGAGCACAGTCCCGGTAACGTGCAGGATGGAAACAGAATCTCGCTAATGGATGAATGGGATTCTCCTTTTTCGGTTTTTATTGGGTCTGGGTGGGGTTGGATGGCATGGGATGGGATGGGATGGAAATACCGTACCAGCACTTCGTACTCGGGTATGAACGCGGGCGATCTGGCACTCAGGGATTAGAATATCAAAGCTTCCTGCTTATTCGAGTAATTCCCGTAACAAAATTCATTCCTCTTATCTTCTTATGGGAGGAAGGGAGGGGTTAGTGTCCGATTACCCACACCCCAATACCCGGGTAACTGGAGTGGGCAAGATATAGTTCTTGGATAAAAGTCACCGCTGGTGGACCCAAGTACCGACTAATAAACGTTTCGGTCGGGGAGCTACCTTACTGTACCCTACCGTGCTCGAGTACGGTAGTTGGTTGATACGGTATCATGCCGTGGGAGAGGATGACGTAACAAGCTGATTGTGGTAGAAAAGAGCTGGAATGGTTTGTTTTTTGTTCTTGTTTTGTTGCTTTATTGGCGAGGATAGAGAGGGGAGAGGGGGGAGAGGGGAGAGCTTGTTTTCATGGTATTATGCTGTTTGTGAATCAGGATCGTGCAGCAAATATCTGTGGATTTTTTTGCTTTTGATTATATAACTCCCTTGTTTAATTTACCTTTTTCTCCCGAGGTCCTGATCAATTTCTAGCTTAGCAGGAGCGGGATTAGGAGCTCGATGCTAGCTTTCCTATTCCTTGCGATACCAGTAAGTTAAGTCTAGCGAGACTATGGGTTAAAGGTAGATGTGTTATGCTGATGGCTCGGAATTGTGGGTGGGATGAGGTGGCTCGGAGTGGATTGTAAGCAGATGACTAATGAGGTGTTTACTGGGGTTTACATAGCGTAAAGTAGATAGCCCCGTCCAGGTACCCTATTGTACTCGGCTCTGGGAAAGAGTACGGAGGGATAGATGGCGCCCTGTTGCAAGTGAATCTGATCGTCTGGCTGTGTGCACCGTACAATACAGCATTGTTGAGAGGGTGCCCCGATATGGTACAAGTGCCATGATAATATAATAATATAAGTACGATAAAGGTGCAAGAGTTATACCCTCCAGAAAGTTGGCTCAGGTTATTCCGCAAAATAACCACGCCCTGCAGAAAAACGTCTCCCAGCTACCGTACACACGCATGTATCAGTAACCTTCCTTTCTTTGCCATCCCCTGTGCTCTCTTTCCTTCCCTTGGGCCGTGCTCGGTAATATGGAGAATTAGAACGTGGAGTCTTCTTTGTCCCCTCTCTGCTCTAAAAACTCTTAAAATCCACTATCTCCGCCCGTCCTGTGGTCTTCGAGTTTGAGGTAGAAGCTCCTCAGAAGGCCCACTGCAGGTGTTGGACCTCATTGACTAGTGTTCACAATACTACTAATCCCCGGACCGGACTAATCGCGAGCTAGCGGGCCGGTAATCTGGTAGTGGGCTTTAAGGACTTGCACGGTATATTTCGATGATGGCAGGGAGATGGAGCCCTCGAGATAGTGCCCAAGCTGCTCTGTGCTGAGGGTACGTGGTTCAACCCTTCCCGGGGGTTGTGGGCGGGATCGAAGAGAATACCGATTTACCGATTTATCGCAGGAGTAGACTAAACGTCATAATATTATGGTATGGTATAGAAAGACTGAGGAATAGAGAGAACATTGCTCCTTTCCTGGCATCCCCCCCTCCCCTCCAAAGCCCTGGTCCTAGGTCCCTCCCTCCAAGAGTTTTGTGCACTGTATGAGCACTGTACTAGTACTGTGCAGTGTTCACCCCTGAAGCACCGTACAGTCCTTTTTTTTAACCTGGGGTGGGTTGGAAAGGAAAAGGAAAGAAAAACAAAACAAGATGGAGTGCAGTAAGAGTGCAGCACGAGGCTTGGTGCAGGACATACGGGCAGAGACAGGAAGGGCACCATACAGTACGAGTACATTTGCAGTTAGGGCCGTACCGATTGACTCGAAACCCAGTTGTTAGGGATGGGATGAAATGAAAAGAAAGGAAAAAACTGCACTTGATTGCTTGGGTTCCCTGCACTGCTACTTTGATCGGGTATCGAGCTATGGATTGTATTGTGATAATACTTTTTTGCTCTCTTCTTTTCCCCCTAAAAATAAAAAATAAAAAAAAGATCTTGAGAATTGGACTAGACTGGGCTGGACCGGGTTGGGTTGGGTTGGCAAGTTCTTGTGAACGGAAGAACGAACGAACGAACGGGCCCCCCAGATGCGCTGAGCCCCGGAGCACGAGGCATAATGAACCCCGAGGGACCCGGCAAACACCGGGAGCCAATGATAACTAACGCAGGCAAACGAAAGAGAGATCGATACTCGAATAAATACAGTAGCAAGCAAAAGAAGATTGCCCAAAACTACATTATGATACCTCACCTAAACTCATGTCAATCACTCACCAAAAGTTCTCTCTTAGCCACAAGTTAATGATCTTTCATACCTGATAGGTCAAAAAAAAAAAGGGAATGCAGGGTACTCTTTTATTCTGGATTAGAAAAAGGCTAAGTCGTTTGAACACGGCGGCTGCCTGCTTGACATGATTGCTGAGCGATGGCCGTCGCATTGCGAATCCGCTCTCGCTTGATTGTATTTATTTTTCCCGTTCGTTCGTTGCTGTGTTCAATTATCCTTCGTGCAACATGCTTGTGCTCTGATTTGCCCGGTGCCGGGGACGCCCAGAGTTATAGCCGGGCCCATGCGAATTTAGGTGCGTTCAAACAAGGGATGCCATGTTCAGCGGCTTTCTTGGTGAGATTTCCTGACGAGGGAGGCCATACGGTAGGGCAAAGGTGTACAGTAACGTACACTCCAAAGATGCATGGTACGTGTGTGGGGTGGGTGAGCTGTTGGGATTGGGGTGGTAAGGTAGAAGAAGGAAGGAAGGTGGAATGGGTGGTCTGGACTAATGGTACTCAGTGACACTTTCTCCACGGTACACTGGGGCTGTCTTTGAGCTTTTAGCAGAGTAGAGTAACGCTCGGACATCCTCTTTTCCACTCACTCGTTATTCCTTCCTTCTTTCTTTTTTTCCTCTTTAGTCCTCTTTCCCCATCCTCACATCAGTATATAGATCTAAATCACCTCCTAATCAAAACCACCCCCTTTCGCTCTTCTCCCCTTGTGAAATTCCTATCTATCATACTCCTCCTACACACCGTACTTTGGATACTCCCCTTCAGCTCCAGAGTATTTAATTATCCCCCCCTTCCACACTTCTTCAGAACAAGCACGCACGTACTCGTACAATCAAATCGAAACAGTCCTCCTCAAAACAAGTTCTTCAAATCAATTGCAGCAAGGAAAAGCGTGTCGGCTCACCAAGCCTCAAGCAATCATACATTTCCCATTCATCCAATCCAACCATCACTAGCTCCACCTCCACCACCACCTCCACCCCATTCACCGACTCCACCTCCACTCCAACTTCTGACATAAATACCGGAAAGCGGGGAAAAAATAATCCATCCAGATTAAAGAGGGATCCTTCTCTTTTCCACTTCCCCAATTCCTCCCTCCTCTACACAAACCTCGCTCATCAATTCCATCCTACAAATACACAATGAGCGGCTCAGGATCATACTACTGCTCAAACTACTACGTTAGTACCCAAACCCTCTTTCTCTTCGCTTTTATCTTCTCGAACTCAGATGGAAGATAAAGTAAATAAATTATTGCAATACTGACCAATAAATCCCCAGGGCTACCATCAATGCAAGAACCAGGTCCGCAGCTGGGGCGAAAAGTGCCATCAATGCAAGGTATGACTCTCATTCTCACTATTACTCTTAATCTCACTTAATATCGAACCTTGCCTTCCCCATCAACCCATCCCTCTCTCTCTTTATCTGTTCCATTTGTCAGTCGTTCAAAGGCTGATAACAACCATCATGCAGTCTATGGGACGAACCACTGCAGCTCCCGCTGATCCTGCAATTGCTTACTCGAACCCATTTACCGACTCTCCCGCGGCGAAACCAGAGTTGCTTGTTGCGCCGTGCCCGAGCGCAAGAAATCCTACACGACGGGGCAGCGGTTAGACGCGCACTCTGCATCCTCGGTTGCTTCTTTGGCTTTTTCTCTTTCCTTTTGAGTTACCGGTAACCGTTTGCTTCTATTATTCCCGCTTTTTTCTTCTTTTCCTTTTGCCTTGTCCGATTCCATCTTTCCGTGTAGGGAGCTTTTCAGTGTGGTTGTGGTGGTGTAGGTGGATGGTATAGGTGGTGGTGGGATTGTATTTTCCTGCCCCGATTTGTGGAGAAAGGCTTGAGCATAATATGGGGTTTTGATTACTTCTCAACGCTCGAACATTTTCCCTTCTTAGCATATAGTCGGAGGGTAGGTGCGGCTGATATTACCGGTCGCCATATCAGTTTTTTTTTTCTTGTTGGTATCATAGCTCTACTATCTTTTGGCCTTTGCTTTTCATCTTTCTCTCCGGGTTCGATTAAACCTGTTGCATTCTAATTCGTCACGAAAGGCGCCAGGAGGGGTTCTTTTTTTGTGTATTCTCTTTTTTTTCGTACTTATCTCTCTTCCTCTTGGCTAAGGGATTTTTTGATTTTCTTTGGTTTCTGGGGAATGCTTTATATAGAATGCGGGAGGCTGTTTGGGCAAGAGGGAAAGCAGGGATGCAGCGGGGGCCATGGTGGGGCTTTGTTCTGATTCTTGTTTTTTGTGTTGTTATCGAATCGTTTGTGAGAGACGTGCTTGCATATTATCATCCTTGGCACCATCATTATTGTTGCTATCGTATGGTGCATCGGTATGCAGAGGAGGAAAATAAATCAAACAACTGGGTGGAAAGTACTCGTATGTTAGGGGTCCAGGGAATCGTACTCAATATACCGGTATGATTACCGTCAAGGGTGTACCGGTATTACTAGATATTAAGCGGGAAGAAAAAGAAACTGAAAAAATAAGAGGAAGGGTTAAGTTACACCTCATTGCCCCGAGATTTTTCTGAGTCATTCAGTCAGGCAGCTACTCCCATGTCAGTCCAATCGCAAAACAACCTCCTCTCGCGCGTAATACTGGTACTCGAGTATCATGCTACTGTGTCTTAGACAAATGCAACCCACACCATAGTCATTGCCCACCTCTCCCCGAACCAAACTGACCCAAACCTAGACATATCATTTGTACACTATCTCGACACCACCTCCGCCTATCACAGCATCACTCGTACGCCCTACTCCCTAGCCCTCTCTTCCCCTCCCCTCTACTCGAGCACATACGATTGTTCATCCATCTATCATACTAACACTGCTTTCTGCTAAACCCTCCCGAGCAAACACGAACTCCTTCCGCTCCACCCTACCCTGCCAGCATCTCAACGAATCACCCATCACGATCTTTCCCTTCGGAGATGAGGGAAGGGGGGATAAACAGCATCACGATCCCATTCATAACGGCCTACCCTTCTTCCACCCCTCCCCCCGCCTTGCGCTACCATGCGCTACCATACAGCACAAACGGGGGATATCATGGGCCGTGCCCTTCGGCACACTAACGCCCCATCCCCTCTGCAAGATTGTCCCTAGGATTAAGAGGCTGGAGCGTTTTTGTAGTTTCGGAGTTATGCCCGATATTGGGTTATGAGTAGGTTGGGAGAGGAAGGGGCAAGGGAAGTGTGAAGGGTGAGGAGGGAGGAGGGGTCACTATCCCTGGAACGACCCCGGCTGAGATGACTTCTAGAAGGCGGGGGAAAGGGATATCACTGGTACTTTGGACTGCCCTCACGGGGGCTTTCTCTTTGACCGGGTTAGCTGTAGTGTTGGGACGAGGGATCAGAAGGTGAAGGGGGGTTTTTTCAGCTGAAGAGTTCACCAGGGGTGCGAAATCAAGCTTCTTGTTATTGTATCCTTGGTTCGGTTCTTCTTCCCCCCCCGCTCTGGCTGCCCGATGGGGGCTGCGATTTGGTCTTGGCCGTCGTGGGTACCTGGCAAAATACCGGTGCGAGCAGGGTGGGTATTGGTATTTATCTTAGGAAGGCAGCCTTCCGTACCTACTGCTCTTGTGACCTCGGGCAGATCCGCTCATCCAGGTACGGTTGTCCACTCGTAATTGCCTGACGTTTGCAAAAGGGACTGCTATTGCACACCACCGAAATTCTGAGGCTCTGGCCAACTTTTGGCCTGTGTGCAATAGCAGTCTGTTTTGCAAACATCAGTCAATCACGAGTTATGGTAGGTTGGGGGGTGCTTAGTCCTTGTCTTGCTATCATATGTCTTGCCTGTCTCGTGATTTGGATGGCTAGATTGCCTGCACTGCAATGCAATGCAATTGCACCGCTGCTAGCGGTCAACGATGCTAGCGGTTGCGGCGATGGTGAGCGAAAAGCCGTTAATTTTATTGGGTACGTTTAAAAACGTGTCCGGGATCATCAGAAATGACTCGTTGCGATTCGCAATGTTTTTGGGTGAGAAGAGCAGGCTAGCCGGGTTTTGGGGACTAGCTAGGAAGAAAGGTTTGGTTGGCCGAATGGCCGAATGTGCATCTTCGGTATGATAGCTTGGAATCCTTGCATGGATCCAGTGTGGGGCCGTAGGGGGCAATGAGATGGCACAAGTGGCAAGGTGCCTGCTACCATAGGTGTTGTATCCTTGATGACTTGGTTTACTGGATTTGGGTTCCCCCTCAATACTCGAGGACCGGATTACTACAGCGCGAAGCCCCGTGTTCATAGGATTTACTTTCCCTTCCTTCCTCCCTTCCCTCCCTCCCTCCTCCCTCCCTTTCTTTTTTTTCCTTTCCTTTCCTTTTCCATTTGCAACTCTCCGCTTCTCAAGCGGACTGGCTGACAACAACTCATATTGCTTTTCCTAATGATATCGCCCGCAGAACTGCCGCCATGTAACATCAACAGGAAAGCTTGCATATTTTTTTTCTCTCCCAGCAGACCAACCGCATAAGTTTCCATCCAAGAGCGGTACCGGTGTATATTATATGATACATGTAGCTATGCAAGTGCCAGGGAAGATGTTTTCGTACAGGGCAGGGGTAGTTCACCAGAAAAAAAAACAATCCCTGCGTCGTACGAAAGTATCTCCCTGGTACTGTACCTGTGCGATAGCTGCCTTGCTGGTATGATACGCGTATCTGCGTAGTTGATAGCCTAACAACGAGAATAATTGGGCCTCACGCTAAGGCGTCCAGAATTCCCCTCTTTGGGTCAAGGGGGATCGCCCCGAAAAAAAGCGAGCTTTTACAATGGGTGAAACCCTTAACCGGAGGACTTTCCAACCTAAAGAATGCCCAACTTTAAATTGCTGAGGGCTCTCAACAACAGCTTTTATTTTTATTTTCTCCATTTTTCGATAGGAAATAGGCTAGAGGTTCAGAAAATAGAGAGATATTTCAAATATATATTAACTTTTGGGCAAGTTGTAGGGGGTTAAAAAATTTGGATGGAAGGGAAACTCACACCCCAATTATTTGCTGTTGAAAACTGTCAGGAGGTTAATTAACTTAACTGCATTGAGAAACAAATAGTAACATGTATTATTAAGCAAAGGTGAATGTCTCCAGTGCTCCGGTTTAGGGCTTCCCCCACCATAGCCCTCTGCTGTGACAAATATCATATGGTGCAAACATAGGAGGGAAAATATGGCGGGCCTTCTAAGAGAGGCAACTCCGGCGTGAGGTTCAATTACAGTATTCCAATTCTTGCGGTAATAACTAATCGGCCCGCATCGTGCTTGACGCGCTAAGGGAATCAACCGAGTTATCTCTTGGGCTGGCCAAACGGTGGAAATTTTTATGCCACCCCCTCTGAGTGTCTGAGACACTGGGGTTAATAAGCAAATTTTGTTAACTACTCGAGTACTACAAATTCGCAGGTGCGCAATCACCAGACCATAGCTATCTTAATATTGGCAACATGGCAACATGATATTGTCTACGCACACCATCACTGAAGAATGCTGGGAGAGCGCCTTAGTAACCTCTATCTCGGACGCTGAGAGGGGTGGCATAAAACACTTCCACTGTTTCGCCAGTCCAAGGGATAATACTCCCAATTTAGACTATCTGGCGCATGACAAGGCACGACGGCGAGGTTAGAACGGCGGGCGGGAAGAGAAGAGTGAAAACTCTCCGTGACATACGAGAGTGAATCTCATACATGGCACCTTGCTGTACAGTACGCAGTAACCCATGACAAACTGTTCCAGACGACCCCGCTGCGGCTACCGCTGGCCGTATCCTTCGTGATTAACGCCATATCGTGCTCTGGAGCGATTGCGTCACTAACCACCCTTCCGTCCATGGGGAAAAGAAAGCAGAGCAAAGCGCCTGCCCCCGGGCAGAAAGCATCCGAAAACAGGGATTCGCAGAATATATGGCAAACAATGCGCGCCTATCACAAATTTTACGGCCCGTTCTTTTCGGATACTTCTCGCCGCGACAAGTAAGGCTCCCAAGTCTGGGCCCATTTATGTAATCCACTTTCACTTCACTTCGCTCGCCCTTCCCGACCTCGGCTCCCCTTAGGACCCCCAAATAATTCCAAATCAACCTAATGGGGAAGAAAGATCCTGCTTCTGAGCACTACATTGCAGGCTTTGTCATGGCTTGGCATGGGTGAGTAAGTTTCTCACTGGACGGTTTGGCTATTGAATGTCAGCATAGGGTGGGTTAGTGCTACGCTACCTCACAGTCGGTCGGTACTATGCTTTGGGTGGAGGGGGGAATTACAAATTCTCGATTGCTCCGCACACCGATTTGCAGCGTTCTGGCGTTATGGCATGTGCGTGGATGGATGGATTGGGTTTCCTTGATGTGTGCGGATGCGTGCGGATTCTGATGTGGTGTGATCGATTCGGTGGTTTACGTAGGCAGTGGGGAAGGGGAGGAGGTGTGAACTATATAAAAGGGAGAGGCAGGAAGGGATAGAGAGGTAGAGTGGATTTTCATTATTTAATTGTTCATTTATCTATTCAGCCTTGAGATTGATAACTTTACTCTAGTAGGGCATTGAGGCTCAAGTCAAACCAACTTACGGTATCACACAATTCAGTTGCCACGCTGCCTGGTCGAAGTCTCACTTATTGGGTTACGTCATTTACGATAGAGGCCTCCTCACGCGAGATTCCCCCGAAACAAACCCATCGCTCCCCAACTCCATCTTCAGCAAACCTTTTTCCCCAATGGCGAAACCATTCCCAGAATCATCAATGATTATCCGCGCCATCTCTCCTAACATCACCACTCTGTCCGTCCCCTTCCTCCGCTTCAACAAAGCGAAGTTTGGCGGCAGGGCTACCATAGGTACTACATACACATTCCATACACATTCATACCAACCACACAGCAGTAACTAACAATAGAATAGTAAAACTCGCAGCCGGAAACCTTGCTGTATTCTCACCCGTCGGCCTAACCGCTGAGGCAAAATCCACCGTCGAATCCATGGGTGGAAGAGTCGGCTACATAATCGCCCCAGACATTGAGCACCACATCCACCTTGGACCCTGGAAGCAAGAGTACGCCTCGGCAACTGTAATTGGGCCCGAGGGACTCTACGAAAAGCGCAAGACGCAGGGGAACGAAGACGTTCCCATCGATATTGTTTACACAAAGGAGAATAAGGGTTCTTTGAAGCTACCGGAGGAATTGGCGAGTGTGTTTGATGTGGAGTATTTCGATGGGTAAGAGTGCCCTCCCCCCCCACACGCTACCCAATTATTTTGACTAATGGCAGTGGTGGTGAATGGACACAGCCATGCGAATAAGGAAATAGTCTTCAACTACAAGCCTGAGAGAACGATGATTCAAGCGGACTTGGTCTTTAACCTCCCCGCCTACGAGCAGTTCTCAAAATCCGGCGTGGACGCCACCAGCGGGATTTGGACCAAGCTTGCCCACTACTTTATGAATATTCATGGGAAAGGGCAACAGAGGTTTAATTGGTATGTTGCCCCTACGAATAAGCCCAGCTTCACCGAGTCGGTAAGGGTGGTTGCGGGATGGGGAGTCGATCGTATCATCCCTTGTCATGGGGATGTTATCGAGAGTGGGGGGAGTGATGTTTTCAAGGCAATTTTTGCGTGGCATTTGAAGGCTTAAGTTTCTTTCTATCTCCTTCTTCCTCTTTAACTTAATTGTTTCTGTCGTGGGGGTTGGTTGTTGGCTTGGGTTGTATTTTAGTCTCTAATGGCTCGGGTTGCCCCGGTTGCTGTTTTTATTTATTTCTCAAATCATTTAGCTTGTGTTTGATGGTGACGTTCGTTTGTTATCGACTGTCATTAAAATATCTGGGCGGCTACAATCCAGACCAGGTCTCTCTCTCTCTCCATCCCTCTCCAAGGGACATCGTATAATACAGGGGATCCCTAGCATCCTGATACGGGAAGATAAAAACAAGGGAATAAAAAGTGAATGCGCCAGTACTCCATATTACCCATCCATCCACCATCCATCCATCCATCCATGATCCATTTGCCCTTCCATCGATTGACCAACTATCCTTGACCAGCAATCTCAAACCCAAGCGTAGCCCTCACACATTCTCCTCGAGCGCCTTTGTAGTCTCGATTTTCCCGTCCTTAGACCACACCGCCCCTCCCGGTGTAAATCCTCCTACCGTGCCTATCCTTCCACCACATAACCCCGCCTCCTAGAGAAAAGAAGGAAAAAAAACCCAATCAGCCACAATCCAACCCCACCACAGAAGGGAAAAAGAAAAAAAGAAAGAAAAAAAACAGGAAAGAGGAAAGAGGAAAAAGCAACTCACCAACAAAAGAAGCAAACCACAACAACATCCCCACAAGATCCACCCAAACCCCAGCCTTCATCCTACGGCAAGCCTCACCAGCACCACCCCCCCGACAATTCTCCCTACCAAATAACATTCCAAAAATGCCCAGCAAAACGACCCAGAGCAAACTACAATATCATATCAAAAACATTTTAGCAACAAGAACGTGAACAAAAACAAAACAAACAAATGTATGAATGAATGAGATGAATGGGAGGGGAAAAGAGAGAGTGAAGAAGAAGAAAGAAAGAAAGAAAAAACTCACAATACAACCCCATCCAAATAAAAAGTCCTAAAACTCCTCACGAAGGGCAAGATGTAGACGGCGGCGAGGATGACACTGATCCCGACGACCACTTCGGCAAAGACCCAGCGCGAGTCGGCGCTCTGGTGGTGCTTCGTGGCGGATTGGAGGTCCCGGCCGTAGATGCCGGAGACTGTTAGGGATATCAGGATTTGCAGGATTCGTAGGATTAGGCGTGGGATTGTGATTTTGAGGGAGTCCGGGAGGGGGGTTCTGTGGGATTTGTTTTTCTGGACCATTTTTTTTTTTTGATTGTTCTTTTTTTCTTTATTTTTATATTTATTTTTTGACAGTTGTTGTATTGAGTATTGTATTGAGCTTGTATTGTAAGAGTTAGTGTATGGTATTGTTTGTAGCGAGAGATGAGGTTTTGTTTTTTCTTCTGAGGGAGAGAGGGAGAGAGGAGGAGGAGGAGGAGGAGGAGGAGGAAGAGATATAGTGGTTTATATTATGATCATGTGCTGGTAGGCTGGACCCATGACGAATACTCGAGTACTGGCTTACCCATAAAAAGCAGGATATCATACTACGGTACGGCAATCTATGCATGACTTCTTGGGGAAGTTTGTTGATCTTTGCCCTGCTTTGTTGACGATTTTGCGAATGTTTCTTGTTTTGCGGATCATTTCTTGTTCGATTACTGGTACGCTAATGATAAACCGGTAGCTTGCCACTCCCCTTGGCGCTATGGTGCGACGAAATCGTGCAGGGGCCACTTCCTTACTCGGACGTGACACGCAGGAAAAAGGAAGCTAGGCTAGATTTAATTGGTAATTTTCCCTAATTTACAAGCAGAGTCGGTTTCGCTAAACGCCTGCAGGAGAAAGATAAAATAGACGATACAGAGACTGTCTGAAGGAAGTCTATGGTTACTAAAATTTACTACTCGTATACGGTACTTGAGGATGGGCTACGATAGTGGTCCACGCGCTCGAACGCCTTGATGGTCATTCTGCTGCGGCTTTGGATTCGGATTCAGAGTCTTCTTCAAAGAGGACTAGCGCTACGCCGGCTTTTACTACGTCCTGGATGGATTCGTTAGCGTGATAGCCTAAGGACTGTTAGTCAAAACTCACCCCTTCCCCGTGCACAATTTTAGCAATTACTCCATCATGTGGACTTCGTATCACCTATTTGGAGTAAAAGAGATCTTCGCATCAGCCCTACCCGCACTCAACCCATCCCATTTCACTTCCATTTCACGACTCAATGGGCAAACTCACTGTCTCCATCTTCATACTCTCGATAACCACCAACGGCGCATCCTTAGCTACCCTATCCCCCTCTTTGACCGAGACCCTGAGCACCTTGCACGGCATGGGCGACAGCACACTGTTCGCCACGTCCGCCACCCCAAGCGCCTTTTCGAACCACGCCGGGCGCGGGATGTCTAGCTTATACTGCCTTCCGCGCTGGAATACTACCAGTGTGTCCTCCTTCCGGACAACGGTCGTTTCGAGGCGGGTGTGTGGGTAGAAGCCTACCACTTTAGACTTTTCTAGGGAGGATATGTGTGCTGTTACGGAGGGGTATGTGATTTTCCCGTCGACGGTGAGGTCGTAAGTATCCCGTCCGGTCTGCTTTACAGACACGGGAATGCGGGATTCGGTCCCGCCTTTTTTCTCGACAAACTCTACGATGCGCTCTTGGAAGCTGCCGACGAGACCCACGTCGCCGCCCCAGACGCTGAACGGGTCAGTGGGGGTCTGTCGGATGCTCCCGTTGAGGATTACGGACATGGCGGCCTGGGCGTAGGCTTCTGGCGGGGTGGGTTCTATGGCGAAGAGTGAGGATCTATGCTTGTCTATAAAGCCGGTCTCCACCTCCCCGGCGATGAAGGCTGGGTGCGCCGCGAGCTTCTTAAGGAATTCGATGTTGGTTGAGAGGCCGACTACCTCGTATTCTTCTAGGGCTGCACGGAGTTTCGCTAATGCTGCCTTTCTGTCCGGGCCTTTTACGATGAGCTTTGCGATCATAGGGTCATAGTGTGGGGATATAACGTCGCCTTCGCCGAAGCCGGCATCTATTCGCACTGTCGAGGAGGTCTTGGGCGTGCGCAGGTAGACTAGTTCTCCCGAGTCTGGGACGAAACCCATGTCTGGGTTCTCGGCGTATATCCTCGCCTCGAATGCGTGCCCTTCCATCTGCTTCTCGATCTGCTCCTGTGTGAGTGGGAGTGGGAGGCCGGCGGCTACCAGGAGCTGCCAATGAACCAAGTCTGTTCCGGTAACTTCTTCGGTAACTGGGTGTTCGACTTGCAGTCTTGTGTTCATCTCCATGAAGAAAAACTCTCCAGTGTCATTGTCGAAGATGAACTCTACGGTGCCCGCACCCTGGTACCCTACTGCGAGCGCTGCAGCTCTAGCTTTATTCCAGATGTCTTTTCGGAGAACAGGGTCTAGATCTGGCGCCGGCGACTCCTCAAGGATCTTCTGGTGCCGTCTTTGGACAGAGCAATCTCGTTCTCCCAATGCCACACAATTTCCGTGATTATCGGCAAACACCTGGACCTCGATATGTCGTGGAGTAGTAATGTATTTTTCAACAAGAACCACATCGTCCCCGAAAGATGACCTAGCCTCGGACTTTGCCGAATTAAGCATGTCCGGGAATTCTGCTGGGGTCTTTGCAATTCGCATTCCCTTTCCACCACCGCCCTTTACGGCTTTGATCAATACAGGGAAGCCAATTTTCGATGCTTCCTGGAGAAGGAAGTCTGGGTCCTGGTTTGAACCATGGTAACCTGAGATACAGGGAACCCCAGCTCTAAGCATAATGTCCTTAGATTGACTATCGGACTCCCGTCAATAACCGCAATTGTAGATTTCTCCAAAGTATAGGAATACCTCTTATCCCCCATTGCCTCAATTGCTGTAGACGGTGGTCCAATGAATATTAAACCCTCTTTTGTAACCCGCTTCGCAAACGCCGAATTCTCACTTAACTAACCCCTCTCTCGCGCCTCTATTTAGTTTCTCACTCCCGAGACCCAATTCATACAGGTAGAAATAGAGAGTGAGAACATACAAAACCATACCCAGGGTGAATAGAATCACATCCCCTCTCCTTCGCCGCCTTGATAATTTTATCCACGTCAAGGTAGGCCGACGGCAGCCCCAAATTCACAGAATGCGGTGTCACCCTGGCATGTTGTGCATGTGCATCCGGATCTGTGTACACCGTTGTTGTTCGGATGCCGTATTCGCTTGCTGTGCGGTTGACTCTCCTGTGCCATTTGTTAACAAACCACCGTGCTTCACGGGGGGAGGGAGGTACAATGCAATCTCCCCACGATTCGCAATGAGGATACTCGTCAGTGGGCGAGCTTTGGGAATGCTACTACTTTGCCAGCGGAGGGCGGATGGTGTCAGGCTTAGCAGGGCGCGCCGGGCGAGCTGTGGGCGGGGCATTTCCCTCAAATAAAATAAAATAAAATAAAATAAAGGAACCCAAGAATGAAGGAGAAGCAGGTACTATAGGAGATGCTGTAAATTGAACAGTACGACGAGTGAGAGTTGAGAGTTTGAGAGGTATGATAGTCGTTTTGGAGTCGGAAGGGGAGCGGTTATAAGCGGAGGAGACCTCTCAATCAAAATTATGGGGACCATTGTGGCTTGCGCATGTGTGTTCCCTGGGCAAGGGATATTTACGGGTACAAGTATCTGGTGTGGGGTATGTAAGCCGGCGAAGCAATGGGTCGGGACTGAGACCTGGGGCCCGTATCATAAATTACCTGATTTACTCGAGTACGGTAGAGGGGAGCTCTAATGCAGGAGTTTTGGATGTGGTCATGATGCTGCATTCGTTTCCCTTCTGGCAGCTGGGCTACCGTACACTAAATTACCGTACGAGCACTCGTACAGTACTGTACCGGTACCAGCCCCGCATCCTACTTTGGCATGGTGGCTTTTAAGCCACAAAAGTGACATGATATGCTATGACGCGAGTTACCGTGTCTTCGCCAGGATACCGTACCCCAAGCCCAGCGGCTCATCCCGCTCTCTAACCAGGCAACATCCCTCATATCCACATCCATTCCATCCTTAGTTTCACCATCCTTTTCCTCCTCCCCTTCCTCCTCTCCTTCTTTTCCTTTCTACCTACCCGGAGCTCTAGGCCTCCCATCTCCGCTCGGAGAGAAAAAATACGTTCGTCCATAAGCCCACCGCTCCGTCAAGCAACCTGCGCTACCAGAGCGCCCACGTACAGTACCCCACCAGCCATCCACCAGTCGATCGATAACCTACCTTGCGGGGAAATTCTTCATACCCCCGCACCTGCCTTAACATCGCAACTTCCCGACCGTATCACCGTACTCCACCCCAAGTAGGGTAACTTCACGAACCCCCCCCCCTCCCCCACCCCCCACAGCAAGCCCCTCCACCCCCCCTCTTCTATCTTCAACTTAGACCTCTACCCTCCCCCCGACGAACAATGTCCGACGACGGCTACTCAGATACATATTCGGACGACTATGCCCCCTACGATGACTATTACGAGGATGACGACTTAGTACTCCCCCCCCAATCCCCGACAAGGTCAAGGCTGACTAACACCTAACCAAATCAAGGCAGCCCTTGTAGACTCCATGGCCGAAACCGCTTTCGCCCAGGGAGACCCTATATGGGACGAATTCGACGTCGATTACGACACGACAGAATACCATTCCGACTGGGAGGAGTATTATTCCGACGGGGAGTTTTACGAGGAGGAAGTTGTTGCTCCGAATATGGCTGGTTCTGGTAGGAAAGCTGGTGGAGTGGATGAGAAGAAAAGTGAGGTTGTGAGGACTGGGGCGGAGGAGAGGGTGAGAGGGGGAGGAGGAGGGAGAAGAATGCCACCGAGGAAGAGGAGGAAGATTGAAGAGAAGGGGGTTGGGGTTGTAGGAGTCAGTGTTGGGGCTACGGTGACGGGAATGAGAAATGATGAAGTGGAGGATGGGGGAAGAGCGAAGGAGGGAACCACAAGAATAGGTCCTATCGCTGCCGCCGGGGGTAAGAAGAATACCACAGTCATCGTGCCCGTATCCAAGGAAGAAAAGAGGAACGGCACGGTCATCGTCGGAAAAGAAAAAGGGGGTCCCGCAAAAACAGAGCAAGATCCGGAAGCGCCAAAACTCGACACTAGAAAACGAAAACCCTCTACTGAGGGGAATGAGGCTCTTTCTATCGATTGAATGCTTGATCACTTGCTCGTTCTATTCCTTATTTTCTATACCCTATCTGCTTTCGACGGCACTTTTCTTCTCCCCTTCTCATTTTCTACTATTCATAGCCTAGCCCTTTAAGTTAGTTGGATCTTGTCCTGTCGCCCACCGGTAGTGAGGAGTCTTTGCCTGTTCATTTTTACCCGCCGCCTTTCCATCTGCAGTTTCTTTTCTTTTCTTTTAGTACTTTTAATCCTCGCTCGTAACGGGCCGGCAAACCGAATAAGTTAGAGATTGGATGGCATGGAATGCGCTGTGTTAGAGCAATGGGGGTGTTTCCCTCTTTTGTTTTTGTCATGTTTTTGTTTTGTTCCCTCCCACTTTGTTCATTGGATTGGCTGGCTAGCGGTGCGGTCGTTGGGATGCTGTCTGCTCTATAGCTACTGCGATTTCAAATATATTACAGTGCTATAGTATCTATGCTAAGTGGTCGGTTGGGCTCTTAGGCAGTAAGGGTTGTGTGGCTTGGGAATTCAGGGCTGTTGTTGGTGGTTCGAGTGATTTGCTGTGATTTATCCCAGAAGTAAACACCCGACGAATGGGGAGAGTGATAGCTAAGGTAGCTTATGGATAATGCTGAACAAACTGGTGCAATGAAAAGTATGCATCTAACGTAACAGTACTGTACACTCTCTACAAGTACGCCTTTGGTAGAGAGCTTAAATGACCTGATCAGCATACTGCTTATTGAACGCCCTTCCAATAACAATTTGCCTAATCTGCGTAGTCCCCGCACCAATCTCGTAAAGCTACCCCCCCCCAACCACAAATTAGCAGTCAACCCCCCATCGCCACCATCATCACTATAAGTGGAAGCAAGGGAAGGGGAAAAAAGAAAGGCCATACTTTAGCATCCCTCAACAACCTCCCAGCTGGAATCTCATTAACATACCCATTCCCGCCCATACACTGAATCGCATCAAGCGCACACTCCGTCGCGCTATCCGCCGCGAACAAAATTGCCCCAGCGCAATCCCTCGTATCGATAATTCCCTCGTCCACCCTCCTAGCCGCAGCGAACGTGTACGCCCTCGCGGCGGACAACTTGGTGTGCATGTCCGCTAGCTTCGCCTGGATCAATTGCTGGTGGGCGATTGGAATTCCGAATTGCTTGCGTTGGTGAACGTATGGCAGTGTTATGTCCAGCGCTGCTTGCATTAGTCCCAGGGGCCCGGCAGACAGGACTAGGCGTTCTAGATCTAGGCCTTCCATCAGCACGCGCACGCCTCTGTTCGTTTCGCCGAGTTGGTTCGCGTGCGGGATGAAGACGTCTTCGAAGATTAGCTCTCCGGTGTTTGAGCCGCGCATGCCTAGTTTGTCGAGCTTGCGCGCGCAAGTGTACCCCTTCATGCCCTTTTCTAGTACGAAGGCAGTTATGCCTTTCTGGGGAATTGTCAGTAAAAATGGGATTGGGGGGAGTGAGGGAAAGGGGAGGTGTACAGAGCCTCTTTCGGGGTGGGTTTTTGCGTATACTACTACTACGTCTGCCTCTGGTCCCTACTCTCCATATCAACACTGCGTCCCCAAGAGCGACATGTCGGGCGATTTATACGTTTGTAATCCACATTTTCGTCCCGTTGAGCAGCCACCCTCCGTCAACCTCCTTTGCATGGCTCTTCATGCTAACGACATCACTGCCGGCCGAATGCTCACTCATAGCCAACGCGCCCACCTTCTCACCCGATATCAAACCAGGCAGTAACCTCTTCTTCTGCTCGGCGCTCCCATTAAGCGTGAGCTGGTTCACGCACAGTTGCGAGTGCGCAGCGTAGCTGAGCCCGATGCTACCCGAGGCGCGGGAGAGCTCCTCCATCACAACGCAGTGCGCTTGATACCCGAGTTCGAGTCCGCCGTAGTCCTCCTCCGCCGTGATACCCAAGAAGCCGGCTTCACCGAGCTTACGCCACATTGGTGCTGGGAATTCGTTTGTGCGGTCGACGCTGGCGGCGAATTCTTCGGGGATTTCACGCTCTTTGGGGAAAGTGGGGGAGGATTGTTAGTTGGGATTGGAATGGGCGGGGGTGGGAAACGGACTGGTGAATTCTAGAACTCGTTCTCGAAGTTCGGTTAGATCATCGGAGGAGGGTGGTTTGAAGTTCTTGGTATGCTTCGTAGAGGCAAAGCGACATGATAGCGGTCTTGTGGCTGCCTGGTATGCAAAGGCCACAGTCCTCCGGGTGAGCACCGAGCGGGTCAATATTGACAGTGAGGGCATGTTTGTTTTTTGTTATTTTCACTCCTTTTATTTCTTTATTTCGTGGTATGGTTCGATGGTACGCCTATGAGAAGAGGAAGATTTATGGGGGGTACGGTAGTGTTGGCGGTGGTGGTTTTGCAGCTGGAAATGACTTGTTGGGGAAGCTGTATCGTAGTCTCGCTCGGCAGAGACAAGGGGGAGAGGTATGCGGCTACAATCGGCAGTAAGCGTACCCCACAAAGTTTCTCCATTCAACCAAGTTCCTGGCCAACTGTTAATCTTTCCGCCACCGATAACTGGCATTGGGCCTGGTTTATCCTTTTTTTGGATAAGCCCTTTACCGGCACTTGTACCTTCCCTTGTTGTATCATACCGGTATTATAGATCTTACCCAATAACCCCCCCCCCCCTACCAGTCAGATACGACTTACTTACCATACCTGCCTACCCTACCATACCTACAATCACTAGGACATAAAAACAGTCACCCTCTTTCTTCATTCTACCTTACCATACATTCCTCCTCCCCCCCCCTCCCTTCACCATAAAAGAGCACAATACCAACAACCACCAAAATGTCCCACCCCCTCCTCCGCCTCCGGAGGTTCCCCTACCTCCCACTCCGCACCACCACCACTGCTCTTAAACACACCCGCACAATAGCAACCCACTCGCACCCACACTTCGAATCCGCAGTTTCTACGATCCGCAGCACGGTGGATACCTCTTCCCCGGAATTCAAAGAAAATGCCGCCCAGATGGCTGCAATCACCGCCTCCCTGCGCTCCCTCCACGAGCGTATAAAACTCGGCGGGCCCGAGAAGGCGCGGGAGAAGCATTTGGCGAGGAAGAAGATGCTGCCGAGGGAGTATGTTCCCCCCCTCTCGTTCTCATTCTTTTTCCCTTTGCTGGCGGTCGTGGACGGAGGGGGAAAACTAACTGAATGGTGGTGATGGTGGTTACTGTGGTGATGGGTGGTAGTCGCATTACAGCATTGTTGGATCCGGGATCGGCGTTTTTGGAATTGTCGCCGTTGGCGGGGCATCTCTTGTACCCTGGGGAGGACGTACCCGCTGGCGGGATCATTACCGGGATCGGAAGGGTTTCAGGGGTGGAGTGTATGGTTATTGCTAATGATAGCACGTACGCGCCTTTTCCCCATTCTTCCCCCACTTCGCCCTCCTCCTCCTATTTATTAACCACGAGGGTGATTGTGCCAAAGGAGCGTATAGAGTTAAAGGTGGAACATATTACCCAATTACTGTAAAGAAGCATATTCGCGCACAGGCAATTGCTCAGGAAAATAGTCAGCCCCCCACACTACCTCTGCTCACCATCTCAATGGGCGTTCAATTGCTCATCCACCGGTGGAAATAGGACTACCATGTATCTACCTCGTCGACTCTGGCGGTGCAAACCTCCCCCATCAGGCAGACGTATTTCCAGACCGTGACCATTTTGGCCGTATCTTCTACAACCAAGCTAGAAGTATCCCTCCCAATCCCTCCCTCCCTTCCAACACCAAATCTGATACAAGACTAACCACCGAGTGATACCCAGTGTCGGCCGACGGAATCCCACAAATCTCTGTAGTAATGGGACCATGCACAGCCGGGTATCCCCCCCTTCCCCCCCCCCCCCTTCCCCACCCCACTAACAGTTTGTATGTACAGAGGAGCATACGTCCCAAGCATGTCCGACGAATCCATAATCGTCGAAAACTCCGGAACAATTTTCCTCGCCGGCCCACCCCTAGTAAAAGCCGCCACAGGCGAAGAAGTAACTGCCGAAGCCCTCGGCGGCGGAGCCCTACACTCTAAAGTCAGCGGCGTGACGGACTACCTCGCGGTATCAGACGCTCACGCACTAGTGCTAGCACGGCGTTGCATAGCAAACTTAAACTACCCCACCACCACCACCACCAGCACGGAAGCGCCACCAGTAAAAGACCCACTCTACGATCCAACAGAGCTAAACGGCATCGCGAGCACCAACCTCCGCAAGCCGATAAACCCCCACGACATAATCTCGCGCATAACCGACTCATCAGCCTTCTCCGAATTCAAACGCGACTACGGCGCCAGTCTCGTGACTGGCTTCGCGCGCATACACGGATACCCGGTCGGCATACTCGCCAACAATGGCATACTCTTCTCCGAGAGCGCGCTGAAGGGCGCCCACTTTATACAGATGTGCGCCAAGCGTCGGATCCCCCTGCTGTTCTTGCAGAATATATCCGGCTTCATGGTTGGCAGTCAGGCGGAGGCTGGGGGCATCGCCAAGAACGGGGCCAAATTGGTCAATGCTGTCGCTTGCGCGGATGTTCCCAAGTTCACGGTTGTGGTTGGCGCGTCGTATGGCGCGGGGAATTATGGCATGTGTGGAAGGGCGTATGGGCCGAGGTTTTTGTGGATGTGGCCGAATGCGCGCGTTGGTGTGATGGGTGCTGAGCAGTTGGACGCCGTCATGCGGACTGTTGGGAAGAATGTGGATGAGGGCTTGAAGGGGAGGATAGAAAGGGAGAGTGAAGCGGTCTTTGGCTCTGCCAGGTTGTGGGATGATGGCGTTATTGCTCCCCAGGATACTAGGGCTATGCTAGGCCTCGGGTTGAGGGCGGCCATGGGTGGCAGTGTTAGAGAGTCGGATACTAGGTTTGGAATTTTTAGAATGTAGAAAAGTGTTGTTATCGTATATAGCTCGGTCTAATCCTTGCCATCCTTATCTTCCTTTCCACCACTTCCTTGGAACATGTCTATTTCCGGGGAACTCTGGAAAGTGGATATCATTGTAAAAAAAAAAAAAGAGAGAGAGAGAAAAGGAAAAACAAGCAAATATGTCGAGCAATTGTAAACAGCAAGGGAGAGACCGACTCGACTAAGAGAAAGAAAGAAAGAAAAACAGAAAAACAATCGGGACGCCAGTGATTCGCCATATGCCACCCTAAAAACACATTCCATCCATAGCCATTTCCATAGTCCATAATCCAATTCCATATCCAGTCCAGTCGATTGATCCACCAAGGTTTTCCTGCCTTGCTTTCTTCCTTCCGTCTCTCCCGTTCGCCCCCTCGTAGACCCAACGCCAAGATCCATCCGCAACCGACGACGCCAGGAAAACTCGAGCCAAAAGAAGCAGCGGAAAAGGAAGCTAGAATGTTAAAAAGAGAGGGAAGGATAAAGAAAGGGAAAAAAGTATAAAAAAAAGTATATCTACAACGAAGGGTTAAAGGAAGAAAAGCAAAGACCCAGTAACATCACTCCCCTCTCAATCCCTCCTTCTCTTCCGTCACAGTATAACACAAAACCTCCTCCTCTTCCTCGGCGTCTGCGCAACCTTCTCAGAGGATCCACCCCCCGCGCCCCCCCCACTCCCCGACCCGCCCACATCCGCCCTCATCATCTGCCGACAAAGGTCTAGAAAGACCTCATCCACATTCTGCCGCTTCCGTGCAGAAGTCTCATAAAAGGGAACCCTCCCCCACTTTTGCGAAAGCATAATCGCTCTGTCGCGACGGACAGCACGGTCCTCTTCCAGGTCAGACTTGTTACCGACAATCACCAGGGGCACCGAGTCGGCTTCCTTTATCCGGAGAATCTGGTCGCGGAGATCCGAGAGCTCTGTGAGGGTGCTCAGGCTTGTGATTGAGTATACTAGGAGGAAGCCCTGGCCTGTTGGTTGTTGGAGAAGATTTTGTGTCGAGGGTTAGTTACGGCGAAGAAAGATTTACTCGAGGGGCAGGGAGGGAGGAGGAAATGTGAGGTTATATGTACCAGCTTTCATGTAAATCTCCCTAATAACAATCGTCAGTCAAAACGCGAATCAGGGGAAGCAATCCAGCATGAGAGAGAGAAAAAAGCGAAGGGGGGGAATCTCACCTCATGGCGGCTGTTACTCGCAGTTCCCAGCAGCCCCGTTAGAATAAAAAAAACTTCAATCCCAACAATATCGTCCGTCCATCACAACCCCGGGGGTAGAATAGAAGCAAGAACCAAGAAGAAAAGGTCACTAACTAAACTGTTCCGTTCCAGCGGTATCCAAACTAACCATCCAAAAAAAATCAGTAACCCCGATCGATCAATCGCGCTTAAGACAAAAACAAACAGGGGGCCGGGGAAAGGAAGAAGGAAAGAAAGAGGGAAAAAAAACTGACATTTCAAGAATACACGACCGTCCCTAAAATTCGAGAAGAAGAAAAATCCAATCTCACTCATTAGCTCACCACCAGTCAATCAAGTATGATAGAGGGGAGAACAAACATCAACATCAATAACCTTCCTGTAAACATCCTCAATCGTAGGATCGTAGTACTCGATCCACTCGTTATGTACGAATTGCGCTATTCGTGATCGTCATCAGCA
>Ga0307509_10003174_pt1 | contig 25443 bp, 26 predicted proteins | sample 10_EM_MG_FD_202245 | JGI IMG/M metagenome (GOLD analysis project Ga0307509, IMG submission 202245) | Populus trichocarpa ectomycorrhiza microbial communities from riparian zone in the Pacific Northwest, United States - 10_EM | ecosystem: Host-associated > Plants > Roots > Unclassified | place... | reverse complement strand
ACCCGATGCCAGAAAACAGACCTTGGGCCCATGATAGACGGGGGAGGGTTCCAGACAGCGGATCCATACAAGAGGATTGGAGCAAGGAGCGAACGCGCCAAGGAGAGACAAAGGTAGGGGGGAAGGCCCATTCCGGGGGGGGAGAGGCGGCGAATTGTCGCAAGGGCGGCATTTGCAAGCGTGCACCTCCTGGTAAAGTGGGACCTTGGGTCGAAGGCGGGGGTGAAGATGAAGCCCAGCCACTTCAGGCGGGACTGTGGATAGAAGCGCTGATCTTCCAGTTGCACCGGGATGGAGCACGGCGGCTCATTGCTCCTGGTGGACCTCCAGTGGATCAGTTCAGTTTTTGGGACAGAAAAGGAGATGTTGATCGGCGAAGCCTTTCTTTTGAGCGCTGAGAAGGACTTCTGAAGGAGACGAACGTTGGTCCTGTAGGAGGGCGAGGCTACCGTGACAGCAAAGTCGTCGACGTAGGAGATGATAAGTGCCCTGGGGATTTCCAGGTGGAGGGAGGAGACCTATATGACGAAAAGAAGTGGGGATATGGGGGACCCTTGATGGACCCCGACCGAGACGGGGGCGAAGGAGCGAGGGGACCCTTGAGGGACCCCGACCGAGACGGGGGCGAAGGAGCGAGGGGACCCTTGGAATGTCAGGCGACAAGTGCGGTCCCTGAGGAAAGAGCCGACCTACTGGACCAGGTACGGGCTGACCCCTTTCCCGCGGAGGAGAGAGAGGAGTGAGGGGGACTCCACGTTATCGAAGCCTCCCTTCACATCAAGGAAGAGAGTGGAGACTCTGGATCGGAGGCGGTGGAAGGACTCAACGTTATGTTGTAGAACAAGGGGGGCATCGGCGGTGGACCTTCCAGGGAGGGAGCAGCATTGAAGGGGATGGATGAGGGAGCATATGGTTGCCTGAGCCGAGAGGCGGGAGGCCACCACTCTCTCAAGAATCTTACAGAGCGTACGGAGGAGGACGATGACCCTAAAAGAGGAGGGTGAGTCGTATGAGGGTTTACCCGGCTTGTCAAGGACTATACCAAGTGCCTTTTTGAGGGAGGGGAGGTGAAAACCGTGGGCCAGCAGGGGATCCAGGAGGGAGGGAAGAAGGGAGGGCTTGATGTGGTGTACGGACTTCCACACGGAGTACAGGATGTGGTCGGGGCCAGGGGCGGAGGTGTTCGAGGATTTCGAGAGGGCCCTGGATATCTCCTCCGAGGTGAGGGGAGTGTAGTCCTCATAGCGGGTGAGGCGGAGGAGGGGGGGAGGAAGGGGTTTGGAGGGAAAGAAGTGGTCAAGAAGAGTCTCCGCTACCTCCGCCGGGTTGGAGGCCCCAGGCAGGTCTGAGAACCTTTGTGGTGGTCTGCCGAACGCGAATCTCTTGGCCGTCCAGACTGAGGGTGGAGTGGCTGAGGACAGGAAGTCCGACCAGTGTGCTTTCTTGGCCGATGCGATGGCCTTGAAATAAGTTCTCCTCGAGCTCATGACATTGCTCCAGTTGAGGGGGGAGGGATCAAGGCGGGACAACCTCGTGAACCTGTGATATTCCCTTCTAAGGGACGACAGGCGGGGGGACCACCATGGCTTCGAGCGGGGGCATGGGCGCTTGCATGGGGCATGGGAGGTAAGGAGGGAGGTAAGGCGGGTTGAGGAGATGTCAAACCACCTACTCAGGGAGTTGGGCGTGGGCCTCGCCGGGCAAGGTAGTGTGGTGAAGATATCCAGTGCCTTTCCTACCGCATATAGGTCAAGGAGGGCCCAGTGTGGAGTAGGGAGGGGTAGCATAACCGCGGGCGGTCTTAGTGTTACCACACATGGAACGTGGTCCGATCCAGTGGAGGGGAGGGGGGTGTCCCATGAGGAGACGAGAGAGGAGAGGGCGGTATTCGCGAAAGCCAGGTCTAAGACAGAGGGTCGCGAGGTGGAGTCAAATGGGAATCGGGTGTAAACCCCGGGGGTGTTGAGAAGGTGGTACGGGACGTGAAAGGCGGGTTCGAAGTAGCGTATAGAGATGATAACCTCCCTTTCGGATAGGGAGCGGCCGGGATCTGCAAGAGGGTGGTGGAGGTTAAAGTCACCCAAAACCAGGTGAGGGTAGGAGAGAAAAGACAAAATTCGCTCAAGCGGCACGGAGCGGTAGGGAGGACTGTTAGTGCGAAGAAGGTACACCGCAGTGACCCTGAGGGAGCGGGGGGGGGATCCAAAAATGCCCTCCGGAGAAAAAACATCAACCGAAATCATGTCCGAAGATTCGTGAAAGACGGTTGAGCAGGACAGGTGTTGGTTCAAAGTGCGAGAAACATAAATGGCTACCCGTGGGTGGCCAGGAGGGGGTGGGGCGAAGGACAAGAATCCAGGGAATGATGGGAGGACCGATCGTCTAGAGGGGGGGTCTTGGATGGCTACAAGCAAAGGAGGGTGAGGCAGCATGGTAAAGCTGTGAAAGAGTGAAAGAAAATCATCCCAGCTCCCAAGGCAGTTATGTTGAACGATTGGAAAGGATGGGAAGACAGCGCCCCTGTCAGTGTAGTGAGTGAAAAAACTCTCCATTATTGGGCAGGGCCCACAGAGGAGTCGGAATCTAGGGATTCATCACCGCTCTCTCTTGGGGCGAGATCGGTGACGGTGATGGTGCACTGGGCTCTCTGCCTAGGTGGAGGAGCATCGCGTGGGAGTACAGGGGTACTCGGGGTTTGGGGAAGGGCCCCTGGTGTTGAGGGAAGGATCGTCGAAGGGCCAGCCTGGTCCTCAGCGAGATCTATGCTGTCCTGCGTCTGTCGAGATAGCACCTTTGGTGTGCCGGGAGTGGTCTTCGGGCGGGAGGGGCAATCCCTGCTGCACGCAGAGTGCTCTTCTTGGCAGTTAGGACAGCATGCCACCGAGGATGGACAGCAGGCGAGGACAGGTCGGAGATTGCCACCCTTAGGGCAGGAAGGGTTAGGGCAGCGATGCTCCGCCTTGGTATGGGCGAGCGAGCAGAAGGGACAGACGGGAAGCGAGCTGGGACAGCGGGTAGGGATGTGGCCGAACTTCCAGCATTTCTTACACTGGGAGTTTTTAGAGGAGGAGAACATTTGTTCGACTCTCCGGTTCCGAGAGAAGAGGTTGATGGAGGGGAGGATAGCGTAAGCGTCGGGCGGGGCCACTGTAACAACCACGGATGTGGCGCTCTTCTGCTCACGAGATTCCGTGTCTGGGTTAAGGTAACGCGCCGAGAGAATGGAGACTCCCCTGGCATTGCGGATGGACTCATGAAGAGAGGGGAAAAGTTGGTCATCGTCTGAGGGGAGGAAGGCAAGAGGGACGGAGTGAATCAACAGTTGCGTTTCGTTTGGGGCGGGTTTGAAAATATCCCAAGGAGAGTTGCCTATCGGAAAGGCCTTGTTCAACCTTGAGGTGAGGGGAGCGAAATAGGGGGTATAAGCTGAGGCGGAGGTGTGAAGGTTGGTACCGAGCAGTGACACTGAGCCCTTGTCGTTGACTGTGCCAGTGAAGGAAAGAGGGAGGGAGCAGTTAGCTTCTCTGAGGACAGAGGCAGCGATGTCCGGGAAATGGGCTGCTATTTTAAGTGCTTCTGGGTGGTGTTCGAAGGTGGTTCTGGAGGCGGAGAATCTGCGGACAGCTTGTGGAAGGGGAGGGGGAGATTTCATAAAAACCTCACCTGACGCAACCGCAACAGAGGAAGCCGAGGCAGGACCTTTTGCCTAATGACCCTTCTTTCCTTTAGCAGGGGGTGCGGCAGCTTGGGCATAGGTGGGGGTGGCTAACTACTGTGACCGAGTCCCCTCCTTATATGAACCCCCAACAACTATAACCCTGGTAACTCATAACTCGAGTCACGCGGTCCTATGACTCATAATGAGTCATGCCCGAAATCCGTCAGATGACTCCTATGATTCACTGCGCAACAAGCCTTAAACCAATCATAAAACATAAAGCATATCAGGTGCGCAAAGCGCGTCACCTGCGTGCAACTCGTGACTCATAATGTCAGTCACGCGCAAAAGTCATTACATCATTATGACTCACAATCGTAAGTCATAGAAACATCAACCAATCATAACATAACGATGACACGCAAGTGCGAGTCATGTGAGAACTATGAGTCAACTGACTGCATAGGGTGAAACATAAACATACCTTATGACTAATCACTATTAGTCATGTGAAATCTGCCTTGCTTAGTCACAATTTGTGACACCAGCTGAAAGATTACGCTCTTAACCCCTTCTTGCTCACATCTACTGCAAGATAATATTGAGCATCGGGATCTGGAGCTGTCATTGCATAGCTTGCGATTGCTTCCTTGATTGCTTTACAGATGGTATTCTTCTCCCTATCCCAGGTAAATTCTTTCACAAATGCCTTCCTTCTTTCCTTGTGGTCACTAGCTTCCTTTCTGCCAATAACATTTTTCCCATTCTTCATGATGCATACTATTTCAGCTCAACCACGTATAAACCTGCAGATAAATAGGGTTAAGTAACACAAAGATTCTACCTCATCTAGAATTGTAGCTGTTGGCCATTCGAGAATTGTCTCTCTCTTTCGTAGTCATGATCTTAAACTATTCGGCCCAGCCTCCAATCCTACAACGCTTTAGAAGTCAGAAATGAACTACGATTTTGAGTCTTTGAGGTACATTTGGCTGTATGAATATTGCGGAAAGAATCTTGTATGTAGAAACAGGTTCATAGCCTCATATCTGGTTGCATAGCCATAGCTGTCATCTTATCCTGTCTAAAGCTACCTCTCCACTTTCCCCAATCAATGATTCTGATCTAGCGAATACCTGCCTAATCCCATTCTTGTGATAAAATGCCTCTGAAATCTCCCCAAAGACTAGATCTAAAATCTGCAATAGGTATGAGTCCCTCCTGTATACTCTTGACCCATAACGTTGTAGCAATACATGCCGCAATCGGTGAGAAAGCCTAATTTTGGTTAATCTTTAAGGTAAACAGGTATTGCCTAATATGAATTTACAGCATGAGTACTGAAGAAAAATCTCTTGCCCATCTTCACCACGGTGTAAAGGATTTGCTCAATCCTCAGACAAGGATAGCGAGATTTTTCAGTAACCTTTATTTAGCAGGATAAAGTTGTAATTCATGCGAAGTTGTGATTTCTTAGACAAATCTTTGGCTCTTGACTTCAGTGCAAACTTAGTTCTTGCTTCCCAGTCCATATTACACTGAAAGATCAATCCTGCTTCATCCATTTTAGGAAGTAACCAGTTCCAGAAATTTATTTATTTCTCAGTATCCAGTGGGATGCGAGCTTTAGAACGTTTTGCTCAAGGTTCCAGAATGATAGCATGTTCTGTGAGATCCGTCTTGCGAATACGTAAGAGATTTGTCTCAAATATATCTCTCCAGATTTAGAGTAACCTCTTTGATTCTCTCTCTCTCTTCTTTTGTCAAACATGTTCCTAACTGCAAAGCAGTAGAAGTTAATCATTCCTCTGCCTAGTTGAATGAAATTTTGTCTTTGGGAAATGAGATTCCACATTTCTAGTCATCGTATAGTTGGCTAGAATTGAGCTTTATTACTTGCCAATGCAGTTGTTCCCAATACCTTCGACTTTCTACCCTCTCTCTTCTCTGTACACTTCAACTCCTCTGTCCTTCCTTGTCCCATTGGTCCTCTTTCACAACTCTGCTCCCTTACGGTTTCCTTCTTGTGATCGTTTTGTTCCCCTTGTTCACCTTCCTCCTCACTCAGCTCATCTTCCCCTTCAGGCTTAACCTTCACAGGCCCATAGTCCACTTTGGCTTCACCTGTTTGTACCGCTCTCCAGCCTATGTCTTTGCACAGAAAAGACCAATCACCCCTGCTCTCATGTTCTGAATTTCCACTAGGATCATACATGTGTCGCTCTGTTCCCGGATACCACAGCGACACGACTAGTTTTCCAAAATCCTATCCCCTGTATTTCTGTCCTTCCAATATTCTAATTTGTGTAGGAGTGTTTAATACCTTTGTCTGCTTTCTCATCTTCGACATCAATTTCCACTATAGGCTCTAAACCTTCTATCTTGACTCCCGGTTGCCCAACTGCGATTCCCGGAACCTTTCTTCTTATATTATCTCCCTCCTCAATAAACAGCCTCTGAGTGTTGTGGTACTCTGCAATTCTGACAGGGCTTAGCCATCCCCTAGAAAGGAGTAACTAATAGGTTTGTGAAACGGTGACTTTGTAGGCTTTAATTCTCACAAAAACACCTGCAATGACAACATGAATCCAGATATTGTTTCTCAGAATCACTAGACCATTGTCAACAAGTCTCATACCAAACCCAATAACCGGAAATCTTTGATCTTCAATTTTGGTACAAGTTGCAAGGAGATTAGATCTAGCATTACACCAGCAGCGACAACAACCTGTGGTATTAGGTAATCACCCACCCATGGTGCTATGTATAGGCACTTAATGTTATTATAATTACTAGGAGATGCTTCGCTAACAATCTTACCCCCAACCGCTAGCTTGGCCAAATGTAAAGCGACTTGCTGTCCCATCAGAATAGCCTCAAAAAGTCTTTTCTTACAAACTCGAGGAACAGAAGAGTGAACAAGTTCAGCTAAATCTCTTCACAATCTAGGTGAGCAGTCCAGAACCTGAGGTAAAGTGATATTTAACCCAGGTGAGGGTCTGCTGCGTGCATCCTGAATTGTGAACGGTAACAGCCCTTTCATGCAGTTAATCAGGATTGCATCTGCTATTTCTTTACCTTTGTTTAATGAGGAGGGTTCTTGATTGGAACTTCAGATCACCCTGCTCTGCTGTGGTCAACAACATCCATAATCTCTACCAGATCTGCTTCGGATTGGTGAGTTGAACCCTCAATTTCATGAATCTCAACAACCGGTCTAGTTCCGCTCCTCTTCTATGAGTGTGAGGATTGTTTGTCTGCCGATAGGACCTCCACAATCATGAACTCACACTCAAGTCAACCATCCTCCGTGGTGCCTTAGCTGCCCTTGGAGTTCAAGGTCCTTCCCCTTTGGGTTCCACAACTCTGGCGCGGTTCTCCACACGAGTGTTTTGGAATATAGTTTGGATTGCTGGTATTGGGGCAGCCATGATACAGGGTTGCTCAAGGTCTCTGACACTAACCTTACAAGACCTTAAGCAAGTGACAGGAGCTACTGGAAACTTGCTACCTGTAGGTTTGTCAGGAGTTGGATGCTGTAGAATTGCCCACAGAGTAACGGTAATCATGAGGGAAGATGATGAGGGTGGTTCCAATTGAGGCTATATCAGGGGATAACTATTGGTAAGTGGCTCAGGATAATAATGAACTCTCTCACATAATTCCTGCTGTTCATATGTACTAACCCATGGATTAGTGCACATGTCAGCATGGTGACCCCTTGTTCCGGAGTCAAAACAGGTGACTCTAGAATTAGTGATAACTGGAATCCCGTAGTTGTTAGAGTATGATACTTAGTTTGGGGTACGACCGGTTTAGGGTCGTGACTGCCACTTGGGGGTTTTTCCCGTTAGGTGGGTTTTTCCTGTTTTGTGTGTGTGGGCGCTCTCTTCGTTATCTAGTCTGAGCTACCAGTAGAGAGCTTCCTGTATCGTGCATAGAACATCCACATCATTATCATCACATACTGGAACCACCACCTCCGTGCTTTTCGGCGGGCTTCGCGCCGTTATCTACGCTACCCCAGTTATCATTTGGTTGTGAGCAAGCTATCATCAAAGTGTCGCTATCAGGTTATGAGCCCGGCCCAGCAAGTCCGGAAAAAGCTAGAAAAATCTTTTTCTACCAGTTAAGGACAAACATTTTCACGGAAGACGATCAAACAAATCTATCTATCTATCTATCCATCTACCCAACGAAGCGGTGTATTGCCGGCTAGTCTATAACACGTACCGAGTCAATGGACACTGTTCTTTCGCAGAATACACCATGAGTGAACATAAAGGTTCATTGTCTCTGATGTGATCAGGCTTTCTGAAGCTTGATGGAATGATTTATTGCATGTGGGCCATGCGAATGACACATGTCGTCCAACAGGAGGGACTATGGGATTTGACGATCAATGATGAAGAGATTGTGAAGCGGCCTGACTCCACCATACTCATTCTACCCAGAGAATACCAGACTGCCTTGGACTGATACCAAGCGCAGAGGAGGAGGATTGAGAAGGCTGTTGGAACTCTTCGCCTTAGTATGACAGATGCCATCACTGTTTCCTACTACCACAAAGTATAGATAATACCAGGGAAGATTTGGAAAGACGTCAAGAGCAACAACGAGACTGTAGTTGGCTACGACGCAAATCACTTACAGAAAGAGCTGTACGATTGTAACCTCGAGGAGTGCAGTACTCTACTCGAGTTTATTAATAAGATCCCTGAGCTAGGGGACAAGCTCGTCATTGGTGGAAATAAACCTACGTATGCATAGATTATGTTCCATCTATTTGAGGGCGTTCCCAAGATGCCTGAATGGAAAACAGGGTATTAGGGAGGAGCCTATCTCAAAGACTTGCGAGATAACACAGGCCGATTATCTTATCATAGACGGAGATTGTCTATGATTTAAAGGTAGGTAGAGTGATAAAGGTTTTTCTAACCTAAACTTATTATCTTGATAAGATCTCTTGTCCGTTGCTTGATAATGTTAAAAATAGCTCGGGAGGCACCACGATATTTATATGCCGTGACTGGGTAGTCGCAGGCTACATCGAGTTGTCATACTAACTAAGTACCTGCTAACAACTCCAGCTTTTTCCTCAAAGTGCGAACAGCTTTTGACCCAGACAATTCTGTTATCTCACTTGAGTTCTGAATCGCAACACCATGAATTTTCCTGACGGTGCTCCCACACATCAGTCAATTGGTTGTCATCCATCTTCGTCGGTATGGAGTCTGGCTTACCATTTGCATACGCAGAAGGGTCTCCACGATCGAACCAACAAAGGGGCCAGCTTTGTTGTCGAACCTCTCAGCATTGCAGATGTATCCTGCACTCCACAGCTGCAAGGCATCAGATTGACTTATCCTGGTGATCGTACCAGTGGCTATTATCTATTGGAACGGGGGCACCCTGTAGAGAGGTGAACGCTAAGGTTGCCACCGCACCAAGCACTCAAAGTAGAAGATAAAGATGAGGTAAAATAATTCAGAAGAATCAATGATAAAAGATAGTATAGTTAAGCTCGAATCTTCACTCAATTTAGTTCTCTCGAGGAAAGGTTGGTTGTCGAAGTAGAATGCCAAATACACAAACTTAGATAGATATCAGATTTAAGCCTTTGACATTCACCACTACTTCCGACCTTGTGTGAGCACCCAGTCCTGCCCAGGGTTTGTCCGAGGTCAACCCTCCATCAGGATTTATCCCGCCGGAAGTGTCGGACCAACTCGGGTACACTTAACTCCGTCAATAGGATATGAGTTTCTGCAATGCATCTCCAATACAACAACAGGTGGAAAAACTCTTCCTATCGAAGTCATACCAGTGGCTCACTGTTATGACAACAACCGGAGTCAATACCTAGGTGGTGGACTCACTGGCCCAGTGGTAGTTTCATGTATACAAGCTATGCAGTCCATCATTTAATTTAGACGACTATCCAATAAGATAAATTGACATGCAAGCTCCCCCGGTGAGATGTAGCCGATGGTTGGCTAAGTGGGCGCTGCCCATAGCCATCCTCTTGGGACATCCTCTACCGAGATAAGACTCATACCTCTAGAGGCCAATAACAACCCATAGTAATGCTACAAATCAAGGGGAGAAGGTCCGGGCTGATTACTGAGGTATTTGTCTCAAAAGCACCCTGGTCTTCTAAGACTACCTGAGTACCACTAGGAAGACTACCCTACTACCCGTAGGCTAGAATAGACTCCTAGGTGCCCAAGAGACAATATATGGGCGACCTCCAGTTTGGCGGTTACCCATACTCCCCTTATATATCCTGCGAACGACATTCAGTCGGACGGACGGAGATGACTTGTACGGTGTAACGGCAGCCGCTCCAATGACCACTTTTTACTAGCAAACGAGCAACCATGCAGCCGTCTGCCTATGACGCGCCGACCCAATGCTGGGGCCAGAGGGGGGTGGCAGCCAAACCCGCCCAAGTTCAATAGTATGTTCGGACCACCCTTGCACAGGCGTGGGGCCTCCCCGTGAGGATGCGGGTACACCCAAGAACATCTAAGAGCCCAAAGAATGTGAGGCAATCGACCACTAAGTTCTAGGATGACATTGCCGGTGAAGGTAGGGTAACTTGCACTCCTTCGTAGAACTTGGGTCCATGGGCAAAATGACCAAATTCCCAAGGTAGGATAACTTTACCCTCTTATGCTAATAACCACTCCGCAAGTCCTCCAGTTGACCACAAAAGTGATCTCAGAGGTCCGCGTAACATTCCCAAAATTCTCTTGACCTTATGTGAATGTTCTCCCGAAAGGTTACCCTGCCTAGTAGAGTATCTCAAGGCTACTCAACTATTCCCTAGGCCTTATCCACGGTTTACCAGCTATGTATATACTAAGTATACGAGACCATACCACCTCTGGTTACCACTTGGTATACCATTTGGGCTAAGGTTATAGTGATTGTAGCTACCTATCGTAGGGTCATTACACTACTCCCCTCTTCTCTTGGTCTCTCCTCAGACTGTTATCGTCGTCTCTTAGTCCCACGGTTTGGATTGTCTATAACCCTATGGTCTTTAGGTTTAGACGGATACCTCTCATGGAACTGTTGCAATGCTTGCATTGCGGTATCTTCTAACCTCTCGAACGTTTCCCAAGAATTCTCTTCTGGACCGTACCCTTCCCAAGCAACCATATATTGCACAACGAGGTGGGGAAACTTTGACTTAGGATTCCCATACCATCAGCCATCAACCACTTCCACAACAACATAGCTAGGGTCATTGTCTATTATGTCAGGTGTTGGTATTATCTTTTGAGGCCTGCCCACAGGATCCTCACAATACTGTTCCAACAAACTAACATGGAATACAGGATGGATGTCCCATCTTTCCGGCCCCTCAATCTCATAGGCCCAAGACCCCACCTTGTGTTTGACAACCAAGGGTCCAAACCTCTTATGGTCTAGGTTTTCCATAGGCCTTTGTGTACTGAGGTTCTTGCGGTTTAGCATAACACTATCCAGTTTCTTAGCTCTGCCTTGCATGACATCTTCTAAAGTGACATATTCTGGAGCTGGCTGGCTCTTTTGATCATGCCATTTCCCTTGTCTTTCCTCTGCCTGCTGTATTGTTTCTCGGATCTCTTGCCACGTTCCTTCCCAATCCTTCACAACAAGCTCGCTGTCTGGGTGAATCTCTTTGTTATCCGACACTATCACCGACCACTGAGTCTGTGGGGAGAATCCATAATTTATCTCAAAGGGACTAGCCTTTGTGGATTCCGACATTGAAGTATTATACGCATGTTCCGGGAAAGGCAACAGCGATACCCAATCGTCTTGCTCATATGAACAATAACTTCTTAAATATTGTTGTAGTGTCTGATTAACCCTTTCAGATTGCCCATCGCTTTCGGGGTGGAATGCAGTAGAGAGGTTTAGCTTTACTTGCAATAGCTGGATGAGGCTTGTCCAAAACTTGGACGTGAATCGGGTATCTCGGTTAGAGACAATTGATTCCGGAAGCCCATGGTGGTGCCAGATTTCTTTCACGAATGTCAAGGCCAATTCCTTCATGTATTCCTCCGTCCTTAGCGGTATGTAATGTGCCATCTTGCAGAACCTGTCTATGATGACCCATATCTTTGTATACCCGTCGGACTTTGGTCAAGCCACAATGAAGTCCATAGATATTGCCGTCCATGGCCTCATGGGCACTTCTAAGGGTTCTAGAAGTCCAAACATCTTATGCCGGATGCCTTTATTACGTTGACATACATCTCAAGAGTGAACGTACTCGGAAATGTTTTCACCCATCTTTCGCCAATAGAAGTTAGCCCTAACCCTAGCAATGGTTTTATATGTTCCGAAGTGTGCAGCAATCTTTAAATCATGTTCTGCCTCCATGATCGTTCGCCTTAGACGTTCATCCTTTGGAATGTACCACCTGTTTTTAGACAGGAGCAAGTCCTTTTAGATACAAAATTTGTATCGACCTTACTATCGCTTTTGAGCAGTGCCTTCAGCGTTGCTAAATAGATTTGATCTCTATCGGCTGCCTTTATAACAGCCTCATGAAATTTTGTCTGCAACCGATAACCTTGGCAAGTCTCCAACCTTTGTGGTCGCAAGATGACAGGCTCCTCTCCAATAGACTGTCCTGGGCCAAAAAATGTAAAAGGTTCGGAATTACTCCCCCCTTCAGGGCGGTAGTCCCTCCACCTCGACAAAGCATCAGCCTTTTCATTTAACCGTCCCTCTCTATAAATACCCTTAAAACTGAACGGTTGTAGAAATTCCGCCCAGCGATGTTGTCTACGGTTTAGAGTCTTTGCAGTATCAAAGTACTCTAAATTCTTGTGATCAGTGTACACCAATATCTGATCATCAACCGACATCAACATATATGCCCATTCCTTAAAGGCTGCCACAATTGCGGCCATTTCCTTATCATAGACGTCATAATTTATCTCTGCTGGCGAGAACCTTCTACTATGAAATGCTACAGGATGCCACTTCTCATCCTCACAGAGTTGAGATAATACGACTCCTAATGCCAAGTCACTAGCGTCGGTTTCCAACTTAGTTGGACGAGTGTCATCAAAGGGTGTCAGAATCGGACCTGTCGTAAACATCTCCTTTAATTTATCAAAAGCATCCTGACATGAAGGAGTCCACGTTCATTTGATACCTTTTTTTGTCAAGTCCGTTAAGGGTTTGGCTATCTTGCTGAAACCTTTTATGAACCAACGATAGAAATTGGCAAAGCCAATGAAGGTTTGCACATCAACGACCTTCTCGGGCGTTGACCAAGCCTGGATCTCTTCAACTTTTGTACTTGTCATAGAGATTCCTCTATTGGATATTTTATACCCAAGGAACTCTACTTTCCGTTGATGGAAGCTTGACTTCTTAATGCTAACGCAAAGGCGTGCCTTTCTCAGCCTTTCCATGACCCGCCTTACTAGGGCGACATGTTCTTCAACTGTTTCCGTATGGATCAGAATGTCATCCATCTAAGCGATAACTCCGACATCTAAGATGTCACAGAATACATCATTGATCATACTGTGGAACGTTAATAGTGCGTTGCATAACCCAAAGGCCATCACGGTGTACTCATAAAGACCCTATCTGCTTTTAAAGGCGGTCTTCTATTCCTGTCCTTCTGCCATGCAGATAAGGTAATAGCCATTATTCAAATGCAATTTTGTGAAGATAGTGGCTTTACCGACCTTACTCCTAAGCTCACCCATTAAGGGCAACGGATACTTATTCTTGATAGTAATCTTGTTTAACTCTCGGTAATCAACACATAACCGAAGCGTTCCATCAGGCTTCGGCACAAATAATATTGGGGCGCCTATTGGCCAGGAAGATTTTCTAATCTTTCCATGGTCTTCCATTTCCCTAATATAATCCCACAGTGCGTCTAATTCCTTCTTAGATAGGGGATAGATAGGCCAATCTGGTAGTTTGGCCTCAGGAATCAAGTCGATACCATGATCGTATTTACTATGCTCAGGTAAAGCATTGATTTTTCCTTGACTGAATATATCTGCATAGTCTCTGTATTCAGGGAGAATCTTAATCTTGATGTCCTCGCCGTCTTCATCAGTGTAAAGGGCCATGCCCATGACAACAATATTGTCTGGGTCTTCAGCTAAGAGTTCCTCTTCTGTAATGAACTCTAAGCGCCTTTCTTTCCTTAGGCATTGGGCTTTACAATATTCTGATCACCACTTAAGACTGCCCTTCTCCCAGTTAATATCTGGGTTGTGGTCCTTTAGCCACAACATTGGCAGGTAACCATTCACTTTGGCTGCTGGCATATCTGCGACTTCAAATCGCATTTTATTCATATGGTCTCCTAAGTACATATCCACCGTAGTCGGATAGTGTAGACCGGAGCCGGGAATGTGGTTTCCACTGGCATCTAAAATTGGTGTCGGTTCCTTCCGACGTACACAAGGTACTTGGGCATTCTTAACCCAATCGCTACTTAATACAGCCCTAGTAGTGCCACTATCTAACAATAAGAGGGCTTCACCACTTAGCCTCACTTGATTGTGGCTCCATTCCAATCTCACTCTCACATGAATGGATCTTGTATGTGGCGGTGGGCCTGCAAGCCTCAACCGCTTATCGGGTCTCTTGTCCCTAAACATTGCGGTTAGTAAGTTTCCAGAAGAATTTGGTATGGTTTTACTATAGCTAGTCAATGTCTCTTGCCTTTCGACACAAGAGCGGCCACAACTGGTCGTGAATAACCTTTATCACTTGATAAATTTTATGGGGTTTCAATAGCTTGGCTGTTTACTATCACGCCAGCATGAATTCGGGTATTCAACCCTCCTCTGGTAAACTTGCAAAATAACTTCAATAGCTAAGTCAAGTCCGGCCTAATGAAATCAGTACAAAACCCAACCAAATCCAATCCAAAATTGCAAACAGTATGAGATAAGCAAAGAACACTTTTGCAAAATCACATAAGAAAACAAAACAAAAGCGCAAAACGAAATACCGTAACCATTCCCAATGTAACAAAAGAAACCCAACCAATCTCGCTATCCCTATAGCCAGATATTAGTTTCAATATGTTGTACCTCTGGTGGGGAACATTACTGCTTCGTTACCGTCTTCTATCTCATCAGCGCTTCTAGGCACTAGAGTAGAGTTAGCTTTTGCATTCCTATCACCTCTTGGGATAGATCTTACCTAGCTGTCCATATCGGTATCAATCTCCAAGATATCCAAATCTGGAGGGGGTGATCTGCGGACCTCGGCTACAACTTGCTTAACAACAGGTTTTGGAGCAGCTTCAATGCCTCGCGATTTCGGAACTTGGGTGGCTTCGTATCCACCTTCACCTGCCCCTAGTTTTTGATTAATTTCGAGAGGACGCAACAACTAGAGTACCCGAAGGACACTTTGCCCAGTAGTGACCGCCAGTCCAAATCAAGAGCATTGATTCAACTGTTTGGGTTTGTCAATCAGAGTCTGAGGAATATCACGATGTATTTTCGTGTGCTCTGTCTCTTGAGGTCTTGAAGACCCAGATGCATTGTTTCGGGGTTTCTGTTGGCGTGGCCCCGAGCCTTTCCTATCCTTTCGCTGTCTTTTAGGGGACAATTGCCTATCATCGCTCTTTTCCGGCTTGGAATGATGTTTTTCCCTTGTAACCGTTGGGTTAAAGTAAGCAACGTCTTCCAACTGATGGCCGGTTTGACGGAGCAGATTGATATATTCGACGTATTGGTCGGGAAGCGGAGTTTTCAAAGCCCATGCATTGCGAAGGTCTGTACTTATACCTACGCGGGCTTTATCTTTGACAAAATTGCCGCTATATCCCAACTCTAATGCCAGTCTCATCAGCTCGTCACAAAAGTGATCAATCTTACCAGACTTGGTACTCTAATCATTCCACTGCCTAAGAGCGCGATCCCGATCGGAGTGTCCACCAAAACTTGACACCAGCCGTTGCCGAAAACCTTCCCAAGTGCGAAGGACACTTTTTGGATCGAAGGGAATACCTTCTCGATGGGCACCCTCTTCACTAACATAAAGGTGTATGCTCTGGTACCATTTTTTGGCAGGACCGTGCAGAAGGGGGATTACCAAACTGACTTTATCCCAGTCCTTGCGGAGGGATTGCCTAAAGTAGTCCAGTGTGATTTCGCAATCCTGTATGAAGCGTTGAGTATCGGTAGAGTCACCTTTGAACAGATCGACACCTAATTTCTCAGGTTTCTTCGGTCCATGCGCTAACTTGTTACCCTTGCGTTGTTTCCAAAGATACTCAGCAAGCTCATGACACCATCTATCATACTTTTCCTTCCTCACATCATTCCAGTGGGACTTGCGTCTCTCTAGGAATTTCCACAGGTCGGGAAAGGAGGAGTCACAATCGCCATCTGATGAGAAGTCGGAATAACCCGCATCTGAACCGCCTCCAGCGTTTCCACCACGGGGAGGAAGATTTCCTCCGCTGCCACCAGCGTGGCCGCTGGGGCCTCCCCTAGAGGAATCATACCCACTAAAAGCATCTTCGCCCTGCACGTCTTTGTCCATTCTCTCAGGTAATGGGTTAGACGGTGGGGCAGGAGGTTGATGACTAGCGGCACGAGTGCTAACCGCATAGTCATTTAAAAAATCAGGGCAGTCACTATGCCTAGTGTGCCTTACACTCTCACAGTACCCGCATCGGTTCTGTTTTGACTTTGGCTGAGGAGCGTCGTTCAATGGTCTCGACCAGATCTTGATCAGCTCAAAGTTACTCTTGAGACATGGAAACCTATGCGCATAACGAATATCACTTCCTTCGGCCACAACCCTACAGTCTGGGGAACAAACACCAGGAGGCGCTGGCGGCTCTGACCTTCGGGTAAAACCGGGAGGTCCAACATTACCCGAAGGTTTTGCTGGTGCGGGTGGTGCTATTGCCGAAACAAAGGCACCTGGGACTTGTGGAGTGGTGGGTAGAGGGGTTTGCCCTGCTACCGCAAAGGGTCGTTCTCCTTCGATACAAATCGCCGGCGTATTGTGTTCCACTGCCTGAGGGGCAGGTACCATCGACTATTGTGGTAAAGGGGATGGTATTGCGGGAACAGCCTCCGGAGGTGGCGGCTGTGGAGAATGCTGTCTCGATGATGTCCCCGACGAAATGGAGCTAGATTTGGTAACCCCGAGAGGACATGACGATGGCCGGAGGTTTTTGACCGAAGGAGTTGTTCCCCGTGATCGGACAACCTCACTGAAGGCCACTTCTACAGGGGTTCGACGTTCATGTGCTTCGGCCACCTGCCTTTGCATTTCCCCGAGCTGCGCTTGCTGTGCGATGAATTGTCTACCCACTTCATTCAACCAAGGTTGATATTTCTCAGTAATCATGCAGGCTGCGACTTCAGCAGCATAAAGAGGAGGGGGTTCTATAGCCAAAGGACGGGCAGGGGCAGCGTTCATAAGGAGGTTATTCTCAGTTTCAAACGCATGCTGATGCTCTTCAGCAAGGTTGAGGAGGTGGCTTTGTGCATCTTGCATTTGCCGTGTGATGTCCTCAAGTATGTATGGTTCAACGAGATCATTTCTGAAAGGAGCGAAAGTCATCTTCCGTCGCCTATTCTGGGGTATTCTCCGTCCTACTGACGGGTCATAAGTGAAACTTTGGAGGAAGGCGCAAGGCTCTTCAACCTCCATCTCGATGACCGTACGAGGTATTTCAATCTCAACGGTAGGATCATTCTCAATGTCAGATGTCAGGAGCTGGAGGGTTGGCCGCCTACCTCATCTCTTCCAGTCTGCTATCGCAGCGGTTCGCCATATTTCTTGCTCAATGCCAGTCATACGCTCAGGACGAGAAGGAAACTGGGACACAGCCATAGTTGAAGACATTGTTCTTTCCACCTGATGCTTCTTGTACCAGACAAGCCACTCGTAATCAAACAAATGTCCAACTGTAGGCTAAAACAACAATTCTCAGAAGAGAGTTAAGCGAGTGCGCTTAACTATATACTTTAACGGGGGCACCCCGCAGAGAGCTGAACTCTAAGGTTGCGACCGCACCAAAAACTCAAAGTGGAAGATAGAGATGAGGTAAAATGATTCAGAAGAATCAACGGTAAAACTTAATATAGTTAAGCTCGAAGCATCACTCAATTTGGTTCTCGCGAGGAAAGGTTGGTTGTCGAAGTAGAATGCCAAACGCTTAAACTTAAGTAGATATCAGATTTAAGCCTTTGACATTCCACACTACTTCCGACCTTGTGCGAGCAGCCTGTCCTGCTCCGAGTTTGTCCGAGGTCTACCCTCCATCAGGATATATCCTGCCTGAAGTGTCGGACCAACTCGGGTACACTTAACTGCGTCAATAGGATATAAGTCTCTGCAATGCATCTCCAATACAACAGCAGGTGAAAAAACTCTTCCTATCGAAGTCATACCAGTGGCTAACTGTTATGACAACAACCGGAGTCAATACCTAGGTGGTGGACTCACTGGCCCAGTGGTAGTTTCGTCTATAGAAGCTATGCAGTCCATTATTTAATCTACACGACTATCCAATAAGATAAATTGACATGCAAGCTCCCCTGGTGAGATGTAGCGGATGGTTGGCTAAGTGGGCGCTACCCATAGCCATCCTCTCGGGACATACTCTACCGTGATAAAACTCATAGCTCTAGAGTCCAATAACAACCCATAGTAATGCTATAAATCAAGGGGAGAAGGTCCGGGCTTGTTACTGAGGTATTTGTCTCAAAAGCACCCTGGTCTTCTAAGAGTACCTGAGTACCACTAGGAAGACTACCCTACTACCTGTAGGCTAGTATAGACTCCTAGGTGCGCAAGAGACCATATATGGGCGACCTTCATTTTGGCGGTTACCTATACTCCCCTTATTTATCCTGCGAACGACATTCAGTTGGATGGACGGTGACGACCTATACGGTGTTACGGCAGCCGGTCCAATGACCACTTTTTACTAGCAAACGAGCAACCCTGCAGCCATCTGCCTATGACGCGCCGTCCCAACGCTGGGGCCAGAGGGGGGTGTTAGTTAAACCCGCCCAAGTTCAATAGTATGTTCCGACCACCCTTACACAGGCGTGGGGCCTTCCCGCGTGGATGCGTGTGCGCCCAAGAACATCTAAGAGCCCAATGAAGGTGAGGCAATCGACCTCTAAGTTCTAGGATGACTTTGCCGGTGAAGGTAGGGCAACTTGGACTCCTTAGTAGGGTAACTGGGTTCCATGGGCAAAATGACCAAGTTCCCAAGGTAGGGTTACTTTGCCCTCTTATGTCACTAACCACTCCGGCAGTCCTCCAGTAGACCACAAAAGTCATCTCGGAGGTCTGCGTCACATTCCCCTAATTCTCTTGACCTTATGTGAATGTTCTCCCGAAAGGTTACCCTGCCTAGTAGAGTATCTCAAGGCTACTCAACTATTCCCTAGACCTTATCCTAGGTTTACCAGCTATGTATATACTAAGTATACGAGACCATACCACCTCTGGTTACCACTTGGTATACCATTTGGGCTAAGGTGATAGTGATTGTAGCTACCTATCGCAGGGTCGTTACATCTTTCTATATTCATATCGTTATCGTATGATTCCGTCAGTAATCGAAGAATACTAGTCACGTATCTTCGTTTGGGTATGCTTGATTTCTCAAACTACCTCATCCGACAACATCACTCACTTCTGCGACTTTCATCGTGGAAGCGTGGAGTATAGAATGTGTTGCTTAACACTTTTCTGTAAAAACGTCCTGTTATCTAGTAACCCCCTTCGTGACTCTCGTCTTTAATGCTCAGTAACCTTATGCGATGTCGGCCTATCTGGCTCGAACTACTTGAACACGCTCATCAACTGTCTTCCCTCATAACTCCTGCCAATGGGAGCCGGTCGGACGGACGGCCGCAAGGTATACACAGTCACAAGGAGGGCTTCAATGACCATGTCTTTGGTGAGGGGACGCAAATACGCTGGCGTCTGCCATTCTAGCGCCGTCTCAACACTGGTGTGGGAGGGGTGTCTTGGCTTGTCCTTTTGAACTCATAATCCTAAGGTAGGGTAACTATAGGTCTTTATTAACTAATTGAAGACTGAGCCTTCCGGTATACCTAACCGTTACAGTTGAAAAGGGAATTGAAGCTGGAACTGAGTTGGCAAGAAAACAGGACAGCCTTCAATCTCACCAAACCGCAGGATATCAGAAAATGAAAAAGGCAGACCTTATGATTCTGCGTGACTTCCTGCAGGCAAACAATAAGTAAGGTAAGGTGGAAACGTGTTGTTCTACACTGATAATTGTGGAATGATTTTTAGCCTCTGGTGTTTTACCCCATATTCCACAGCTACATGATCCTCTGAATATTAACCAGCATTTTCACCTTAATGATCTCATCCTCTACATCCCTTCCAGCGATAATTACGCTTTTGAAGCACAGGAAGTAAGCAAGCATCAAGTAAAGTGGTGGAATTTGTGACACGTGCAATGGCAGATATAGGCAGTGGGTGGCAAGTTGTAATGACCCTACAATAGGTTGCTATCAGAACAACGACCTTAGCCCAAAAGGTATACCAAATGGTAACCCAAGGTGGTATAGTCTAGTATACTTGATATACAAGAAGGCTGGTTTTCCTAGGGCAATGCCCTGAAAATAGTAAAGTTGCCTGAGGTACTCTATTAGGCAGGGTAACCTGTTGGGAGAACGTTCGCATAAGGTCAAGAGAATTATGGGAATGTTAGACGGATCTCCGAGACGGGTTTTATGATCGACTGGAGGACTTCCGGAGCAGTTGAAGGCATAAGAGGCCAAAGTTACCCTAGCTTGGAAATCTGGCCATTATGCCCATGGGAGTCAGTTACCCTACTGAGGTATCCAAGTTACCCTACCTTCACCAGCAAAGGGATCCTGGAACTTAGAGTTCAATTGCCTCACATTCTACAGGCTCTTGGATATTGATGGGCGTACACTCATCTGCACAGGGTGGTCTCAAGCCTGAGTAAGGATGGCCCAAACATGCTATTGAACTTCAGCCGGGTTTGCTAACACCCGCCTCTTACCCCAGCATTTAGACAGCGCGTCATAGGCTGACGGCTGCGTAGTTGCTCGTTTGCTAGGAAAGAGACGTCATTGTAGCAGCTGCTGTAACACGGGATACGTGGTGGCCTTCCATCTGGCGGCATGTCGTTCGCAGGATATGTAAGGGGAGTATGGGTAACCAGCAATATGGGGGTCGCCCATATATGGTCTCTCCTGCTTCTTGAAGTCCATCTTAAGCCTACAGGTAGTAAGGTAGTCTTTCGAGTGGTACTTAGGTAGTCCAAGGAGGCCAGGGTGCTCTCGGGATCAATACCTGAGTAACCAGCCGGGACCTTGTCCCCTTGAATGTTCGCATTACTATGGGTTGTCAATGGACTCTAGAGGTTTCAGTCTTATCACAGTAGAGTATGTCCCAAGAGGCTGGCTATTGGTAGCACCCATTTACCCAATTATCAGCTACATCTCACCCGGGGAGCTTGCATCTCAAATTCACATTCGATAGTTGTGTTGATTAAATGATTGACTGTGTAACAAACCAGCCTTCCGGGCAGTGTTCATAACGGGAAACGACTATATGACTATCATAGACTATTGACATAGTCTACATACTCTACTTAGTCTATTGTGATAGACTAATATCTTACATTCGGCATAGGTGTAGTGATCATAGAAAGTCCTATCGTGTAGGAATAGAGTACTCGCATACAAGCCAGGTAACAAAGATATAAGGGTAGTAGGTATTGCAAACATCTTTCATCTATGAAAGGTGACTGTCAATGGTCTTGGCCCATGCCCCAGTATCTGAGTGGTGTATTACTTAGATGGTTGCGTCAAGAGCTCTAACTATTGTGATCTCTTTTTTTTTCTTTTTTTACTTTTTTTGAATCTCATTGATTAATTGTTTCTATCAGGGCCAGCAGGCCAAAATAGGCACATCCAGGAGTGTTAGATACAAGGGACATTCGGCCGGAATCAAGACCATATCCTCTACAACCTCCAACTACAGTCCATCCCGTGATCCGCAAGCTGAAGCCCTCTGACCCTGCCCGACAGAGAAACCCCCGCCCCGTGCTACCGGTAATAACTACAAGGAGATGAGAAACCGGGCCTGAAAGCCACGAACCAAAAACCCCCGCGAAAGCCTAGCCTAAAAGAAAAACATTCCCCGCCGACAGTAGACACAACCAACAAAGGAAAACAAACCCACTCCTCCAAGTCAAACAACCTATAAGCTAAACCGTAGTAAAGCCCCACCGGGCCCAGCTCCCGAAGGAATAGGGACTCCTGAATATGGGTCTTGGGGACACAACGATGGGAGAAAAGCTCCCGTAGGCAAATAGCCCTCCAGCCGAGGCTAAGGAAGAGCAACCGAGTTCGAGAGAATGTCGCCAAAGGAGGGAAGCCTGGTGGCAGCCCAAGAAAGATCCGGTTGGCTATTTCGGGAAACAGGACCCAGAAAGATGGTTTAAACTTACTCCCCTTGTCCGAGGACATCAGGAGGCAGCAGAGGTCTGGTGGTGGGTGTAGAGCTGCGAGTAGTAGGGTACCAGCCGATCCAAACGTCTGAGAGGGGAGGGCGGAGGGCTCACCGACACAAGAAGTGCGAGGAGGGCCGACGGAAGTGGGGTCACAATGTTTCAAAATGTCCGACCGTACTACCAGAGCACAGAGGAGATAGTGCAATATCAGAGGGCAGTGCCACCAGGGACAACTACAGTACCGATCAACAGAGACTAAAGACTGACAGTTGACGAGTGAGGGGTTGCCGACCGTGGAGGGCTGCCTAAGCGAGCCCGAAGAAGAGCAGGTGAAGGCAAACTCAACCAACTCCTAGGAACAAGCTCGGCAGGCCTGACCATCAGAAGCGAATGGATGAGGGGAGGGGGACGGCTTCAATCAGACACAGGCAATGTGCTGTGTCTGATAAGAGGGGAGGTGGACGAAGTGACAATGATTTCTCGTAGTGTTGAGATTTCAATCGCAGGAGGTGTAGAGGAGAGGAAGGATCTCTAACTATTGTGATCTTTTTTTTATTTTTTTTTATTTTAAATGATATGTTCATTGTTTCTACGGTACACGAAATGACATGCATCTTTAACGATATGGCCAAAACAAAACTGACCCTCCTCACCCGAGAAAACATCCAAACCCCCAAGTCCCTCTGGGATGACACCAACCGCTCATCACGCCTATCGCCTAACCAAATCCTACGAACTTACGCGTACACCCGAAGGAAGTAGAAAGGACAGAAACAAGCAGGAAGGAGAGGAGAACCGTTAGCGACATCTACAGAAACCATAAAGGTAAAGAAAGGAAAAATATGAGCCCGTGACAAAGGAAAATTACGTCTGATGAGTGACGTGTATCAGCCTAAGCTAGGAAGTGAGAGTATAGATCTGTACAACGGAGCGGTGCCGGGGGACAAAGTGGTGCCCGATGGCAGGATGGGACGGTGTATAGAGGGGACTCTGGTGAGGGGTCGCCGGAGGGTGTGCCAAAGCGGCATTAGCAAGGGCGAAGAGGACGGGCGTAACCAAGGCGGGTTTTTGTATAGCGACCGAAGATCGACCGCGGGAGGGGAGCAGTCAGGTGCCAGCTGGAGGGGTGGGAAGGGGGGGGTGTATGTAGCTATAACCGAGGAACGGGACGAAGACCAAGAGGGTGGAGGGAGGGGGATATGAGGAGGAAGGACAGTCCGAACACTTGAGATGACCGACTAGAGTAACAATGGCCGATGCTTTTCCGAATGCGAAATGAAGACGAGGTGCTGAAGTTACTAACCGAAGTGTTCCCCGACAGGACCACACAATCGAGACGGAAAGGTACTTCGCAAAGGGCTTGGAAAGCTTAGTGCTGACCGTGAGCGAAGAGGACAGAATGCCGACAGTGCAAAACCTTAGCGTGGTGCAAAGGAAGTGCGGGGTAAAGGGGAGAACTGAACTTCATCAGCGGGAGTCAACGATGAACAGGAACAAGAACCCCTTGGAGGAGGGGGTAGACCCCAGAGGGAGAGGAGGGGTTGTAGCATCACTCCCCTAGGCAGAAGCCGTCAAGGGGAAGGACAGGGGGTGGTGGTGGAATCCCACTATGATTTCCCTGGTGTTGAGATTTCAATTGCCGGAGGTGTCGGGGAGATGGTTCGTGTCTAACTATTGTGATCATTTTTGTCTTTTTTTCTTTTTATTTAAACTCGCTTATTTATTGTTTCTGTATGGGGGGAAATGCACAAACGTGCCCACTCCCCCAGTGCTAGGTACAACAGACTTTCAACCAAGCATGAGCCACGTAGTCCAGAACCTCCACCTACAGTCCATCCCGCCACTCCCAAGCTAAAACCCTCTGACCCTGCGCGACAAAGAAAACTCCGCCCGGTACTATGGGTAGAAACTACAAGGAGATGAGAAAGCGGGCCTGAAAGCCACGAACCAAAAACCCCCGCCGAAGCCTAGCCTAAAAGAAAAACATCCTCAACCGACAGTAGACACAACCAACAAAGAAAAGCAAACCCACTCCCCCACATCAAACAACCTATAAGCTCAACCGTAGTAAAACCCCACCGGGCACAGCTCCCGAAGGAATAGGGACTTCTGAACGATGGGTCTCGGGGACACAACAAGGGGAGGTAACTCCCGGGGGCATATAGACCCGCCAGCCGAGGCTCAGGAAGAGCGATCGTGTTCGAGAGGATGCCGCCTAAAGAAGGAAGGCTTGTGGCAGTCGGAGGAAGATCCGGTCGGCTATTTCGGGAAACAGGACCCGGAAAGAAGGTTTAATCATATGCCCCTAGTCCAAGGACATCAGAATGGAGCAGACCTCTGCCGGTGGGCGTAGAGCCGCTGGCAGTAGGGTGCCAGCCAATCCAAACGTCAGGGAGGCAGAGGGCGGAGGGCTTGCCGACACGAGAAGTGGGAGGAAGGCTGACGGAAACGGTGTCACAATATTTCGAAAGTCTGACCGTACTAGCAGAGAACAAAGGAGATAGTGCAATACAAGGGAGCCGTGCCACCGGGGACAGCTACTTTACCGATCGAGCGAGACTAAAAACCGACCGTTGATGGGTGAGGGGTTGCCAACCGTGGAGGGCTGCCTAAGCGAGCCCGGAGAACAGGGGGTGACGGCGAACTCAACTATCCCCCTAGGAACAAGCTTGCCAGGCCTGACCATCAGAAGGGAAAGGAAGACGGAAGGAAGATGGCTTCACTCAGACAGAGGCAATGTGGCGTGTCTGAGGAGAGAGGGGTGGATAGAAGTGACGATGATTTCTCGTGGTGTTGAGATTTCAATCGCCGGAGCTGTAGCGGAGACGGAGGATGTCTAACTATTGTGATCGAGTCTCCTTCTATATACAGCCCCTAGTCAGAAGTGTTCGTGATCCGAGACATGTTTAATTGTGGTTGCGCCATAGCCCGGCCGTGGTGGGGTACTCCAGTACTCGAGTAGTGGGCTTGCCGGGCCCGGTAGCAACGGGCCCTCGCGCTCGCGTGAGAAGATTAACGGGCAATGATGAATTGTCCATTATCAACCAACTCTGCATTTAAATAAAATAATAAAAATAGAAATTAAGGTAAAGAATACTAGCTAATACCTTGTGTATCCTCCTTTGGCCTCCAAAACTGCAGCTACTCTATCAGGCATTCATTTCCACAACTTTTCAAAAAATTCCTCAGGAATTGTCTCCCAAACCAAAGGCAATACTTCTGCAAGTCTCTTCTTAACAGCTTGTTTTCCTCCTGGGGTATCTGCAATCCTTGGATACTGCTGGTG
>Ga0307509_10003173_pt1 | contig 25444 bp, 22 predicted proteins | sample 10_EM_MG_FD_202245 | JGI IMG/M metagenome (GOLD analysis project Ga0307509, IMG submission 202245) | Populus trichocarpa ectomycorrhiza microbial communities from riparian zone in the Pacific Northwest, United States - 10_EM | ecosystem: Host-associated > Plants > Roots > Unclassified | place... | reverse complement strand
CCCCCCCCTTCAATCCCCATTTTCAGAAGCCCCGATTCAACCCCCCCCCCTTCTAACCCCCCGGGTTCGATCATCAAAGGCCTTCTTTGCAACACTGTATACGAGTACTCGTATCATACTATATCGATGCTTCTGTTGCCGCCAAGCCTTTGAATCAGGGGGAACTTTTTGGGCAGGAGTAGCGCCTAACTTAAGTGCCTATTTGGAACACTGTGATTTGAGATAGCCGTGATCTGAAATCGTGACTTCCAAATCATAATTTGAAATCACGGCTTTCCAACCGCCCTCCGGTAAATGTGACCACAATTTTCGATTCTTCATGTCACAATAGGGGGCTAACTTTATGAGGAGACCTCAAGGCTCACTAGCATTTACTATCAAAATACTTAACGGTCCAATCATGATAATTTTCAACCCTAAATATTTACACACACCGTGAAGATTTCCCGAATCATGATTAGAAAACACCCAACCAAACACCATGAATATTTCAAATCATGATTTGCGTCTGAATCTTGATTTGAGATAGCGAGTAGCTCAAATCGAGGTGTCCCAAACAAGCCCTAAGTTTTATAGGTTCCACAAGCGAGGTTTGCTGCTCTTACCCACTACGGAACATACAAAACTTAGGAGCTGTACCTCCGTTGTGTGTAGCTTTGGTTGATTTGCGCAGAAATTTGGTGTCAAGCCATGTCAGGTGTCGCTGGGGGGTGCTTCCTCGCCGGGCGCGCCCACCCAGTCTAAAGAGAAGAGTGGCCGAAAGCGAGGTCCGCTGGCGCTCGGCCGGCCTTGCGGGTACCGCTAGTTATCTGGTATCATATCATACTACAGGATGGGTCAATACATGCACAAGTATTTAAGCCCTAGCCCACCTTATGGATGGTCCAAGTCGCGCACTATCATAATAGCCATCCATGAGAGCTCCTAAGCCCAAGCGATACAATAAGCCCAACTGCATCTACACAAACGACGGCAGCCTCGGTCGCCGGCCCTGAAGAAATAATTTTTGATAGAGGCCACTGGCACCTTCGGCAGCGATGGTACTGTTGGCCGGCTTAAAAATTATATACCCGGCCTTCCTACTCAATAGTATTATGCCAGAGGTTCTCCCACTGTGTACATGAGTATATATGACCACTGTAATTGCGAACGAAAGTCGTGATCTCCCTCGCCAAAGCCAAGTGTCCCAGAAAACCCACCAATAAATGCACTACGTAACACGAAACCAAGACGGTTTGTTTAATTGACCAGCTGTGATAGACACATAACAAATTTCTAATAATCCCAGCTTAATATTTCAACCTGAGACATGCACCTCACACCGATACTCCATGCGGACCTCCCGCCGCAGCTGATCGAGGTTCCGGAAATAGGTTTTTGCGCCTCCTGCTACTTAGGCAACCATAGCAAATCCATGCCAGCACGCGAAAGCCTGCAGGACTAGCACGACAACCAGATATGTACCTAGTTTGTCCAAGGGTCGTAAAGCTCTTTCTCGCAACAAGGGAGCGTTCTATAAGGACACTTTGGAGATCCAATTTTCCGATCACTATCGACATCGCTGAACACTGTAAGTCACGGCATTGGTGATCACCCAATCTCCCCACAGGTAACATGCAAGGAAGGTAAATCTGTAAAAAACCAAAATACCTATAGAAAGTAGTATTTACCAATATATGAGCCGATTGAGGGGTTCTAATCAGTTTTTTTTTTAAACAAAAGCTCCGACTTGGGTGGCTCGAGCTCAGCCTTAATAGAGGTTAACCATGGGCGGTGCTTGTCAGTTCATGAAATATCACTCGAGGGGACAGCAGGATTCAGTGAAATCCGAACTCAACCCATAACGTTAGCATCTCACGCTACCACCATCGATCATAACAACAGCAGTAGTCAATATATATAAGTTTCCTAGTCCAATGCAGCCTTCCGATTTCCAAGATTCCAACATTCAATACTCGCTCTTATGCCAGCTCACATCTCTAGAGATTTCTGCCGTTTCTCCATATCTGAGATGATGACTATTCCCATTGCACTCCCCATACCAACCATTTCGGTAGCAACTCCAACAAAACCAATATCATAATAACTATCGTTCTAAATGAAAATATACCCACTTCATGTCTCTTTCCCTGCTCTCCTCCCCGCGCGCCTCCGGTGGGCTGGTACATGGAGCCGTACCGCACGGTGAGCTCGTTGATCCCTCCTTTTGCTGCCTGGATGAGGGCATCCCCAGCATGGGAGTTGGAAGACTCCTTGCTTTCTGCAGATACTTATCGCGATCAAGCGAGGGCTTTGTTATCGCTGAGTAGCCTTCCGGCGAGGCCCACGGAGGTGCTCTTTCCCGTTGATCTCGCGAGACACGAGATTAGGATGTTGGCCATTTGACGGCATCAATAGGGAGTCCTATGGCCTCTGAATACCTGCTAAAAAATACTCTTTGGCGGTTTCTACCAATAGGTTTCATGCTATCAAATTGACTGCGAGACCAGTGGGGCTGATGGGTGAGATGGAGGGCCTGTCTGCTACCCTCTCCTCGCCTTCTGTACTTATGTGAATGGCGGTGGATGACTGTGGGTGCCTGCTAAATATGGTATTACACTATTTATTGGGCTATAGCATCTATGGTAATTGATCAGCTATCGTAGGTTCTGTGCGGCTTTTGTGTGTGGTTGCTCGGTCGCCACCAGAGTTATTGCGCTATGATAAAATAGACTGTTTTTATTCTGTCCGAAAAACACTCTATATATAGTTTATCTATCGTGTAGGGGGGGGAAGATGAAAGGAAGAAAAACGCATGGACGGGAGTTCACAGCTGGAGGAGCAATTAGGTAGAAAAGGATGAAAACTACAATCTATAAACCAGACCTTGTCTAGCAACAGAACTTCCTCCGCCCAAATGACTAAACTCTACGGTACTTGTAAAAGGAAACTCATGAGTCCCGACTCGAGTATAGAAGCGGATCCCTTGGAGGTTCGGTGAGTGCGGTGAGTGCGGTGACATACGTGCATCCCCGGGCCCACCTGATTGGATTTTCTTCGTCTGCAAAGAGTGACGTCCATGGGTAGTATATATGAGTAATATGCTCCGAAAGAAAAGGATGGCGGGGATTTCAACTAGGCGGTGCCTCCCACGCCACAAATTGTGCTGGGGATTGCGGCTTTGCGCGACTGTAGCAATGCTGTCACCCTATTATGGCCACGCCTAATAGCGAACGAGAGCGGTGTTTGGCCGAAATTATCAGGTTTGCCAGGGTTGGCCTCTTGCCGCATGAGTAGTACTTTCACCGCTTCTTCATGTCCATACTGAGCAGCGAGCGAGAGTAGTATTTGGCCCAAATTATCTGGCTTGTCAGGGTTAGCGTCTTCCCACCCGAGTAGTATTTTCACCATTTCCTGGTGTCCATGGCCGGCGGCATGCGAAAACGGTGTCTTGCTGCAGTTATCTGGCTTGTCAGGATCGAACTCTTCTCGCCCGAGTTGTGTTTTAACTGCCTCATGTCCACGACTAGCAGCATGCAAGAGCGGTGTTTGGCCGTCATTACCTGGCCAGTCGGGGCTGACCTCTTCCCACATGAGCAGTATTTACACCGCTCCCTCGCATTCGAACAAAGTGGCATGCGAGAGCGATGTTTCGCCAAAATCGTCTGGTTTGTCGGGATCAACCTCCTCCCATCCAAGTAGTATTTTCACTGCTTCCTCGTGACCATCACTAGCTACATGTGAGAGCGGTGCTTTGCCACAATGATTTGATTTGTCAGGGCAGACCTCTTACTGCCCAAGCTGTATTTCTATCACTCCACTACTCCCACTATGAGCACCCCGTGCAATTGGCGTATGCCCCCAAAAATCTCTTTCATTTGCATTATCGCACTCCATTTCTGTCAAGGCAGCCGCGAGCTGAACAATTCCGCCGAATGATGCTCAGTGCAACCTGTCAAAGGTTTTGGGCTATGATCAGTTGAGAGAGCCTTAGGATTCTTATTCTTTCGACATCTCCGGACGTGTCCTATATATACACAATTTCGACTTTACAGGAGGGACCCTCATCCACACACCCTCTAGTATTTTCTCCTATCTTCTCTCACCATCCAACTGCTCAGAATTTTCCCGAAACTTCATTCCCCTAATTCCATCCCTTCTGTCTCACCCTCTTACACTGCTTCTTCCATCCTCTGCGATCCTTCGCAGTCCTGACACCGCCGTCTGTTTCCTAACCATCATAATGTGACCATTATGCGTTCCAACTCCTGGTAAACCTTAATCTCTAACTTCTAGTCTTTCCTAGTGCCAATTCCTAAAACATCCTAATCGTTTCTCCTTAAGCTAATCTATCAACCAAACATACCGTCGGTCCACTGATACTATACTAGTCCATAGTGCAACCGTTATCAAACCCAATTCCTCTCAGCCATGTCCCATTAGTGTCCCGACTATCGCGCAGGTATGGAACCTTCGTGAATTTCAACAACCTGCACTGCGTTCCTCCTATAATCCAAAAATCGCATGATCCCCCATCTAATATATTATTAATCGGTTGTAGGGCAAACGCGACACAAAGCTCAATCTTCCAACGAACTCCTCTCTCTCATAAAGGTTGGGTTGGGATTAAACACGGTTGGGATCAAAGTGAGCATGGTTCCGGTGGTTGTGGAGCTGGAGTTTTTCGCTTTTTATTCTCCCCGCGTTCTGTTTCATGATGGTACGGTGCAAAGTGCCTAAATTCAGGTCCTCCGGTGAAACAGGAATTCCGTGACAACCGATCGGAGCCGAGCCTGGAATTGCCAAGACAAAGTGGGTTGGGCGAAATAATACACCAATAGACAACAGCAGAGAGGTGAGTAAAGCAGAAACAAAAAGATTAAGGTTTATGTATTTAAAAAAGAAAAGTTTTCTAACTAGATCCTTGAGCTTGGGATACACGACGATGGCTTTTATATACAACATCAGTAAATGGAGTTGTTCCATACTTTAATCCAGCATAGTAGGCTTCAAGTATATGAGTGCTCTTCCACCAGTATTTGAGAAGTAAAAGTGAAGGGATTTCCTCCAAAGCTTTTGGAACCGTCTTAATAACTCATTGTCACAAATCGTGACTAAGCAAGGCAGATTTCACATGAGTAATATTTATTAGTCATAAGGTATGTGGGGTTTTTGCACTATGACGTCGTTTGACTTATAGCTTTCACATGACTGCGCACTTGCGAGTCATCATTCGATTATGATTGGTTGATGGTTTCATGACTCACGATTGTGACGTCATACACTGTAATGATTTTTGCACATGACTCATATTACGAGTCATAGGTTTCACGCATGCGACTCATTCAAGCGAATGATCGGGTTTATGGGTTTGGATCGATGAAAATGGATGTGCGCAGTTGACTTATACGAGTCGGCTGATGGATTTCGCACTCTGACTCACTATGAGTCATAGGGGCTATGTTACAAGAGATGATGAGTCACCAAGGTTAGGGTTGTGGGAAGATATCTATAAAAGGGGCTTGGTTTCGACCAAGAGATAGGGGCACGAACCATCTCACTTCCACCTCCGGCGATTGAAATCTCAACACCACGGGAAATCATCGTCACGTTCCCCTAGAGTTCGTTACGGGGCGGACGGGGCCCCGAAAAATGCGGGCCCCCGGCCCTTTTCCCCGCCCCGCCCCACTCAACGGCCTGGGGCGGGGTGTCTTTTTCGGCATTCCCTGCCCCTGTCCCCGCTCAGGCCCCCGCCCCACCCATACCCCAGACGGGTTCCCGTTAAAAATAGGTGTTAACAAACGGGGCCCCGTTCAGGGAATGAGTGCGGGTGGGCCCCGGACGGGGACGGGGTGGGGATTACCCGAAACATACCCCCCCGGCCCCGTGTAAGGGCGGGGTCTGGCGAGTGAAAACCCGCCCCGCCCCGCCCCGTAACGAACACTACTTTCCCCCACCCCTCTCTCTTCCCCCATCATGGCTACTGCCCCGGGGTTGATGTTAAGCCATCTTCCCTCCTCTCCTGAGGCACGCATGCCTCTCCTTCTTGGGGTTCTTGTTCCCGTTCATCGTTGACACCCGCTCATGAAGTTCGGTTCTCCCCCTTACCCCGAACTTGCTTTGCACCTCGCTTAGCATTTTGCACGGTCGGAAAGCTTCTCACTTCGTTCACAGTCGTCAATATGGCGTCCGGACTCTCGGTCGAAGTAGGCTTCGGTTCTGCTGGGCTTCTACCTCTGATGGAGAATGCTTCGGTTAGTAACATCAAGGTCCAGCTTGGTTTCGCTGTCGTTCAAAAGCCCTTGCTATGGCCCCTTAGTCAGTTGTGGCTAGCCCGCTCGCGATCCTTCCTCTACCCCCCTCCCGGTTCCGTCCGCTGGCACCGTACTGCCCCATAAGCTGGCACCTTACTGCTAATCCTCCTCCCCGGCTGGCACCCTACTGCTCCCCTCCGGCTGGCCCCCTACTGCTACTCACCGGCTGCCACCCTACTGCTCACCTTCCTGGCTGGCATCCTCTCTGCCCGGTGGCTCTGCTCGCCCTACTCTCCCCCTCTGATCGTTCGACCCTTTCTCGGTTACGCCTAGTGGTGGTATAGCACTGCCTCCGTGGCTATGGACCAACACCTTGGATCGATGTAATGACCTGCACAACCGCGCGAGTGGTTCTTGTGGGCCAACGGTTACCCGTGTTTTCCCATGTCGGCGATCATCTATCCTCTCCCTCAGGCCCCGAAAGGGCCTTAGAACAGCCGTCGTTTCTTTTATTGTGGGGAGCCTGCTGAAGGGTTTGGGTCTCTCTACCTGTACGTTTCTATGTATTGTTTCCTTACGTGTCTGGGGTATATTATCTTAGGTGCTAGGCGGGGGAGACATTCCCTATGGACTCGGGGTGTTTGATTTTTCCCATGAAGAGGTGAAGCGGGTGGTGGGTTTGCATTTATAGGTTTTTTTCTCTTCATAGCTCGCGCTGCATAAGGCTTTTTGTACCTAGAAACAAATAACGCATGATTCAAAAAAAAGAAAAAAAGAAAAAAAGAAAAAACGACCAAGAGATAGGGTCACGAACCATCGCAACAACACCTCCAGCGATTGAAATCTCAACACCACGAGAAATCATCGCGACTTTCCCCCACCCACCTCTCTTCTCCCACGATGGCTACTGCCTAGGAGTTGACGTTAAGCCATCTCCTCTCCTCTCCTGTGGCCTCACAGCCTCGCCTCCTTGGGGTTCTCGTTCACGTTCTTCGTTGACACCCACTCATAAGTTTCGGTTCTCCCCCTTACCCCGCACTGGCTTTGCACCTCGCTTAGCATTTTACACAGTCGGAAAGCTTCTCGCTTCGTTCATGGTCGACGTCACGGTGCTGGACTCTCGGTCGAAGTAGGCCTTGACTTGCTGGGCTTGTACCTCTAATGGGGAAAGCCTCGGTTAGTAACATCACGGTCTCGCTCGGTTTTGTCGTCGTCCCAAAAGCCCTTGCTATGGCCCGTTTGTCGGCTGCGGCTAGCTGGTTCGCGATCCTTCCTCTCTCCTCCTCCCGGTTCTGTCCGCTTGCACCATACTGCTACCATCCTCTGCCCGGCTGGCACCCTACTGCTTATCACCGGCTGGCACCCTACTGCTAATCACCGGCTGGCATCCTACTGCTACTCGTCGGCTGGCACCCTACTGCTAATCGTCGTTGGCTGGCATCCCCTCTGCCCGGTGGCTCCGCTTGCCATCTACCCTTCCGATCGGTTGGCCCCTCCTCGGTTACGCCTAGTCGTGGTATAGTACTGCCTCCGTGGCTATTGTCCAATGCCTTGGATCGATGTAATGACCTGCCTGACCGTACATCACGGTTTCGGTGGGCCCTCCACTGGAGTTTTCCTTTGTCGCCGATCCACAATCCTCTCCCCCCGGGCAGCGTTTCTGGCCGTTAGAGTCTTTTCCTTTGTTTGGTCAGCCTGCGGAAGGGTTTGGGTCTCTCTACCTGTACGTTTCTATGTATTGTTTCCTTGCGTGTCTGAGGTGTTTATCTTAGGTGCTAGGCAGGGAGGACTTTTCCTATGGATTCGGGGTGCTTGATTTTTCCCATGAAGAGGTGAAGCGGGTCGTGGCTATTGTTTATAGGTTTTTTTATCTCCATAGCTAGCGCTGCATGAGGCTGTTTGTACCTTAAAACAAATAACGCTTTATTACAAAAAAAAAAAAAAAAAAAAAAACTGACTAAGAGATAGGGTCCACCTCCCAGCCCTACACCCGCGCCACTTTATGGGCCTGAGCAAGTTCATAGCAGGACGGATCCACCAAATGAAAGCCGGGAAAAGCTACCTGGCGGAGCACCTCTCCTGGAGGGCCCCAGAGGCTAATACCTCCTGCCCCCGCTGTGGTTTGGAACCAGAGTCTTTCGAACATGCCATACTCACATGCCCCTCTAGACAAAGCGCCCGCACACATCTCCTCCACAGCGTAACGGATGTCGGTCATGAGGCCCCTCTCTGGTCCCCTCTCCCCCTACTAAAATGGCTCGCTACCTACATCAGCGTCACCTCCACGGGCTTCCCTCCAACAATGTTCCCGCCCACTACTCCCCCCTCCTCCCCGCCCTTCCCCCTCTCTCCCCCCAACCCGCCTCCCCCAGTGTTTCGAGTATTTTCCTTCGCTGAGGTTTAGCGTGTTAGGTTTTTCTTTCCTGTAACTTATGTAGGCTTTCCTTTCGTGTAAGTCGTATGACTTTTCTTTCCTTACTGTTAGAGTGGTCTTCAGCCCCGCTGAGGAGAACCCCCCGTGAGTGTGGATATTTACTGGTACCGTGACTTTCTTTTGTTATTTGTTTGGATTTATAGGTTTTGTTTTCTCCATAGCTCGCGCTACATGAGGCTTTTTGTACCTAAAACAATGAACGCATGATTACAAAAAAAGAAAGAAAAAAAAAACGACCACTAGATAGGACACGAACCATCTCTCCTCCACCTCCGGCGATTGAAATCTCAACACCATGGGAAATCATTGTCACTTTCCCCCACCCACCCCTCTTCTCCCACGATGGCTACTGCCTAGGGGTTGACGTTAAGTGTAACATTTCCTTATCGGTTCTCGGTACACTGAGACCCTCTAAGGAACCGTCCCGGGTTGTGCACTTGAACTCCTAGCCAAAGAGTAGTCTAGGCGGATTGATCAAGCAGAGGCTCTGAAAGGTTGTTAGATAAAACCTTTTACTATATCGCTAAGGTCTTGAAGTGTTTGGCGGCTTCTCACAATCGTGGCGAACTGAAGAGATAACTATCCAACCAAGTATATTGAAAACTCTGTCTGTCGAAGGCTGGTCTTCCTAAATCCGAAAAATGAGGCCTTTAAATACATGGGCGGCTTTTCCTAAAGCCTTACTCCTACGAGCACAGCTCGTATCCAAAAACAATTATGGTATCAAATCAATACCATCAAACAATACATGAAACATTCAAGGTATCAAACGATCCCTTGAAACAAAACTTCAAACAACCAGAGTATCAACTAATACTTCCGAAACACAATCAGGGAGAGCCACAACCTCGTATCCCGAAACCAAATATAAAACAACTTAGGTATCAAACGATACCTCCTACATAACAAGACTACAGCCACAAGGCTCGTATCCTGAAACCAAACTCATCCTACAGGAAATGCATCAGTAACCAAAGTACCTGTACCGGTTACATTAAGCCATCTTCCCTCCTCTTCTAAGGCCCCTTAGCCTCCCCTTCTTAGGGTTCTTATTCCCGTTCGTCGTTGACTCCCACTCATGATGTCCTGTTCTCCCCCTTACCCCGCACTTGCTCTGCATCTCACTTAGCATTTGGCACGGTCGGAAAGCTTCTCACTTCGTTCATGGTCGGTGTTATGGTGTCGGACCCTCGGTCAAAGTAGGCCTCGGTTTGCTGGGCTTGTACCTCTGTTGGGGAAAGCTTCGGTTAGTAACATCACGGTCTCGTCCTGGTCCCGTCGTCGTCCCTAAAGCCCTTGCTATGGCCCGTTTGTTGGTTTTGCCTAGCCCGCTCGCGATCCTTCCTCCTCCCCCCTGCTGGTTCCGTCCGCTGGCACCTTACTGCTTACCTCCCCCCTGGCTGGCACCCTACTGCTACTCACCGGCTGGCACCCTACTGTCCAGTAGCTCCGCTCACCTCTCTATCCTCTCCGATCGACGCTGGCCTCCTCAGTTACGCCCAGCCGTGGTATTGCACTGCCTCCGTGGCTGCCGCCAACGCTTTGGTCAAACCATGTAATTACCGACGTTACTGTTGTTTGCGGTTACAGTATCGTCCCACATTCCTGTAGTTTTCCTCTAATGCGCGATCAGTATTCTCTCCCTCAGGCCCGCGTTTCGAGGCCTTAGCGAAACTTTCTTTTGTTCTGGGGAGCCTCCGGAAGGGTTTGGGTCACTCTACCTGTATGTTTCTATGAATTGTTTCCTTACCTGTCTGGGGTATTAGTATCTTAGGTGCTAGGCGAGGGAGGCTTTTCCTATAGTTTCAGGGTGTTTGATTTTTCCCATGAAGAGGTGAAGCGGGCGGTTGTTGTGACTCATAGGTTTTTTTCTCTTCATAGCTCACGCTGTATAAGGCTTTTTGTACCTAAAACCAAATAACGCATGATATCAAAAAAAAACCCCGACCAAGAGATAGGATCTTCAGGCAACCATCTAAGGACTTTTCTATACCTAAGATATTGCAATACAATTACTCTCTACTCTCTTTACATACACTCCTCCTCTACAAGAGCCTATGCTCTACGAAAGAATCCGGATACTATTGGGATAGTCTCAGAGATGGGTCGCCCGAACATAGGACTATTGTGATAGTTTTATCAGGCATGACAATCCACCCGTCTTACTATCTGAAGAGATAGTATCCTTCGACAAATCACCCAAGACAAGCAAACCAGTTCCGTACTATCTGAAGCGATAGTACTTCCCTACACCCTGGTGCCGAAAAGCGAGACTCACTCACGCAAGGGACGACTGTCATTGCCTGTTGCATTACCGTTCAACAATAGGATTGTTATACTCATGCACTATACTATACTCAGGCTGATAAATTAATTCTCCTTGATTATTCATACTTATTAGTCATTCACACTCTTGAGTATTTTTCACTCTGTTACTATGTACATTCTATCACATGTTTCACTCTCGCCAAAATTTTCACTTTTTAAACTTGAACTACTTGTTCTTATGATTTTTAATTAAAACAAGAAAACCTCAGGCCTCCTCTACTCCTGAATGCCCTCCTCTCTGAGGTTTTTTTATTTTTCATTCTTTGTTTTGGTGAACTAGTTCCATATCGCGTTTGCCTGTTTTGAGGACCTGGTTTTACACACTTTGCACTATAGCATTCAAGTTTGGTAGTAGGCTTCATGGTAAAGGTTTACAATCTGAAGGGTTTGCTATGCCTAGCACAAACTAAAATAACTTCTCTCCCATATACTGCTTGTGAATTGGTTGTGTTAATAATTTTGCTTGTGAACCTGTACTATACAGTACCAGCCTGCACTAATGTGAACCCAAAGATATTTTGCTTTAACCCTGACAATAAAGCCTGAAGCCCATGGGACAGTGGGACTCAAAATACTGGGACTGGACAAAAGTTGTGGGAACTTGCTACAGTGGTGCTTTGCTGCCAGAGTTAGTCCGCGAATAGCAAAGTGATGAAGAGTGTGATATGGGGAATAGTGGAAGTGCTAATAGAGGTATGTTAAACGCTAGCAAATTCCTGGAACGATTTCTGCTTTGCTATTGGTTGAACTATTTATTCGTGGATTTCTATTCGATATTTGCCACTTTACTTCATGAGTGTCACATTGTAGAAATTGAAGAGCAAAATTTTTGATCAAAGTTTCTGTTCTCCTATAATAATACTAAAAATTGGCACACAGGAAAAAGCACAACATCAGGGGTGCTCTGTTCCTTTTTGCACTGAGGCCACCCTCTCCGCCCGCCTAGTTGTTGTTCCTGCCACTCCTGTCTCTTCCCTGCTCCTCTTCCCCCACATGGCCCCCCAGTACTCTAGTTGCTCCACCCTCCGCTCCGTCTTTCTTCTGTGCCCTGTGCAATCTTTAATCCTGGCGCCTAGGGGGTTTGAATTCCAGGTTCAGGCTTGTGACTGCCTTTGCTTCATTGGCTATATTGTCATGTGTTCTCCTCAAAATTTCAACCTTGCAAGCCTCTTTTTCATGACGGAGTGAGTTTATAGAGTCTAAGGCAGGGTGTGTGGCACAAAGGTCCTTGTATAACATGTCTTCCTTACATAACATGTCTTCCTTGCATAACATATCTTCCTTGCATAACATGTCTTCCTCGCGGTACTTGCCTTTTTCGATGATATCAATTACCATCCGACCTGAAGGCACTCCTAGCAGGGTCTAAATACTAATGACTGTTTTAACAGACTTTTTTAAGATGGCTTCGTAATGCATCCAAACTGAGTTAGCAATCTCAATATTGTAGAATACGGATAAAGTTTTGACTTCCGGATGAATCCCACTAGCATGTCAGTTGATTGGGGATGTTTATAGTTATTAGGTGTTATGGAATTAGAGATGTGTTTGGAAACAGGTTTGGGAGATTTCTGGGCTTAAAGTAGCCCTCTCTACCCCTCCACAGATTCCTATTGTGATTCTGCGCCCATTAATATGTAACTAAAAAAATCTCGTAGGCGTTTCATTTAATGAAGGACCAGTAATGATTCTTGTAGATGTCGGGATCGTTAACTATCATTATAGTCTCGTTATCAAATAGTCTTATCACAATAAGTGTGGGAGATACAAGGTTCTATTGTAAAATGACTTGGAACCTACATTCAAGTCAAAAGTGTAATAATAAAAGGTAGAGTAAAAGGATCGTATATCTTGCACGACTGGATAGTCATTGTCAAAGGGCTTGGTGCGTGCCTCAAGACCCAAGTGTTGTAGGACTTGGATTGTTCAAGTTGAGTGAAGAATCTATCTACTTGTCAGTCCTTTGCATCTTAAAAAGGCATATTCACAACCCTAACCCTGGTGACTCTTCACCTCGCACTACATAATCTTGTATGACTCATTATGAGTTTTATCATACTCGCGCTTAAAATAAGTTATGGTACATTTGTGTGTGATGTGACAACGAAGAAAAACCAAACCATTGCAACCCCAACCCAGAAGCTCAAACGCAACAATGGCCTCAGAATCAAAAATTGTGACACGCGCAGTGGCAAAGAAAGAGAGAAGGGAAGGAAGAACTGGTCAAGCTGAGATTGGAATTGGGAAACGAGGAGCTATTGTGTTCGGAACTGCGATCACATCGCAGGTGAGGGTGGCTAAGGCTATGGGTGTTCCTCGGCATACGGTCGCACGAATCATGCATGATGCACATGAGAATGCGGCAGAAAACAATGAGAACAGAGATCCCCTTGCTGATGAGAACCTTCAAACAAAGAAGCGAACTGGGCGACCACAGAGGTTTGTTGTTGTCGAGCGAGAAATGGTAGTCCAAATTGCAACAAAAGATGCTGTGGCTCGCCGAAAGTCATTCACTCTCCTCGCACGCGAGTGCCCTTTCAAAATTAGTAACGTTACCGTTGCTCGAATCCTCGATGCGGCAGAGTATAAGCAGTGTATTCCACATGAAAAACCATTTCTCTCTGAGCCTAATACTCAAAAAAGGCTTACCTTTGCCCTTGCTCGCGCCTCAAAACCAATTGAGGGGTATTGGGATGGTTGAACCTGGACTGATGAAATGTCCCTTATTGTAGGAACACATTATGGGCCCGAGAGAGTACTACGAAGGGCTGAGGAGGAATACCACCCTGACTGCCTGAACTTAAAGCGCCCGGGAGAGACCACCCTTATGTTTTGGGGGGCGATTATATATGGGATTCCGCCTAGCAATTGCCCATTTTTTATTTGGGAAAAAGAAACAGAGGAAGAAAAGGTGGAAGCAGAAGTGATGCTGGAGGAGGAGAATAAGGAAATTGAGAGGAATGAAAGAGGGCGAGAGGAGTTGGAAAGGATGATTGCCGCAGGCGAATATTACCCACCGAATTGGGTAAATCCAGATGGTAGTAAGAACCGAGGCCGGAAGTCAGACCCTTTTGGGGAATTCAAGGAGCCAAAAAAGAGAAGGAGCAAGAATCGAAAGGGAGGAATTGACTGGTTCCACTATCGGGAGCAAGTCTTGAAGCCTCTGTTGTATCCCTTTTACGATCGAATAAAGCACGACCGGCCGAACATTCAGCTAATGGAGGATGGTGCCTCACCTCACCGAGCCAAAGCCCTGAATGACTTCCGTCTTAGCCGGCAGATCAATAAGGTCGACTGGCCTCCCGGTATGACTTCCTGTATCTTTCTAAAACTCTACTTCTCTCTTTACTTACGATAGATTATATTCAAAGTTACTAATATTTAATATACAAAGTATAGCCTCTCCTGACCTCAACCCAATTGAGTCAGTATGGAATATCATGAGACAGAGGATAGCCCACCGGAGGCCTTTTCCTAACTCAAAGGCAGCAACGATTGAGGCATGGACGGATGAGTGGAAGAAATTGGAGGTAACTCTGATCAACTCGCTTATTAGGCGAGTTCCAGAAACCCTCCGGGAATGTATTCACGATGAGGGTGGAAATCATTTTCAAGGCTAATCTACTTAATTTAGACTTTCTTTATTTTAATTAGAGCTTCTTTTACTTATAATTATTTTGTATTGTTGAGATATTCATGATAGAGATCATACTCATAGTCTTCACTCTATGTTGTTGCTGCGCGAACGTTGTATGTACCATAACTTATTTTAAGCGCGAGTATTATCATAATATTATCATACCCTCCCCGCCCCCTCCCCCCAACAATCACGTGAGTTTGCCAGCCAAGGTCACTGCGCCACACCTTAATTGGGAAGGTCAGGAATCTATCAGATGTTGTTTTTAATCCAAAGAGATTTTGGTTCTTCCTTGGGGTGAGATTACTTGTACTTGTAAATGTCCTGAGACAGAAACTACCAACGGCACAAAACAGCTCCGAAGATGCTAACAAAGCAGTTCCTGGTAGGAAAGGAGATCCAAATACCCTGAGTTGAAAGGTTTTACAGTTTTTGTTCCAGCGTTTAGTCCACTATCGCCAGCGTTGGCCTCTGCCTCTGGGAGGGAAACCCTTTTCAACACAGTAGGCATGGCCATGTCAGCTTTGGTAATTTGAAACTAATCATCGTGAACTCCAATTTCATCAACTATTCCCCTCATTTGAAGACTTCTTTCTGAAACTTTGTCTAAACGATTGTTATTCAATGACATGAGAGGAGAATAATTCATTTTTACTCATAATTATCGTAACTATTGGGCTGGATTGAATAGCAGTCCATGATATCGTGGTTGGCATAGATTTTCTATGTTTGTGTTTTCTTCTTGCTTAGAGGTCCAAGTGCAATTTTCTTGGCTCCGGGCAAAACGTTTGCTGTTCCCTAGGCTAAAAATACAATACTGGTATCGTGCTCGGGTGTCTGGAGGGCCTGGGATTGGCCGGCAGAAACTCGCTGTGAATAGAGAACACGCATGGAATTTTTATAGGATAGGGCCTATTTGGGTACGAGTGCGAGGGGGGATGTTTCGCAACATTTGTGGCCGGAGGGTGAGAGTTGTGTAGGCGGACGCAGACCCAAGAAAACCGGTTTAGAAAATACCAAATCCGGCCAAGAAATCACCGGATGTGAGAAGTATCCTTCCCTAACTGGAAATAAATTACTGAAGGCTCCAAACTGAGACCCACTCTACCAGTTTTCTTGAGCGCGTTGACAGACTAAGGGATAAGGCCCTGTTTGGCATGCCACCGTTGAAAAAAATGCCATTTTTCCTAAAAACTTCATTTTTGCTAAAACTCAACCCTCTTTGGCCAACAGGTATAAAAGGATTGATATCCAGGTACCGGCTGCGGATAACGTAGAGTGTGATTCTCGGCAACCTCGGCCCCACGCACATTTGTGATATATTTTCAGGAATCTTCGGCAGGATTTCTGCCTCTAGACTGGCGTCCATGGCATCTAGTATGTCGTCCTCTCCCAGTCTAACACGAAGGAACCTAGTGATGTCGCCTCTGGTGGGACCAACAGAGACACTAGTCAGCTTCTCGATCTCAACTTAAATATGAGGCCTCCCCATCGCAAAGACCCGAGCGCGCGGGGACTTCTCGAGAATTTGTTTGAGTGAATCAAGGATCCTGGCCCTTTGCACTCGATCACATTCATCCACAGCGTCAAAACACATAAATGTAGGCTGGTTGGAGGTGACGAGCTGTAGCATCCTCACGATATCAACAAGTTGTGGTCTGCATCCACCGATGGTCGTTTTCTGCTGTTGAAAGGCCCGCAGTATTTCTTCCGGAACCCTTTTCATTCCGCTAACTATCTGGTTTAGCAAGGAACCGAGCACATTGGTTGCGGACTCTTCCTTTCGGGCCGCGAAGTCCAAGTAAAAACATGAAACCGCAGTGTTTTGTCCGCGGTTCTAGCTATTGTAATGAAAAGAATAGTGCACTAGAAGGCCTGTACCGTATATGAGCTATAATCAAAAGGGCACATGTTGCAAAATTTCATTTGCAAAAAAAATGCTATAAAAGTCAGAAAATGCTAGTTTTCCTGGATGCCAGGGCTTTATGGATAGCTCCTTTTTTTATTAAAAAAAATAATATAATATAATATTCAAACCGTTATTTTAGGTTAACCGCATGATAAGTCCTGTCCTGGATGAAACCATCACGCATGGCACTTGCGTAGTACTAGCACAATATGATATCATATTTCATCTGTGCTAACTCTCCACACTGGGTAACTTATCCGGAGGGTGGAAGAAAATCCTGCTTTGCCACTAAGTTAACATTCCTTCTCTACCTGAAGTAGATCCGGAGGGCGCTGGGACGGGAGGGGGGACAGGGGTTGGATCCGCAAAAGTTTCATTGGCTAGAATCACCAAACACTTTGATCCCGATTTTTGTCAGCTTGGCTGGGAGAATCACATTTGAATACAAGTTACAGGCTTGTACTCTGCTCTCCCCGGTGCTGGCCAATGCCCCCTACCAGTAAAATCCTCCAAAAAAAAGTAACTGGACATTGTGGATAACTCTGTTTGCGTGCACAAATACGTACTTGTGAATCCCATACACAAGTATTTTTCCTAACCCCGGTGCCCAGGTACTTCCTGCTTGGAGTGAGTATACAAGTACAAAGCTTTCAGACTGTACGTGTACAGTCTCTACCGTACACTGCCCACTACCAAACTAGGCGGGCGACTAGGCGGGCTACTCGTACAAGGGATCAATTGCCTGAAGTTCGGATTAACCCTAGCCTTGACAGTTTTTCTTATTTACCCGCCAAATACCCCGACTGTGACCCCCCCAGTTTCGTTTCGGATGCGGTTGGGACTGTTCCCCTATTCTACTTGTGCGAGTACAGCTAGCCTCGACTGGAGTACGGTATACATAGGCACACATATCTTGTTTAGGGAATTGTGCTGCGTCGGGACACGAGGTGCCCCTACTAGTCTACATACCACCATTTACCACCACCCCCACCACCACCACCACCATCATTACTCCTTCACCATGAAAAGCACAGAGTCATGACGAACGTAACTTCTGTATTCAACACATTTCTTTCCACCCACCCAGCAACTGCTGTGATCCCCCTAGACCGAAGGCCCCCTCCGCCCAAAGATGAGTTTCTCAAGGAGGCATTCCGAATCGTGAGGACATCTCCTACTCTGACGCAACCAAAAAGTCTCGATAGCTGACACAAGCATTCCAGGAATCACACATATCATCCTTAACAAAATACCTTCTTTCCGTCCGACAAGCATATCTCTCTACAACCTCTGGCCGGCCGAACCTCTCCCGAACAACCGCCCCGTTGCTCACCCGTAACAATCAGTCGACGTCACTGACAGATGCACAGCGCGACGCTATCGATGCAGAGACGAAGGGCGTTGTTCAAGAGCTCTTGGCCATCATTTCTCGACTAGAAAGCACCGAGAAAGTCAGGGCGCAAACGGAAGAAGCTCTACTTCGGAAGCGCTACACCTCAGGGTTACGCGGTATCTTTCGTGATGAGACGGAGGAACGAGAAAGGGAGGAAGATAAACTTAGGACACTGAATTTCCATAGGGAAGGGGTACTTTGGCTACTAAAAACACGACTGGAAAAGGCCAGTGAGTTGCAGAGAGGGCAACAGGAAATTCGGCTTCAGCGGCAGGTCGAAAGAGGGAAGAGTATCCTGCACAAAGCTCCGCCCGGCTTTCTACCGCCGAACCATACAAGCTTGCCAGCTATCAGCTCTTCTAAGTCCGCCGCACCGGTAGGGAGGAATATCTGGTTAGAAGATGAGGAACGGAAGAATATAGAGAATCTTCTCACTAAAGAGCAGCTCCAACTTTTCGAGCAAGAGAACGGAGACTTGGTGAAACATTATGAAGATACTCTAGATCAAGTCAGGTAAGCACTTGCTAACACCCTTTCTTTGTCCCACATGAGGTTAACCACTCCCTCCTCAGGTCGGCCGAGAAATCCCTCATTGAAATATCCTCTCTACAAACCCAGCTAGCGACAAACCTCGCTACCCAGAATGCACATATAGACAACCTCGTTGCTGATTCGATGTTGATCGTCCATAATGTCCAAAAAGGGAATAAGGAGCTGAAGAAGGCGGGAGAGAAGATCTCGATGGCTAGGTCAGCTTTCTGGGGCGCTGTAGCGTTTTCCGGAGTCGTTTTTATTTGGGATTGGTTCATATAATTTCTATAATAATTCCCTCCCCCCCCTCCGCCCCTGAGACATCCACAACACAATTATCCACACTACGCCAACCTGTATTCCTTGCTTCGTGGCTTGTGTTTCCTCCTTCTCGGGCGTTCTGGACAACCGATTTCATTCTTGAAGAGTCCCAACATCAATCACAAAACCAACATCATCGTTCATTCGGTTCTCCCCCGGTTCCCCCTACCGCCCAAACAACGTATCAACTACGAGCACGGTATTTTGGCCGGTTTTAATCCATTATACGCTCCTACTAAGCCAACAAATGGATTGAAGAAACCGCTGGATTGTAGAATATTAAGAACCGTGTAGAGTTCTTTTAGTTTTTTTTAAGTCTTTTTTTTTGAAGTAATTAAAGGTCTTAATAGACTAATATATATCATAGAAGGATGCATTTCCAAAAGAAGTAATCTAGCCTTGCCCCATTGTCGAGGTTGAGTTGTGCTGCGCGCTCCTCCGGGCCTTAGGATCAAGGTATCGTAACAGTCCCTGGCGCAGGATGTGCGGGGCTTAGGTTGCCTTCCTCCAATAATATCATAACCAGCACTTTCTCTGGCGGATGACAAATGCACCTTCATTCTGTTTTAGCACTTCTGCACGAACAAATCTCCTCGCATGTGGGGGTCATGGAGGTGTGAGGAGGCACTCCAAACCCCCCTCCAAGTCACCACCCCATACAAATTTTGTCCGTGCACGCCAAGAAACTAGACATTTTCAACTCCCGAGTAAAAAGATAAATGCTAACTTAAATGGTTCTACTCGAGTGCGAGGGTACGAAAGCGGCCGATAGATATCAGTCACGTGCCCTATCTAGGGGCACTGGTAAGAAGTTATGGAACAGTAATTAACCTACCGGTATCCTGGACATTCTCCCTACTCCTACCCAAATTTTAAACCCCAATATCTTCATGAAAACTTGAGACATTTCTATTAGTGGTGTAGAGGATCACCCACTCTATCACCTAATGGAGCCATAATTCTCATTAGACTTGTGGTTGACAATCCTCGGGTGGGTGAAGATGGACAATATTTTCTTGGGAAAGCACTCCGCGCGCAGAGTTCCCTCACCATAATAAGCTTTCTATGGAGCCAGCAGGAACGGGTGGGAAGTTGCGTAACCAACCCCCTTGCCCACCGAATGGCTTGCGTGCAAAATCGAAGGAGAAAAACCCTTTCCATACGATGGATTCCCGCGCATACCTTTCCAATATAGTACCACTCTTGGCCGAGACATACAGTCGCACTTCGTTGTCCCTGAGTGATTCCCCGGATTTTGGCCATCCGGGACAATGAGGTGCGACTGCACAAGTACTGTACCACCCAAAAGGCTCCAGATAGCAAGGAAAAGAAAAATATCCGCAGACTATCACTCGTCCTTTATCCCAAATAAATTTCGATAAAAAGTGCGGAAATTCTTGAGAACGACTTGAAGCATCCAGATACTTTTTAAACATTTTTCTGCAATCCTTTTTTGAACGTTGGTCCAAGTCCTAGGGTGGAGGTTTTAGCAATTGGTCCCCGGAATTTTTTGCCAGCTGACCGGCCTAAAAATACACCACTTTTGAGTGGGGCCGGTCAGACACAGGAATCCCCCTCCGACGGTGAGAAAACAAATAATCTAACTGTTTTTTTTAAAAATCTTTCTTTGCCATTTTAGAAAGGGCTAAAGGCAAGGTGGTTCTGTCACTTTTTCAATGGTTATGTTTCCCGGGTCGTGGTGTCCGAAAGTTTCACTGCTAGGAACCTTCATCACGGCTAGTGTATTGCGGCTCCATTCTTATGCTTATTATTCTTACCCACTTCTCTTCACTATTTCCTCCTCCCTCCGGGATTTTCTTATTTTTGTTTTCACCAAAATGCACTTTGTTGCGAGTAAGGCTGCCCGAATCACGTGGAGGCTGCAGCTTGGCTTGTCTCATCTCGGACACTCTCGTAGCCCAATTAAAGTCGGACACTTTGTGTGGGTGTGGAAATGTCCACCTTAGGTGTTCGGCTTCAACTCGGCCGCGCGAGCACAGTATGCAAGGATTTTGTTCTTCCGTCGACCAAATTAGGCACCAATAGAGTGGTGTCGGGTGGCATGTAGGTTTGGCATGTATTTCGGGAGCTTAGGTACTTGGATGGTTCAATGGTATTTCTGCTGATCCCATACGATTCTCTGTTGAGACAAGGGTTATGTCCCCCCCCCGTTTTTAATGACCCTTCCGAGTACCGATACAGGCATCGTGCTGATATAACCTATAGAGCTCTATATCTATCTATAGAGAGGTTCACTAAAGTTCGGAAACTAACAGGGTCAGGAAATTAGGCGATCATAAATAGCTAGAAAGACTGATGGTGTTACAGGACACCTTAAAAGTATACTTGTTGCACATCACGATGCGCAAAGTTTCATCATGTTAATACTCAGCAAACATCATTGACTTCTTACTCTGTCTATCCTTATGGGGAGCTGCCCCCCGTTACAACTTTCCAAGTTTTCTGAGCCCCCGTTGCTCAGTTATACCAACAGGGGTCTCTCTATCTTTCCGACCTCTAATGAACCTCTCTGTACATTTTTGTTTTGGAAAAATATCGTCTTGTTTCGGGTAAATGCATGGGGAGTAATTGGGGGTGTCTTCCTCAAGATCCAATCATGTGGAGTTGATAGGTATCTCCTAGTACTCGAACATACACCATCTGCATACCCGGTCTCCCGATATATCTGCCGAAGCCACATACCACCCGACACGATTCTACAGGTACGGTAGCATACTTAACCTATTGCCATCCACAACAACCCAAGTATGATACAATATTAATTTCAACTACTGTAAAGCATAAGTACGAGGGCCACCTCTGCGTTTCTAAGATAGATGAACTTGATTAACAAACTGCAATACTTATCCATATACTGGTAATACTTGTATTCTATGATACATTGAATTATTTGGTGTCTTGAAATCGCTTGGGAATTGCACTGGGTGCTTGAGGTAGACGGAGAATAACGGCCGGGTAATCCTTATTGATTTATGCATGTGCCTGGATGATCATCCCAGACCTGCTCCCTTTCTGGAGCTTGAGGCTCTTGTGTCAACATCTTTTGCCTGGGCCTGCTCCGCGCATGAGCCTGCTGAGTTTGTTTCACCCATCAACAGCCCGAGGAGCAGCATCCAACAACTTCTTGCTCGGTGAAAACATCACTCGAGTTTCAATAGAGGTGGAGGGGAGGACCGCTTTCTCGAAAGATACACCGCGAGGCTTTTCTCTCCCTATCAATCTCTCGCTCTTCTTCACCTAAGCAGATCAGCCAAACTCGTTGGCAAGTATTCGCTGGTCTCCCCCACTTCTGCACCCTACACGATCACTCCCGGTTGTAACACCCATCGCCACAATTGTCATTGCTTTTCAGGAATATTGCTTCACGAACTCTCTCTTCACGGGATACACCACCTCCACTTACTCTCCAATTCGGGTAGCATTAACTCCCTAGCAAGATTCAAGAATGGTATTGCCCGACGAACCTCCCCTAATTCTATCTCTTCACTGGTCAGACGGCGTTACAACATGGCAAGATGGCGCAAATGGTCCAACGGATGACATGTTGGATACAACACCAGAGGCCAATGGCGATCAAGATTACTTTCGCCCCGTAGAGCGCTGTAGCCCTAAGGAGATTCATTGGCTTCAGAAGTTAGCGATGTGGCTAGTAGAAACTCAAGATCCGGAGCTCTTCAAAAAGGGGAGAAAGTTTGTTTTGGCCGAACTACCAGCTGGTTACCGGCTCTACGAACACGTTAGAGTACCAGGACCTGTGAGCTCTATCTTGATTCCTTTCCCGACCCCCTCGGGTTGTGACTAACCTTACGCAGAACTCGTCAATAAAAGCGCGTACAGACACATACCTCTACGGCCATCCTAAAGGTCCTCGAAAACGATACAGATCGATTACGGAGTTTAGGCAACATTTTCTATGGCTGGCTTCCGACGCGACCAGGAACCCCAAGAATTGCGAGTGTAGGATTTGCTGCGGGAAGAGTGAGGTTCCGGCAGAGCCAATTGTGGACACCTCTGCTCAAACTTCGGGCATGAGTACCAGGGGCGCTGCCACTAAGGAGCGATCTTCTACCACCGCCCAAACAGCCTCTCCTAGAGCGAAGGTCACCAGGAGAGCTGCTGCGAATGCAGCTCTGGCTGCAGCAGCCCCTGCCCCGGCAGCCCCCACAGCTCCTCGCCGATCGACGGCCACAGCAGTGAACCCTCGCTTGAGTAGTTCCACGCCTGCCCCTACACTTCCAACTCCTGCACCATTCCCTCCAAGTCACATGTCTTCCTCATATACCGCTGTAGAACGTGCCCTTGATGCCGCTATAGGGAAAAACATTTTTCGCCCTGGTGAGCTGGTTTGGTGCCACTGTACAGAAGCTTGGTCTTTGGGCGTTATCGTAGCCCGACCTGAGCCTGAGTCCCCTGGTTACACTGTCCAAGTTTTAAAGTCACCACTAGAGGCTGAGATGTCTAGACCTTACCCTAGAATTACACTTAGCGAGCTAAGGCCCTGGCTGGCTTGGAGCACCCCCGAAATTACAATACCATCCCTGCGCATTATCATGGAGTTTGAATCCATAAATTGGGGCCAATTTCGAGCAGTTCGTGGTCTTGAAGTTGACGCTAGCATTATAAAGTCTAGGGATATTGATACGTCTTACTGCCTAGTTGATAAGATCGACTACCCCCACGCCAATTTCTATGCTGGCGTCTTCTACGGGGCCGAGAAGATCTGGATAGGAGAGATTGTTAGGCTCAAAAGACATGCTGTCCCTCAAGCAAATTTAACGGGCCTCGAAATTATGGTAGTGGTGAGCATTCAAGACCACCGAAAACAGCCCCCGAACAAGACCAGAACCCCCAGCACGGACATCACAGTAATGGGCGATATATACGAATTCGTCACCTATTCAGCAGCCACCTCGCCACCTCCACAAATCCCCCAGTGGCTCCCGGTAAGACTGATCAACGAAACCAAGCTCAAGAACAAAGTCACTTCGCACGCCTCCAACAGCCCAACTGTGGGAACCTGGCGCTGTATTCAAAATGAGTACTCTGTAAGATTGGAAGACATCAAGGGGAGATGGTACGAGTCTTCAATTCTCATACCGGAGCTCAAAGGCCACGAGAAATTCGGCCAGGATGTGCAAAGTGGGAAATGGGATGAATTGGCAACCCAGATGAACGAGATGGGAAATGCAGGGCAGGCTTCTGCCCGTGGGTGGCTGAGAAACGCTAGACGGGATGAGGTCCTTACTAAAGCCGTTCCCAGAGGCTTTGTCCTTGAGAAGGACTCTGCCACGAATAGTCAGGGTGTGCAACCTGTATTTGCGGTTCAGATTCCGACGCAGCAGCCGCAGCAGCAACCCCCAGCTGCAGCGGCCCCAGCAGAAATGGTGGACTTGACTGGTGAAGATGACGACTACGTGCCTCAGGAAGACCAACAGCCAAGCGATGACGAGGCACTCACAAGGCAGATGGAGGCGGATGTCGCAAGCTTTTTTAGAACGGAACCTGTGGATTCATTTTACGGTAGTTTGTAGGGGCAGTGAAATATCCTACCTCTCTTTTCCTTCTTTTCAATTTTGCAATATATTTTACAAGAGGCTTACCATAGAAATTGGAACAATTGTGAGACCCGCCAGGGTTGGGTCCCCTCCCCCAGTGGGGCTTGTCGCACTTTTTTTCTTTTTATTTGTCCCAACTAAGGGCTGAAGGGGACCTTTTTGCTGTGTTTCTCCCCCCACTACCTGTAAAAGGGGGAGATTCCGGATGTCCCAGTGCCATTCTCAATTATTCCCGTCTTTATGGTATCTCTAACATGTTAGAACACTCTGGACGACTTTAAAAATTCTTACCCCCATATGTATTACCACACCTTTTTTTTCCTTCGTTCTTCCTCTCCTCTCTCTTCCCGAACCTCTTCGTTATCCCTCTCTTTCCGTCTTCACTGCCCCATCGCAGCGGGAGGATCATGATAGCATAAAATTGAAAGCACACGATCCCATTCGAGAAATATGTTTCCTTGACTTGGCATTTCGCTCATCCCACAGGGGCTAAACCGCTTCTCCTTTTCTCCCCATTCTCTCTTTCTATATTTATCTATTTTTTTCCTTTTGTTTTGGGAAGTTTATTTTTCTGCAGTCATGAGGGCGTTAGAGAGAGAGAGAATTAATAGATGACTGATTGAGCGCAAATTGGGGCGTGCCATGACTTGTGGATCTTCTGCCATAATAATAATAATATGATACTTTGTGTTCCCACGCGCTCGTCCCTGTCAAAATCACAAATCTAGCGAGTGATACTTTATGCTCCGTCGCTATGTATCTTCCAGAACGCCTTGGAAGGACGTCCCGCCCTTCGCAGCCCCCGAGATAACAACATACGGGTAGCCTAACGCGATACGTACATATAAGTCAACCAGGGTACCATAGGTACCAGGCAGAACACAACAACCCCCCCTTTCACCCCACCAGCACCGCGACCAACCAACCAACCACCTACCCTACTCCCTCGAACGCAGAACAAAAGAGAAACCCCATCAAGAGAGAGAAGAGAAAACCCCACCCTTACAATCCCCAAAACCCTCACAAATCCACCACAACCCCTTTCCCCCCCCACCCCACCCAACCACAACCGACCAACCGCA
>Ga0307509_10003172_pt1 | contig 25445 bp, 31 predicted proteins | sample 10_EM_MG_FD_202245 | JGI IMG/M metagenome (GOLD analysis project Ga0307509, IMG submission 202245) | Populus trichocarpa ectomycorrhiza microbial communities from riparian zone in the Pacific Northwest, United States - 10_EM | ecosystem: Host-associated > Plants > Roots > Unclassified | place... | reverse complement strand
GAGCCAAATCCCGGATCTCCTCCATAGTCATGTCATCTTGATAGTACCAATGAACGATACGCTCCTTAAGGTCATCTGAGATCCGAACACCCATGGTGCGCAGAGGGAATGAAGCCAGGACGTGCCCCAGACACTTATCTCTCTCTTATCTCATTTGTTTGGCTGCGGCACGTGAGTCACATGACCGAATTTTTTTTGGTTCGGTTTTCACGAACATATGCAAACGGCTGTAAGGACGGCGACACCGCCTCTCGGTTAGAACCCACACTTCACCCAGACACGTTTCGTCCAGTCACAGGCTTTTTGGCGGGGAAACGTGACAAGACGTGACAATGCCATCAAACATTTTTGGGGTTAGTGTCAATAACAACATGGCGCCACGGGTGTCAAATTCTGTCAGACTAAAAGAGAAGCTGATGCCCCTCCGGTTTCTCCGCAAAATTACGTAGAAGACATTGACGCTCGTCCACCAGTATTATTCATTTGTACAATAGCTTTGTTCAATCTTGCGGTTAAGAATTCAAGGTTACGTTTAGGCGCCGCTAAGCACTAAGTACTGTGCCGCTACACTCATGAACAGTTTCTTCATACGTTTGGCCTATGCCAGCTATAGGTAGTATGTCTGTGAGAGTGGTAATCATCATCAATCCATATTCAACATTCCCCCGCTCCCACGGAATAACAATAGAGAGAAGTACGATTCTGGAATTGACTTAATTATGAGATGGCACTAGATAAGATCCGAGTTGGAGCAAGGTGCTTGAAGTTACCCAGGCCTTTCATGAGACTTTTTGAATTAACTACCATACATACTGGGCTGATATTGGGTTTTGCATAATTCATTGAATGCTATATACTTACTTTATTCATGATTTGCTCTACTGGATCATAGATTGCGACGCGTCGATGTCACGGGACATAGCAAAATTGGTCACGTTGTTGCCTTTGGTCAATGGCCATCTATGCACTATTGTTTTAATCCCAGAACATGATGCATGACCAGCAGCGCTGCTATCCAAAGTGAGCGGTTCTTAGCCGATCGCGCGGCTCCATTGTGCAGCCTTGATATAAGCAAATCGTTTGCTCTCCTAAGGTCCGCGGATGTACATCAGATCTCCAGTTGGCCAACTACTGACCAGGTTACAACATAGCGAGAAAGAAAAGAAGTATGCACACTACCTCGGATTGGCATCATGGGCGGGTGCGCGTATAATTCAAGGCAAATCACTTTATTGTCCTCCTCGTCCCGGATCCCCATATAATCTTATAACATTTTCAGGGCAATGGACCCCTCAGGCGAAAGAACTTTATGACTTGTTGATTCTGACCTTCAGTGACGCCAGTGGACGATCTCTAGCAGACTTAGATTTATTACAGAAATGTTCAGGAGTCAGCGCAACAGAATGGGAGGACCTTCTTCAATATACTGTCCAGGCATGTCAGAATACACCGATGGAAACGGATTCGTGGAGATTGACACTTTATTCTCACCTTAGGTCTTGAGCAATCTCGTCAACTTCAAGACCTTTGGCTTTACAAAAATCATTCCTCGCGTTACGGCCAACAAATTTGAGGCTGTGGTGACTAACTGTATGCAGAGCGAAAAAGCCATTCCCCTTTGGAAGGCTGTAAGACAATTACATCCTTCCTTTATTCACATATTGAAGTGGACCAGTTGAAATATCATATATACGCCGTCAGCCCCGAATCAAGCCTTTTCATTGGCAAGCGAAATCTCGGCCATGTGTCCAACTACTATCTCGGGGCTCCTATTGAGGACGATGAAGTTGCGGCCGTCCAGGCTGCCGCGGAAAAAATCGGTGTCGATGTTTTGAACACCAGGTTGGCCACCAAAGATACAACGTTAATGCCTATTTCTCTGACGTCCTGTTTACATAAAGGGTTGTGAAAAATGACTCTGGCTCGTTCACGCTTTTGGTGGCTTCCGCTGATACAACAAAACCGTTCGCAGAGCATGAAATTGTCGCAAAGTCCGGAGACACAATTAAGTTGAAAGTTAAATATGGTGATTTTTCCGCAGACCTTGCAAAGGTTAACGAGGCCTTGATAGAGGTATTTGAAGCGTTTTCAAACCAGGGGCTTTCTCACTGGCTCCCTTTTTGCGATAGGCGAAGAAACATGCTGCCAATGAAAATCAAAGCAATATGATTGAGGCGTACATTAAATCGTATGCCATCTGCATATATCTTGATCTACATATCTGATTTTCATGTGACAGCTTCGCCACTGGTTCTATTCAGGATCATAAAGATGGTTCAAAATGGTGGGTAAAAGATGTTGGACCCGTTGTCGAATCTTATATTGGGGTGAGTTTCCTGCTACGGGATGAAGGTCGTGTCATAATCTTTCATGTAGTTCATCGAGACGTATGTCGATCCATATGGCGGTCGTGCGGAGTGGGAGGGTACGGATTGCCGCGACCAGTTTCCGAGTGCTACATATGTTGATGTCGCATTCAGGGTTTACCGCGATCGTTAACAAACAACTAAGCTCCAAATACGAAACTCTCGTTGACAACGCTTCATCTCTCATCGAAGTCCTTCCCTGGGGAAAGGATTATGAAGTTGATGTTTTCCGGAAACCTGACTTTACTGCCTTGGAAGTCGTCTCCTTTGCAACTGGAGGTGTGCCCTTCTCTTTCTCTAGGTTGGTTTATTTTGTAACAAGTCCATTCTAGGTATTCCTGCTGGAATCAATGTACGTTTGTTGAACCGTGATATATTTTTGAAGAGATGCTGATAGGGCCGACTGCACAGATTCCTGTAAGAATCTCTCATTTCGGCATTGAGCCCGTTAGAAGTGTTGATTTTGCATCTCAGAACTATTATGACATTCGGGAGGCAAGCGGCTTCAAAAATGTTTCTTTGGCAGTAAGATTTCTCTATCACTGTTGGTATCTCTTTCTGAAAATCACATTGTTACCCTCAGAATATCTTGGCGGCCAAGGCCCCCAGTAAGCCCTCAAATTGATCTTTCAACCAGAGATGTTATTAATAAATAACTAAGATGAGGAATTGACATTCATTCATCCGGATGATGTCAACCTTTACAACGCCTGGGATAGCAGGGCTTTCGAACTTCAGGTTGCCAATCATGAACTTCTTGGTCATGGATCTGGGAAATTATTTGAGGAATATGCAAATGGAGAGAAGAACTTTGACCCCGAGGTAAGACTCCTCGGAGGGGTTTGACCAGATATTCCAGATGGCTCACTACGATGCACAGGTTCTTAATCCTCTCACAGGCAAAAAGATGTTAGTCGCCTAACAAGGCCCTGCAGATTTTGTACTCACCTTTGGCATAGCACCTCATGGTACAAACCAGGCCAAACGCCGGGCTCAGTCCTCGGCGAGGTGTCGTCATCAATGGAGGAATGCCGCGCAGAAGCAGTAGCGCTGTATCGTGAGTCGTTCGACTTCAATGAACAGGCACTTGGTGGGCTTACCTCGTTCTACTCAGTGGTTAGTAACCGTGACATACTCAAGATCTTTAACGTCAGTTAATTTGCCGTAACATCTCATCCGTCGACTGATCTACTTCCGCTCTTCAAAGTACGTGGAAGAAAAGGAGATAGAGGATATCCAGTATATTACTTTCTTGCTCATGGCACGAGCTGGCTTGAGGGCCCTCGAGTTCTATGACCCTGCCACTCGAAAGCACGGTCAAGCTCACATGCAAGCCAGGTATGGATTTATCTTGGCTGCACCGGACTGCCTATCCATTTATGACCTTGGTCAGGCTTGGTATCACTCAGCACCTCATCCAGTCAGGTATTGCAAGCCTGGAGAAAGTTTGGGATGCGAACGGCGCGCTGGAAAATCTCTACGTCCGAGTAAGACATGTACTATCCTTCTCGATAATGAAATCCCGACCCAGTTTCTGTTCTGTCAGGTTGACCGTTCCCTTGTCTTGTCGAGGGGTAAAGAGGTAGTTGGCAATCTCTTGATTGAACTACAGGTCCGCAAGAGCACAGCAGACGCTATAGGTTCCCGGGAATTCTACACAAATCTCACCAAGCCCATCGCGGGCTGGGAGGGTGAGATTCGGGATTTGGTTCTAAAGAAGAAGTTGGTGCGTCCTGGTTCTCCCAACCCCTCAGTACAATCACTGTAGCCAACACATTGACCGGCATCTGTCATGCTCTTTTTATAGCCTCGCAAAATATTTGTCCAGCCTAACACTTTCTTGAAGGACGGAATTGTTACATTGAAAGAGTACCCACTTACACCTGCAGGGGTAATCGAGAGTTTCCTTGAACGCGAGCTGTAATTCCTTGGGCATGGCAAAACCCTTCATCTCTATGTAGCTTTGAATACTATAGTGCTAAACAAGTGTTCACTACGTGGATCACTTAAGCGGTAAGAAATCAATCCGATATATGTAGCTTGCATTATTTTCCAACAAATGCGAATATGTAGGGGCTCTAGATTAGGGTAGGTGATGTTCATGTTGACAGGGTCCGATAAGCCGTGTAGTTTTTGTGAATAGTTACGTCTCGCGGATGAGGCCAACAATTACCGTCACACTGAAAACAAGAGTCATGAGTTTTGGATTAATTAGGCCTTGTAAACAAGAAATAACGATAACGAACTCATCTGGTTTCTGCATTATTATGAAAGGGGAGTGGGTCAGATATTTGATCAACAAAGGATTAAACATCGCACCCCTCCTCGGAAATACATGCCCTCCCTAGAAGCTTCCCCTGAAAACGACACATGAGGATTGCGACGATGTCAAGCCTAAGGGCTCAGTAGAGCAGGAGGTCCTAGAAGGTTTGACGCACTCTCAAAGGGACTAACTCTTGTTTTGCTCTTCATACACAGTCGGGAATACTCCACCATCCGGTCCGCTATATCCTGAACTTGTTCATCTTCCGTCTTTCCACCACGAGCTACAAGCGAACAAATTGTCACCATTTCAGAAGGAAACACATTATCTGAGAAACCATCTGTCTGTAGAGGCGACTTTAATGAAGAATTGTTCTGTTTGGCCACAATCAACAAAGAAACCTACATAGGCGATGACGATGTCGCCGTCACGTAGCTTTGCCTCGTATATGTCTGCTTCACTAGGTGAATCAACACATGCGCGTGAAAATTTGCGCCCGGCATTCGTGGGGAGTTTTGTTAACTGCCTGAGGTTGATGATACTTAACCGAGAGATCAAAAGCCGACGAAGATACGAAGAGACTAACTTCGGACAATTGAAAAAGTGGGTTTGGGAATTTTGGCGATGAATTATGGATGTCTGGCGAATTATTGAGAATCCACTATCTCCGAGACTGTGAGTTATATTCAGCACGTTGATTGAGAGAGCGTTGAAGAGAATGCATCGGTTTACTTTGCTGACCGCAGAACACCAGAAGATGCATTAAGGCTAATAATGCACGCTGTACTCGAGCCTTCAAATATAGGGTGTCTGAGGTTTTGAGAGAGATAACTTGATTAGTTTTGAAACGCACCCGCTTGGACATATTTTTCTCGTAGAACGCCACCATAGGCCAAGTCAAGACATTCATATGGCGTCATTTCCCAGCCCTCAATTTGCTCTCTCTCCTCGTAATCCATTGTCGGGTCAATTTCGGGTTCGCCTGCCCAAGCATTCCGCGAATATCGATGAGCATGATACATGAGCGCCTGGGAGAAGAGTGCGGGATCAACACCACTCTCAACCCAGCCTCCAACACCATCTGCAATACCAAACGACACGCCCTCAAGAACCGGAAAAAGGAAACGCGTGAATAAAGGTGGAACGGTATGAAGGAAGCGTTGAACGCTGGCAAACACCTACGGATCGGTTCCGCATCTAGAATCAGAGAGAAAGCTGACTCGTAAGTAAGTGGTCCCCTCGCAATGTGTCAATGGATATATTGCAAAGAAGGCCATAAACAGCAGCTCCAAAATAACGCACTTGTTGGACAAAGAAGAAATCCTCCCCCGCATCGACGCTCTTCACACTCTTGGGATGCATGAGCATCCTGTCCCTCCATGCACCAATGAGGGTGTCTGGAGGGAATGGAATCTTGGCTTCAAGCGCAGGATCCTCCGGCTTTCCCGCCCAGCTCACACCAATGTGGAATGTGTATGGGCGCGATGTGGGTGTTGATACGATGGTGAAACGACGCGCACGAGGGGTCTTGCGGGCTATTTGTCTTGCCAGTGCTGGTGTGTATAATCTAAAGGTTGAGGGGAGGTATCTGTAAGACGGAACGAGCATGGTCTTGGTTGTTTGTTCAAAATTCAATTCACCACCAACCGCTCACCTCATACCACGTGACAGGACTGGAAAGTTACGTGGTTAGCTAATACTAATAGGTTCCCTCATTCTCCGAACGGTTACAGGTCTTAGCTAATACAGCCATTGGATCCCAGACTACTTGATTACTATGGTAGGAGTTCGCAGATCCAACGACTCCTGTATAAGAAAGGATAGGCAGACATTTCTATTAATGAATCTTCCACGCCTAAGAGAAGAACTATGGAGGAATACGCTAAGTAGTGATGATGTTACAAGAAATATGGAGAACCCTGGTAAGTTGTGCAAATGTTGGATGGTGAACGTAGCGTTTGGGGGTGTTATGTCGTCTGGTATAAGCGTTAGGGTGGTTATATTGTTATATATTCCGGCAAATGGCACAGTCAAACGTGATGTGATCGCGAAATAGAGCAGCTGAGAGGGTGTGGTTAGTGATGGTCAGGCTTAGACAACAAAAAAAAACATACGCAGGACAATCAACGATGCAAGTAAAGCAACCATAAATATGTAGACTACGGTGTACTTCACAACGATCCATCGTCGCTGGCGCTTCTGTTTCGTTGAAAACAATGGTGGGCGGATCTGCTTCGAGGGACGAAGCCAGACTGGTCATCAATAGTTCAGTGATTGATTCCGTGATAAATATGAAAAAGAGGCTTACAGAGCATCGTTGAATGCAAGGTGTTGACATATGGTATTAAAATTGGCGGTGTCAAAATGATCAGGAGAAAGTGGCCCAGAAGGAAGTCAGAGCCCCAGAGGGACATCTCAACAATCTTGACAATGAACTCTCGAGCGGGCTGTGACATTGCAGAATTGCCGAGGCCACGACCATACCATTTACCTGTCCACCAGGCACGATTGGTTTCGTCGTGCTTGAATTCTCGAGTCAGGAACACGGCAATGAGGAACTTCTGGATTGTTCGTTGAATGGCTATGATGGCAATGACTCCCAAAACTGCATGTGATGCATCCCAGAGTTCAAGGAACCACTAAAGTTTCTGTCAGTCAAATCGGCAATAATAAGAATTATTTTCAACTTACGAAGAACTCGAAAATTGCAATAAGACCAACAAGACTGACTATATGTGCCAACGAGGCCATGACGGATCCAAATTTTGCCCAGGACTCCATCATCGGTCCCAAGAAGAGGGAGACGAAGAATAGAGTGATCAAAACGGCTGCATTCCACACCACAGGGCCGATAGCGACAACGCCAATACGGATGAGGGGACTCGGATGCTGGTTACCATCCTGGTCAGGGAACGATTTGACAAACATGTACGCGACGACAAAAATTACTGAAATGCAGATGGGCGAGATGATCTCGGAAAAGATGACCGTTCGCCATGTGGCTCGGGGAACATCGCCAGAAAGCTTCTCTGAGGGGTGACCAAGCTTCTTCTTCTTGTAACCTGTAATCATCGTCCGCGACAACCGACAATATCCATACCAGCTGCTTGCCTTCGTTCTAGAGTTACCGCGCGACATCCAACGCAAGAATTCTCGGTAGTCAATAATGAAATCGGCATAGGAGAATTGATGAGGATTGAAAAGGAATGGCGCAATGCACAAGGAGAGAACCGATAACCAAAAGTAAATCAGATGCGGGATCCACACCGACATGGTGGCGTAGAGCAAGATGAGGAGGTTGCGCATACCCATATAGATACTAGGCCCAGCAAAGCGGGAGTAGAGGATGCTAAAGGAGATGCGAGTTGTTGCGAAACCTCGACCGGTGGCGATATATCGTGCACCACCAAAGGTCAAATTGCTCAAAACAGCGTTTGAGTAAATCTGGGTGGAGAATACCTCAAAGAAAGGTGAAAGAGACAAGAAATGTTTGGCCAAACGGAGCAACGCCTTCCCGGTCCCTCTTTCCACAAGTTCTAAGAAACAAAACAGGTGAGTTATGTTCTAAACGGGGATACAATGCGCAACAAACCTGTTAAGAAAAGAGGCAGGAAAGAAATGATGAATACTAAGAAGATGGAGATAATGCAACGCCTAATCCAATCGAAAACTGGGATGAGGTTGTAACATCCTGGTTGCCCACCAATGACAGTGCCCTGACTGTTTACTCGGCAAATAGCGAGCTGTTTGTTGAGAGTGCCGATGTAGAGCACTGATTGGTGAGCAAGATGAAGGGTCAGCATGGATCCAGTTCAAGGGAGGAAAAGGAGGACGTACAAGTGACCATAAACACTTGAATAGAATAAATGACCAAAATATTGTTTATCTGGAATCCAGGATGCCCATAATAGAACGTTAAGAAACGGTCGATAGGAAGTTGCGTGCCGAGGTAGTAGTACTCGCGACTCAAAAATTGTTCTCCCATTCCAGTGCCGATCTTCGTCTGGAAGTTCAAGACTGTGCCAAATCCAAGATCGCGACCCTTTCCACATTGATAGTATTCAGAGTGCTTGATTCTGCCTCCGCGTCCAAAGGCATTCATACCGGCAAAAATGTCCTCGTTCAGATGCAGGCCCTTTTGTGCTTTGGATACACCACCGCGAGTGTTCATGAAGGTTGCGTTTAGGAAATCGGGGTGTCCGTAATGGAGCTTGCCACCAATCCAGGCGAGGGCACGAGCGGTCAACGTTCCAAAAGTTTGTTCCTTCCCTGCAGCGATATCTCCCAGAACACCAATATTCTCCGAAAAAATGTACTCTCGAGTACCGACGATGGCGACTGGGGATTTCTGGAATTCCTTGTGACCCCATTGTGCATAAGGACTCTGGCTTGACACTGAAAATTCTTCAAACTCTCCAAGAATATTGCGAATCTTGAGACACTCCTCGAGGTAGTTGTCTTGATTGGCGTCGATGAGTTGGAGATATTCGCCGCGGTAGAAAACCATGGCATGGTTTTGGTTATCCGATTTTCCATCGCCAAGAATAGGATTACCTGGTAGCTCGATGCGGAATTTGGGTTTTCTCTTGCCTGTCTTTTCATCCAGCTCCGAGTGGCCATCAATGAGTGCTGAGAATAGCCGTGCTTCGCCGCCTTTCTTCAAGCTAGGCTCTTCGTCCAGGTACGCAATCTGCAAATCCGGATATGCGCGCAAAAGGAACTCGGCGTTTTCTTGTTCCTCCTTGTTGAACTTGGAGAACCGTTGCATGGATATTGTGACCTTGAATTTGCGCCGTGCCATCCTCTCGAGCTCGCGCTCCAGTCGTTCCGTGTTTCCACCAAACGTATGCACGATGTCCGGGTTCTCTACACGATAAAGAAGTTTGATGGCCTTGGAATAATTCATCATGCCTGAAACGGTGCGATACAGGGTCTGTGCGCGAAGGGATGCCCAAATACGCGTACGAAGGGTGTATTCAGGAGACGAAGTTTTGAAGCCGATGCAATAGAACGGAAGATCATCCGTCTTGCTGGATTTTTCGTTGTGTGATGTCGAAGTGCCGTCAGGGCCATCCGTTTCCTCAGCGAGAATCTTGGTGTCCTTGACAAAGTTATCCCACTCCACCGGGTGTAGCTGCTTGAGATACTCCAAAAGGGTAACCCGGGTGTTTTGATCTTCTTCTCTTATAATTTCGCGTAAGCTGAGCAAAATCTTTTCCGAATAGTGTGGGACCAAAACGGTGAACGTCGGCATGGCATCAACAGGGAGAGGTTCAGGGAGGGACGTAGTCAATGAAGACGCAAAGAAGGAAATGCGACGCTCAGCTTCACCCCCAGCGGGGAAAAAGTTGCCAGCACCTTCCTGGTTTGTGAAAAAAGGAGGGGCACGCAGAGTTCTCCGACCATCTGGTCCGTCGACTTGGTGGTAAAGGAGGCGCTGGACGTGGTCGATGGAGAGGAGATGTTCGCGATACATAGATATAATGACGGCGTTCCAGATCTGCGATACAAGGACCTTGGGTTTGTATTTGACCTCCATCTCCGCTGTAGCTAAGAGCTTCGCGTAAATCCTCTTTGGCAGGCGGGTATAAATGTCCTTCCAAGGCGTCCAGATGGAAAGGCCCAAGGAGAACGAACGACCAATACTGAAGATAACGATCCAAATAATGTACCAGAGGTATGTGTCCAAGAAGAAGAGCACGAGGTCCATGACATACATGATGGCGAGCGTGAAAGGCACCTGGTTTGTGCAAAGAGCATTACCGAAAAGCTTGTCGCTACACCCTTGGACTTTGGTCCTTGCCATCACAGCAATAGGGCTGCTGAAGGACGAAGTCAAGAAAAAGTAGGATTCGACGAACTTGCACGCAAAAATGAGGAGCCAGAGGGAGATAGACGCACTGCGTGCGGTACGGGACAAAGCCGGGTACGAGGCGGTGAACGTCTGTGAGGCCATGTATTTGCGCGACTTTCCAGCGACACGATCGCCGAACATCCTTCCAGAAGGAATGATGCCGAAGGCGATGGTAACGACGACAGAGATGAAAAATTGGACAATTCCAATGATCAGTGGAACCTGGGTTTGGTTTGGAAGGTCGTCTACCATGGCGATGTAGAAGGTTGGTCCAGCGGTAATTGCAAGAATTACGACAAGGAAGATAAGCCGGGTGGTAAGATGTGATGCATTGTTCCATGTGGTGGGAATGTATGAGAACTCTGCGATTGTGGCTAGAATCATAATCGCTGTGGAGACGGCGCCTCCAAGGGCAACCGCGGACCAAGTCATCTGAGGAGAAGGCGTATTTTTGAGGCGTGGGGCGTAGACTTTGGGGGAGTTGAAAGCGGTGTAAAAGTAGAAGACTGATATGTGAAGGATCCAGATTCGGTTGAAGTTGACGAGGAGATGGGCCGTGGAGCGTTTCTCGAAATAAGTCTTGAAGAAAACACGGTCCCACTCAATTTGACTGAGCTTCATGAATCGCTGGGCAGGAGGGATATCGACCAGTCGTTGTCCACCCCTGATTACAATTTTCGCAAGACCTTCAGGATACCAGAATAGTTGGTTGATGTCATCATAACCAATGATTTGTGCATGATCCCTTTCTTTGCGAACAAACTTGCCATCAACGACTTCATATCCCTGGTCACGTATGAAGCGATAGAGAGGCTTGACGATGGTTTCAAGATAGAGGCCTTCTGGGACGGGATCCATCTTGTTCTGGCACTCAGGGCTACGGTAGTAGTCGTCGGCGCATTTGAAAATGAAGCACAGACATTCAGGGACGAAACGGACGTTTCCAGCCTCGCCCCAGCACAAGAGGTAAAGAGCGATTTGACGCAGACGGTCGTATTGGCTCATGTTGTTCATTGCATTCCGCCAGCGGTTGAGGGCAGTGTCGAGCGATTTCGAACCGACATTCTTGGCACCACCCTTGACACTTTTGAGACGCTGAAGACCCGGGTTCTGTGACTGACCAACAGCATCGTCAAGGTTGAGTTGGGCGGCAAAGTACCACTTGCGATAGTTGGCATGTTGACCACCAATGTAATCGGCGTGGAGTGTGAGAAGGGCTTGATTTGGTGTCATACGGGAGGCGCGAGAATCAAGGAGGTGCATAGTAAAGTCAAACTCGAAGAGAATTAGAGGAAGGAAGAGAGAGAAAAGGAGAAGCACACCATATTCCGCATCGAGTCCCTCTGAAAGCCAAACTTTTGCGTGAGGTCAAGGAAGATGTCCTCTATCTCCTCAGTGGACATGGGTATCTGACGGTCGGCAGACCACGCTGGATAATGTTCTGAGGAGGCAAGGCCAGGGTCCGCAAAGGGGGATATGCTGGGTATACTTGAGTGGGAGTCTACAGAAGGGTCATAGCGACGACCATATATTTCAGAGCCCGCATCGCCTGGGGATGGTTAAGCGGTGAGGGTAAACATGAAGGATAGGACCCACCTGATGATTGATCATAAAAGGCGGGTGCGCCAGCGAGCCTTGTGGTGCTCGAGTTCATAGAATAGTGGTCGCCCGCATCCGAGTCAGCTTCATCGTCACGGCGTGGAATGGGAAAGGAAGGGCTGTAGGGCTGTTGGGACTGTTGTGAGAAAGGATAGTTGGGCCTTGAAAAGCCCTGAGCCGGGGGCATGGGGGAACGAGGGGCAGGGTACAAGAGAGTGGAAGAAAAGAAAGTTGCGTGGGAACATGGCTCTCCCTAACTACGTCCCGTCACTGGTCGCGCTCTGTGTCAATGCTCTCGCGCCATACGTCGACCAAGTGTGCGCGCTCCCTGTCCGTCTCCGTCTCCGAAGCTCCCTCCTCATCGACCACCTCGTCCCTGATCACCTCCTCCTCGACCCCCGCCTCTGGGCGACTATCCCCCAGGTCTTCGACCCGCCCCTCCCACCAGCCTTCGCGTCCCACACGTTACCCCTCCTCCACACACACCAGCCTCTCCTCCAAGCTATTCCTTCCACGTCCAACTTCTCTCTCATCACCCTTCTTTTCTTGCCTGGTTGTGTCCACCTTACAGATGCCACCATCCATCACCTGAAGACTCTCCACACTCTATCCGCGTTTGACGCTTCGAACACGTCTCTATCGGACTATGCCATCCAGACCTTGGCGGCAACTCTCTTTCTCAACGAAAAGGGCCGCGATTTCTTGGGAAGAAAGCATAGCGGGCCATGGCCCCTCCGCATTCTTGCATTGAGGAACTGCAAACAGATCACCAACCGAGTGTTTGGTGACTTGGACAAGTTTCCATTGCTTTCTGTCCTTGGTTCGTCAGAGATCTTTTCGTTCTTTCCATTCTAACCTTTCCTCCAAGATCTCAGAGGCACCCTCTGCTCCCCGAACGCAACCAAGGCATTTTATCCCTTCTCTAATGCCGACCTGTATCATCCTTCTTCCCTTGCCACCGCACTCGCGACTCTTCAAGAAATTCAACCCGATATATATTCTTCTTCAAACTTTTACTTTCTCAACGTGACTACTTTTCGTCCGACCCGTCCCGCTCCCCAGCCCAGCACTGTCACACAACAAGATACTTTTGTTGTCATTCCTTCCCATAATTCACGAATCCAAGTTGGAAATACTGTCATACTAGAACGTCAGAATCTGGAAAAGGAGGACACATTGAGGCATGTAATTAACAAGGAAGCATGGTACGAGAGGCGAGAAATTCTAGAGTCACGTCAGTACAAACTGGAAGAGGGCACGGAAAAGAAACCAAAATCGGTATGTTTCTAAAGAATTCTACCTACTATAAAGATTGATTATTGCTATCCCTCTTCAGCAACAAGTCAAATCGAACTCGTTGGTTAGGAATGGGCATCGCGATGAATCCTGCGAGGCTCAAGATGCCCCGCCTTTGCGAACACCCCTAATCCCACAAACACAGCAATTTGGAACAAACAGTCAAATCCCTTCTAAAACCCACATACCTCTTCCGAATTCTGCAACAACGTCAGGTTTTTTGGTTTCCGGGCCCGTCCAACAACAAAAAAATCAACAAAAGACCGTCTTAAACACTTCGCCTTCGACTTATTCTACTCACTCAAACTCAACGTGTTCCCTGGCGCGCCCGCTAACGGAAATGTCTTCACCACTCACGATCACCCACACAAGGGGTAGCCCTCAATCAGGAATACCCCGGAAAGGATATCCGCCTCTGAGGAAACCTACCTTTGAGAGGCTGGCAGTTTCTGAGACAGCCCCAACAAGGTGTGGGCGACCCAAAAGGGCCCTCTGTAGCGTCGGCCCTCCGAGCCTTACCATGGCAGCACAAAACCCAAGCGATCAAACTGCAGTGGCTCTTGACCCATCCGCGGACAGCACGGCCCAGCGACCAAATGCAATATCTTCTGATCGATTCTATCAACCCCTTCCACGTTTACGACAGAGGCCCAACAAGCCCACTTCCGTTTCTTCTGCTCTCCGTGGTCATCTATCTGATTCAACCAAGCCAACCGGTAGCTCGCGATGCAAGGATGATCTCCTCATGTTGTACCGTGATCCGCCAGTATGGTCAGCCTTGAATGCAGCAGTTACCCATAAGCGTTCAGAGGAAGTGGCCTCTTCGCAACACCGACAGCGGCAGCGAATGAGACCAATAAACGAAATGGCAGTTGTGGACATGAGTAGTGCAAAAGCCATGGACCTAAAGCAACGACTTGGGGAATTCATCGAACGAGAAGTCACCAATAAACGCCAGAGGGTGCATAACTGCCAACACGAACCTGACAGCCAATCCCATGTTGGGGGGGCTTCTCGATCAGACCCGCCCACCTTTGCACCAGTTCAACCCTCACAACCGAGAAATCCCTTTAAGAAACACCCTGTCGAGTCCAATGAGAATCTAATATCGAGACCAATGGGACACAAGCAACCGTTTTCAACATTTCAGGCCACCAATGCCAAACCCCTCGTCCCTATATCTGCTATCAAAATCCCTGTTCTTCCCCTCGTTCGCAAATCGGCTTTGGCGCCCGAAAATGTGGGTTCCCGTGGCCACGCAGATGCAAATGCGAGTAAGAAATCGAAAGCCGGAAATGGCCCTCCTATTCCTGAGATGCCCAAGGTTCAACGGAGAAGCGGTGACCATGAAACTACACCAGTCACAAAACCACATACTGCAGGAGCAGCATTTGATTGGAAAAGTTGGGGTAAACCTTCTTAGTGCTTGATCTGCCCTCTCCATGTTGTTCGTGAAGAAATCTACTTTAAGTGGGTAAACAGATTCAGATGTTCACATTGACGCTGTTAGGGCTATATTTTCTCGCAAGTACTATGTGAGTAGAGTTGATGAAAATCAGGAAAATAATATGTAGCATATGTATGGTCTCAATTATTTACATAAATAATTTATTTAAGATTCCGTGACAAACTCAATTATGAATCGTTAACGACGTCAGTGCACGCCTGGAGATCTAGCATGGACTATTTCTCCAAATTCCTTCGGACTACTACACAGCCATCTCCCAAGGCTCAAGTTGACCATGCGCAAGAATTTCACAAGTCTTGGAACTTGGTGAAGGTACAGTGTCGGAAGACACATCTAGTCGGAGACGCGTACACTGATATGCAATGGCTCACTTTTAGGATACCCTGCTTATGCCAGATGAACGGCAGCTGACCAAAGGGATTGGCTCGACGGATGTTCCAACTCTTCTTCGTTCGATGGTCGATTCGTTGGTCTGGGAATCAACGCGGATCGAGGAGGGGTACGTTGTGAAATTTATTCCAGTTTGAATAGCTGTCTCAACCCTCGCTTGGTGGCAGAGGTACTGGGGCATGTCTAGAATACCTCCTGAAGAATGGTTCGTACAGTATTTGAGGGTTATCAATGGCTATTTAACATTTACAAATGGCATCGCTGTCACGCAGATGTCCTCGGAACCCTTGTCCGTCTCAGTGAAACTGATCGCCCAGCTGGTATTCAAGCCGAAGTTCTGCGAGCTGTATCCAATATGGTGGTTCTCCTGGATGAGCAATTTCTTGTGCATACAGCAGTTCACAAGGCGGTTCTCCGTTTACTCCGCAATTGTGTTGGAGATGATCTACAAGAACAACTGGATGGACGCAACAAGCCAATGGGAGCGGCGCGCAACGCTGTTCGAGCCCAGCCATCTGAGCATGAGGAAGATTGTGAGTTATTTTATTTTACTGTTTGACCGACAGCTGATTTACTCTGGGCAGTGGTCAATTTATTATGTATATTATGCAGTCGAATTCGAACTTATCGCGAATTGCTCATGATATTCTTCCATGACAAGCATTGGTATCGCTCTGAGCCGTTGTTCTCCGTGGAGGAGGAAGAGGAAGAAGAGGGTGCGAGTGAAGAAGAAGGTGAAGGAGAACTGGAGGACCTAGACCCCACCATCAAGGGCAATAAAGTGGTATCGGATCAGAAAATCCAACCATCTGGGCCGCCCACATTTTCTCCCCCAATCCTTGCCTCTGAACCACTCCCAGAAGCCAAGAAACCGGAATATGAATTCCTTTTGTTTAACTATCTCCTCCGCTTTGTTCACAGAGAAGGGCACATTGGCGAATTCGCCCGAGCAGGGTTGCTATTTCTCATGGACGTCGCAATGTCTCCCGGTGAAGCCGAATCCTCTGAAAGTTCTTCAGACCCAGTCAATGATGCAGCGCTGGCTCTGGCTGAGTACATCCTCGATGGTGATTTCTCTGAGGTGTTAGGAGCTGGTCTTGGTGCGGTATACTCGCTTCTGCCGTCTAAGTTGGGTTTCTTTCCACAAACACCAACAAGAGTTCCAGATGACAATGGCATGACAATTGGCGGTCCAAGTTTGGCTGACGAAGAACAGGAGAACTTGCCATCTCTACGTGAAAGGAGCCGCTCGATGGGTATTGAGGACGCCCGAAGTTCAGAATTCAAAGTCAAAATTGACCATTTCCTCACACTCCTCGTTTTCTTGCAGGACGTCTTGAGGCGTAATAACTCGCAAGAGAATGTCGACGCGTCTGCACTTGTTGGAACAGCGATCGTCCAATCTATTTTGGATGCCGTACGTCGGATATTCCTCGAAAACGTTCTGTATCCTTCCATCCTGGAATGCTCCGACGTAGATGGAAGTGCCGTCGCAGTTATGTCTTATATCGAGATTATGGTAAGAACTCTACGTGAAGGTCCACTTGCGAATCTATTGGTCAATTTCTTGGTCAGCGAGGACAACGACGACTCCCGACTCAGACAACGGACACAAGCTCAAGCTCTGGTAACTTTAGGGGGTCGGGATCACCCCCCCAGCTTCTCCGAAGAAAAGAAGAAAAACCGCAGAAGGCAAAGTAGCGCCATGACGCTTTTGGAAATGGAAGCTCCTGAATCCAGAAAACCTTCAGATTACTTTACCTCCATGGGCCGCTTTACTCTGAAGGACCTCTTGCTCTCCAACCTTAGATCGAAGTCCCAGTCAACTGCCACCTCGGTGCTGCAATTGTTGCAGACAATGCTCACATATCATCCAGGTCTTGCCACAGAACATATACTCCTTGTCATTCCGGACTCCTTCGCGACCTCTTTCCCTCATCCGGCCATTCTCGGCCACCCCCATTCAGGTCTAAATCTAACGACGCCAAACGAGGGTGACGAAGACGAAGAATTTATTTATCCTGGTACCGAGAATTCAAGGGGACGCTCTTCTCCAGACCAACCAATTTTCATACAGGCAGAAACAACTTACTCAACACATGAACGGGAAATGGACCTCTATCTTTCCTTGATCACAAGGTTGGATCGATCACACACTGGCGACAGGGACAACTTCAGCACAGGATATGACCACTATTTACATGATGCCCTTGTCAGTATCCAAAGTCAGCCATCGTACTGGAGGGCTTTGGAGGACTCGGAGGAAGTGACGTCTCGATCCAAACACAGACTTAATGTTAACGATCCTATCCTTTCCCTCGTTTTGGAATCTCTGACAACCCTCTTCTCCAATACACCGGACTTCAACATCGGTTTGACGGGAGTTCTAGCTACGCTAGCTACATGTCCTCATCGTTCGATGGGGGGATGGATAACATTTGCCACCAGCGAAGACCCTGGACCTTTACCCGATGCTAGGTTCGGTACTCCGACCGTGGACGATGACGGAGACGATCGGTCAATCGATTTTAGCATCGAGGAAAAGCTGGCCAGTGATACCAATTTCCTCCCTGCAGCCAGCTTGGACGAAAGATCGCGACCAGTTGTGTATAGTATTTTTCAAGGTCTCGTCAATCAATTGGAGAGGTATCGACACTCCATCGAAAACTTCGACAAATTCCTGCTCGAAAGGCGACAAGGTCTTTTATTTTCAGAGAACCTAAACGACGCCCTCAGCCTGGCTCTGGAGCTCTCTGATGAAGCCAGGGTTATCGAATTTACCCCAGAGTTTCAACCCCCCAAACCGAAACCGAAGCCCTCTACGTCATCATCATTCGTCTCCTTCCTGACACCGAAGAAGAACAAACCAACGAAACCACCGCCACCTCCAGAACCTACAACCCCCTCTCGTGAGCGTATCCCTAAGAAAGTTTCAGCCAGTCCGTTTGGACGCCATTATCAGCACACAGAATCTGTGAAAGTGGAGCCAATGATTTTATCGGTGTCGCCGTCAGGGCCTTGGACACCGTCAAGATCCAGAAAATGGACAGCAGCTGAGGAAGATGTTTTCGCCGCAGGCTGGACAGAGAAGTCGTTCCATGAAGATCAGGAAGACGAAGTTGTAGATTCAAGGAAGTTATCCCCTATAACATTGTCCCAGTTGTTGGACAATGTAGTGATTCTGGAGGAAAGCATCAAGGAAGTGGTGGCAATCATTCATGCGAGACGAAGTCTTGGAATCGATTCCGTCCGTTACCTATGAGAGCTTGTTTTCTTCTTTGGAATCAAAGTATAAATCGGACAACATGATACATTTGTTGAGCAAAGAAATGAGGCACAGAACATTATTGTTTTGCTTTACGCCCCTTGACCTTCTTTGGTGGGGGTTGCGAGGCCTTGGACGCCGCGCCAAATAATCGTTCCTGCAGTTTGACAAACTCTTCGTCGTCGATATCTGGCGGTGGAGGAATGGCACGTTGTTTCTTGTTGATAGACTCGTCTTCGTCTGGGACATCGAGGTTTCTTTTCTTTCCTTTCGTCCGTGAACTGGGCTCAGAATATTTGGCAGCAAGGGTCTCAAAAAATTCACCCATATTTTTTTCCTTTTTTTTGAGGATTAGAGCCCGAAGAACTGAATCATCCGTCTCTAGTTCCACCTCTGTATTCCTCCCTTTCCCTTTCTGTCGTTCTTTCGCTTGCCCCCCACCATAGAACTCGTCCCAAACGCCGAGTTCTTTTGCCAAACCCTCGGCCTCTTTTGCCTCCTTCTCTGAGACTTTCTTTCGGACTAACTTCGCCTTCTCGTCTTTTGAACTTGATAGCCAGGTTGGCGTCGCCGAGAGGTTTTTCTTTTTTATCAAATCAGTTATAAGCGTAATAAACCGAGGTTCGTCTTCGTGAGTCGAGTGCGGCATATAAGTCATGAGTTCTCCCAGAGAGCCGTTGGTGGTGAGGTATGCAGCCTTCAAGTCCTCAAGCTCTTCAGTGGAACCTGTTCCATGTTATCGTTATCAGCCCTAGTCATGAATCACGGACCCCAGAGTGTTCACCTTGATATGTCTTCTTCATCTCATCCAACTTCCCGCGAGTGACGCGGTCAAAGAGTTCTTCAAAGTATTTCTCCCACCCATCCTCGCCAGCGCCCAGGTCAAAAGACTCGTGCGTCTTTCCTGTCGAATCATAGCGCGCCTTCCTGCTTGGCTCACTAAGGACGGCATACGCAAATCCAATTTGCTGAAACTTGGTTGACGCGTCCTCCTTTGCACGCTCGCTGGCAGTCGCGTGCTTGTCTGGATGGTAAATAAGTGCAAGACGACGGTAAGCCTTTTTGATGGCATCTAAGGTGGCATTCCTTTCCAGAGAGAGAACTGCGTAAAGATCGACTTCCTCATCGCCGGAGAAAAACAGTGATATCGGGTCATTGTCGTCCATGTTGAGATCTACAGTGCAATAATGGTACAGCGTGCGCCGTGAGCCCCAACTATGGCACGTGACTTTCGCGTACGAAGGATCATTTATAACACGTGCCGTATCTGTTTATAGCACTTCTACTTCAAGTTAGTCTCTGACATCTGTTCCATGAGCTTCGGTTGTCGTTTCGCGGCGTAGGCGAAAGCCAGCACAGGTTGTCGACAGAAGTGTGGGGATTTGGATTACAGTCGACTCCCTCATAACGCATACTTACTCCTAGTTACTAGTAAGCCATACTTATTGCTCCCTCATACCCCATAAATTTTGGCAGTTTTTGATTCGACAGAAAATAGAATTGAGCCTTGGGTAAGTTCCAACGAAAATTTTGTATTTTATATTCATATCACCTCTGACGGCCAAGAATTCCTCAAAATTTGTCATTGGCAATCCAATACTCTCTCAGCACTTGCTCGGCTTCCTTGCCCAACTCGTTCAAACCCAATGTCCATAATTTGAAGCATATTCCGGCCCATCCCACCCCGTAAAACACACCTGCAAAGACCTGGAGCCATGTGTGATGTCTCAGCCAAACTCTCGACATTACGATCATGACTGCCCATGGAAGAGTGAGCAACGGAGGCAAAACGCGGGATGTAAATCCTGGTCGGAACGATGGGTGTACCGGCAGGTGGATGCAAGACAGCAGTATGTATGTTGCAAAGTATGCTATCGAGGCAGAATGGGTACTCGGCATGCTGTGAAACGAAGGAGAATGTCATTTCAATACCACATCGACCTACAAGATACATACCCATAAGAAATCTTCTGCTTTCGTCGAGGAATATTTGAAGGACGAGGCTGACGAATGATTTTCTTGACAAGTTTAACGGAGAGGCTGCACCCCACCGCCCCAGCTGCAAAGTAGACGACACCAGCCGATCTTGTATACAACAGAAAAGCGCTTGTAAGCGTAATTACTATAAAATTTGTCTCCACATGGAGTCAGACCTCGTCAATCACACCACCGCCGTACTCACCTTTTCAAGAAAACCTAGACATCGAGTTGAGAGAACGGGACACAGGCCAGACATAACGTCGTAGAAAACAAATTGTTTGTTGTCCCTCGAGAGGCAAACTCGGACACATCACCAATTATTTATTTATGAATCTGATGATGATGCCCATCATGCACTGGCAGTAGAATGAAGTCCCAAAGTTGAATTTACTGTCAAGCTGTCAAGATAACGATAACTAAACTTCTGAGACATTCTCAAAATAAGGCCTCACAAAGACATTGAGTTACGAGTACAAAGAAATTACTCCTGTAGAGGAAGAAATTTGACTCGAACAACAGGCATGTGGTAGATCTTGAAAGTGAAAGTATACTAGGTAAAAGGAAGTATACCAGACGTAAGGAAGTAACGTGAGCAATGACAACTGATTTCAAGGTGACGTGATCATAGCAGTGAAAACAAATTCCAGTTCCAGATGCGATATAATTATTCGATGGATATACGTGGACCCAATGGGACTCCGGCTGTGTTCGATTGCTTTTGGCTCATGTTGCCAGAAGACTGGTATATAGAGGTAGATGGTCGCACGGGAATAGCTTGTAGATGTCAGTGAAAACTGGAACCTGAAAACAGAGTAAAGATGCTCACAGTGGACCTTAGAGCTTTGGAGTCCACGATCAAAGTCGGAGAAGCAGCGCAATCCAACTGCAAAGGTGGCCAATAACAGAATGAAAGCGACAATTGCTAAAATAAAGAAAATCAGTCATTTGGTGATGCCTGGCAAATTTGGGGGCTTACTGAATATAGTGAGTGTCGCCCTTGTTGTCTCATACTGTTCCGCTGAGCTGGGTTGGTAGAACCGAACGAGTTTGTACACTGAGATGCTTGGGTGAGAATACTTGTCTTGCGAAGGAAAGAAGTTCGCATACAGACTAAATATAAATATCAAAGCAGGTGTGTTAGCGAGGTCATCCAAAAAGCACACAAGAACCGACCATACAATAGCTAAGCGCAGCCAACATCATTACAAGTGAGATAGTCATGACCCTAAAAAGGAGTTGTAGAAAAGTAAACGGACAAGCAGGAGCATTTCTTACGTTTTGACCTCCCGTTGAACAGCCAAGCCACATAGGATGAGAAGAATTAAGACAATGGGTATAGCAGCGACAGTGACTCCAAACTCTGCAGAATTTCTCTGCAGTACGACAATTAGGAGCTGAAATAGAATGAGTTACAACATATCCCAGGTCATAGCCATTGGACACACCTGCATCGTAACTCCGCTGAAAAAGAAGAAATCGAACTTGAGCAAACATATCATAATTTGGTACCATTGGTACATCTCTGCCAAAGTACGTATAATTAAACCAAGGAAACAGCTATTGATGATTGATTCTCACCCTTCATCTTGGGGTTTGCTCCAACGACATGGAATATTGCCCAGCTGAAACAAACAAGTGAAGGATTGCATATTGGAGGGAGCGAAAGCACTCACCCAAACTCAGCATAGAGAGCTTTGACCCAAAATAACATGAAAATCCACGAGGCAGCAATTATACAAGGTGCGGTAATAAGGAAGGGTTGAACCTTGTTCCAGAGTGTACCTGAGCCCTCACAATTCTAAAAGACGGTGAGGGAGTGAGGGTTATCCAAAACTTCACGGCATACCACAAAGCTGAATTCCACCGAGCAATCCGCTGCTGACGTCGTTACCAAAGCCGTTTTAGTCTGGTGTACCTGTAATGCTGCATAGACCAAGAGAGCAACGTGGAATACTGCAGGAGGGAACCACAACTTAGAGAGGGACTTCGCAATGATAATCAAATAAAATCAACGAACTGAGTATCCCAAGAAGTTGAATAATGTTGCGCAGTCGCAAAGCGTCGAACGCCATGAAAAGTTCAAACAATCTGAAGCCGACGAGATCATTAATGGCACATTAACACGACACCAATGGTTAATTACTCTGCGAGGGCGAACAGTGCAAGGTAACATGGTAGGGTCTGGCGCGAAAAACACTTTATGAGTGTGCTGACGGTGAAGTGGGAACTCTACCTTGTATCTTGTTTCTCGCAAATGAACATGCTCATCGACCTGTGAATAATGTAATTAGAAACGAGCGATGGTCCTATCTCCAGAAGACTCACAAATTGGAAAGTTATCCCGATCAAGACCAACACTGCGATCGCCTCTGTACATTTGACACCCTTCGTCAATTTTATGACAAAGGAGCGTATAAAGAAATTTTCTAACGAATTGTTACTGTGATGCACAAAATCAAATTAGTTCGATTTGACGATTTGACGAAGCTCAGTACTGACTAGTCGTAATGAAAGCACGTTGGGCACGAGTTGCTAGAAGAGGTTCGACCGTCATACTCACACACCGAGGGAGAGGAGGAGAGAAACAAGCAGGGCACGAGCCTCCGTCGTGGCGTCAGTCAGAGATGGCGGTTTACTCAATGCACAGCAGTGGTCGTTCCCACCCTTTTCCAATGGCGCTGAGCAAACACTAAGGAAACTCTGATCTTTATAGGTTCATTCACCACTCTGCGTTCAATAAATACATGCTATTAATTTTTATTGACGACTGCAATCCTTATATTTTATGCAATGGATGGATTAGTCGGACTCGGAGTACATCACGGCGTATCAGAACTGCTCCTTTTTCTCCAGGCTTTCGATGACAAGTCTACTAACATCGTATTCCTCCTTCCAGAGCATTTCGATGAAACCTTTGGCTGGGCCCGCCCACTCGGGTAATGGAAATACAACACCGATGTCAATCTTGCCTAAGCCCATGATTCCAATCTGCGCCTCTTGAACTATCTTCTTACAGATGTGCATCAAAGTTGATCTCCAGAGGGCTTCATTATCTTTCGAGATGATGTCCTGCTTTCCAAATGTTGTATTTCGCCAATCCTCTAGCTTTTCTTCTGCATTGGGTGGGAGAGTGTCGCTGGATAAGGGAAACAGATGGTAGAGGCGCAAAGTCGTGATCAAGCGATACGATGGGTATGCTGGGGTGGGATCAGAATGGATCGTCCAATCGCTGGCAGAAGAGTCAACCAAAAAGTCCAGGTAAATGAACAGCCCTACCCCCAATATCCCTCAACAAGAAGAATTTCCTTCATCCATGAACCCAGTGATCCTCGTGTGTTGAAAAGGGTCGCAATAACTTCATCCAGCTCAACTTCACCACCGGCAGGTCCTTTATCTGTCACAAAGCCATATTCCGTAAATAAAGTAGGGTTGGAATGTGCACCATATTTTAGAAAGAGTTCTGTGTTGGATGCCGTGGTCGTCATTGAAGGCGAGAGTAGGCCAAAATTTTCGCCAAAGTTCCTCTTGGGTGACGAAGCTGTATCCCACAGTTCTGCTTGTACTGGCTTGGGAATGGCGTACGGTGGTCGGGAACTATGGTTAGCAAAGTCAAGAATGGGACAAAGTGTCATGTTATCGGGGTCTGAACGCGACTTCGTGAGGCGATGATAGACACATCGAGTATTGACTGGTATGTTTAAGGGTAAATTAGACGCAAGCGGGTCACAAATCGAGAGAAAGAAACCATTTAACCACGCCCAAAGGTAATCTTCTTCCATGCTTTCAATAGTATTGCTTTTCGCCAGTCGCCCGCCAAGTAAAATTCGGTTCCTCTCCTATTCTTAAATGTAGAGTATTGAAGAATTTTAAAAGAATAAGGAGCGAACCAGATAACCTTGCACCCTCTTCCAGTCGATTTCAAAGCGGATTAAAACCCTTCTCAGTTTGCACTGAATCTGCGACGGCAAGGCTGATATAAGCTGGGATTCAAAGGCAAGGGAGAAGCTTTTGTGTTTCCAAAGCCAGGTCAATGGGTGAGATTCGAAATCTTGCGGCAGGATCGAGATATATGGGCCGAAAAGTGGCTCGGGGCATTTCGAACAGTTTTTAGGTCGATGGAGTAAAAGATGCAGTGAAACTGCCTGAGCACAGGTCAATTTAGGAACGGTCCTGGGATAATGAGGTGCAAGTGTGAAGGAATTCAACAAAGCTGTTGCTGGTACTGAAAACAACTGAGTGGCTGGTTCGATCGAGCCATGGGCGAACAAGCCATATCCGGCCCCTGAGAAACATTGAATTTTGAGAACAAAATATCTGCGACTGACGCTACCATATCTTGGGCGTGCTTCAACTGGAAATTTCTCAGGAGATACATCCATGCCATGCTGGGAGAGCCAGGTTAGCAAATCAGGCCAAGAAGGATGGACTGTGGACAAGGGACATGGACGTTCCATGGAAGATAAGAGCACTCAAAAAACACTATCAATGGATTTTTCATCAAGTATTATTTTAAAAAATAGCGCTCTCACCCAGAAACGCGTGGCTGAGGCCTGGTTGAACGATTCTAAACTCCTAAGTACCAGCGTTGATACTGTGACAATGTCGACCCTGAAAGTAATGAACGTTGTTTCAAGTTGTCCTTCCTAAGTTATCACAGCCACAGGCTCCAATTTCTTCTTGCTTTATACTTACATAAGTGCTGTACACACTTTGCCGGGGCTTTCACTATTTGTAAAAGGCATTTAGATATTCGCGAAATTTTGGTAATCAATATTTGTACTGAACGGTAAGTATGCCAGTGCCTCACTGACATGTCACTGTTAAGTATTACAAATATGCAATATCACGTTATGCATTTGTAAGTGGCTCAGCTTGCCGGAAATATGCCGAGAGCAGCAAGGCCCCCTAACACTTCGGGGTTTCCAGTATTTAAATGGCATTTAAATTTATTCGCGGAATTGTAA
>Ga0307509_10003171_pt1 | contig 25449 bp, 33 predicted proteins | sample 10_EM_MG_FD_202245 | JGI IMG/M metagenome (GOLD analysis project Ga0307509, IMG submission 202245) | Populus trichocarpa ectomycorrhiza microbial communities from riparian zone in the Pacific Northwest, United States - 10_EM | ecosystem: Host-associated > Plants > Roots > Unclassified | place... | reverse complement strand
ATGCGAGCAATGAAATGGATCACAGAATGGAAGCCAGCTTGGGTACTTAGCTTAGCTGGGCCAACTTATAACCTTCATTCATATGCCTACCACAGCTGTACTTTTATATAAATATCATTCGGGATCCGAGGGGATCTGTTATTGTACTCGGATAGCTAGAACCATCTCAACTTAATCTCTTTCCAACTAGAATCTTGCACGATGGGCAGCCAACGGGGGCTCTACACCTCCGAGGCAAGAAGTCATACCTATTTTGGAAGGTGGCACGAAAGCCCTTCATGCGAATACTCTCCATCCTTATCCCCATTCTCGGTAGAATCCAGCCCATATAGGAGCGAAGGCCAGGTAACACCAACCCCAAGACCTCTGACTGGTGTGGCCCATGCACCCTTTTCAAGTTCCACAACACCCTGGGGCTCCGATTCGGTAGCGCTGCCTCCTGGAAACCAAGATCACCCCCAGAATCTGCTTCATCTGCTAGTCGTGACTTTGTCAACAAGCGACACCGTTACATTTGAGATATTTGGAAACTTTTATCTCTATACGGAGGAATATCATGAGAGTTGGATAGAGTGGTGGCAAGGCACAACAGGGAATATAGCCTATACTGCGAAAGATCTTGGCAAGAAAAAGATAAGGTAGAACTCGGATCTTCGAGGCACAGAGGAGTGGAAATACTTTCAAGAATATGCCGACTGTTTAGATAGTGCTATTGGCACGCAGAAGAGTAATGTGTCCAGAAAGGTTCTAGCTCACCCAAGTGGGACGGGGACTAGCTCGATGCATGACCATAACAGGTCCTCTGATTGTCTGAAATCGAGATATATTAACAGATATGATGGGGGGGCCGGAAGCATGCTTGGTATAGACGTTCTTACGTTATTTCAAAAAGGGACCAAAACTGGAAATAGGTGTAGGATTATGGATCTGGCCACACCAGCAGGATTCAATTAGCAGGATTTCAAAGAATACTTTCTAAAAGCGTTTTTAGCAACGAATCTCGACTTTAATTGCTGAAACAACCTTGCCTTTGGTCGTGTCATCAAGTACATTCGTCCGGAGTCGAAATCCCCAGCCCAATGACATTAACTCGGCATTTGAAACAGCTTGAAAAGTCTATGGTGGATGATATTCAAACATGTGTACCTGCTGCAGGCGGGATTTCCCTGGCTGCCGATAGATGGACTTCACCGAACAAACTTGCTTTTTTCGCCATTGTCGCTTATTGCATCTCGGCTCGCTGGCAGATAGAGGAGGTACTGATTGGGTTCGAGGAAATGAGGGGTTCTCATATGGGGGCTAATATGGCAGGGATAATTAATGATGTTCTAGCAAGATAAGGGATTCAGGATAGAATTCTGGGTTTCACCACCGATAGTGCCAGCAATAACCAAACGCTCCCCGAAGCCTTAAACAATACCTGGAGTTTACTATCGGTTGAATGGTGTCAATTGGAAAATCATATTCCATGTATGGGCCATGTTCTTCAGCTTATCCTCAGTGCATTTATGAGTTCGATCAAGGTGAAATCGCAGGATGGTCATATGCTGTCGGGCTTTAAGGCGGGCTATATCGAGAATGTTATGAGATTGGATAATGGCTTTCACAAAACAGTAGAAAAGGTAATGTGTCTAAGATCTCATACCCTAGCACGTATATTACAAAGGCATACGCACAAATTCATACCGACAAATTCATACCCACAAGGGTATATGCACAAATTCATAGTTCCAAATTGAATGCGCTCCAATGTCAAAGTAGAACCTAGTGTTTTCCCCATTGTTCCAACCTAAGATACCTTTAGTCAGAGATAATGCTACTAATGGTTTATAGCATCAGAAAATGAGTATTGGAGTTGGTACGTCAGCTCAACGGCCTCAACACTTTCATCGAGATACAGAATAACCGGGTTAAGATCCCTAGTACACTACTTTATGGTGTCAAAACACGGTGGAACTCAACCCCAAATATGTTGGAGAGATTTGTACGGCTACGGCAATTCACCTAGGACTGGTTACAAACCTATGCCGAGTTTACGCCTCTCTGATCAACCCCGGAAGAGTGGAGGCAGATTCAATACATCTTGGAAATTCTTCAACCATTATGATTTTGGACTTTGTGGATGTCAAAAACATGTGGCGACACCATTCATCGCGTGTTTCAAGTGTATCAAGATATCTTTGATCATTTGGAAATGCAAATTTCCAAGTTAGAACGGAAGCAGAGGCAATGGAAGGTTGATATTCGCGAGGGGCTAGTGAAAGCTAAATTGAAGGCAGCCCCTTACCACGGTAAAACCAAAAGTCTAAGAGGTCCTCTGTTCGGCATTGGAACTTGCCTAAATCCCTATTGCAAACTCAACCTTTTTCGAGAATGGGATCATGATCCTAGTGGGGAGACTGAGTATGAGAAGTCATATAAAAAGGAGTTCATAGCGTATTATGATCTGTACTATGCACCAATAAATAATCAGGCACCTGACATGTCAATTCCATGGAGTGGTCTGAACAGGCGATCCAAACAATGTTACTCTTCGAGCCACAGAGCAGTTATCCTGAGTGAGGCACAAGCGTACCTCGAAACCCATTCTGAGATTGAGCCGCCTAAGGCAGACGCTCAGGTTACATATCCCACATGTGAGGCCTGCCCAGCCGGGATTTTTTACGAGGCAAATATACTGGAGTAGTGGAAGGTTAATGCAGGAAGATTCCCCAATTTAGCTCGGACGGCTAGGGATATTCTCGCTGTTCAAGGGGGTAGTGTTGGAGTAGAGCAGGTGTTTCGCATGGCAAGAGATGTGATTGCCTATCGGCACTTACCACTCAAAAGCAGTACAATTGGATCTTCAATGCTGGTGAAACTCTACGAGAACGAAGAATTACGAATAGAGCTAGCAGATCATGATAGTGAACGGGAGGCAGAAAAACTGCAAGAAATGGCTGCGGCGGAGGATTATTGTTATTGGGCTGATAGGAACGAAGAAAGTATAGAAAACAATAATGGCTGTATCTCTGATAACGACGAATCAGACAAGAAGGACACCAAATAGTCTTTCGTTGATTAGGATGGCAAGCGAGCATTGGGAAGAGAGCCAAAGGCTATACTACCTGAGTGTGGACTGGCTGAATCTTAATATGCACGGCCTGGACCATCTCGAAACCAATGTGTAGATCACTTGGGAGGCTCTGAGGAATCAGATCCTGAAGAATGAATCTGGGATAGTAAAGTCAACAGGTATGTTGCATCCGACACTGATGAGGAGGAAGGATCACAAGAGGGTGAGGTTGACATTCCCGGTGAAGGACTGAGCGATCTGGAAAGTATCGACCATCAGGGTGACGAAGATTCCGGCTACATAGCAGGCTCAAGGGGCCGCCTGGAAGAAGATTGTTCCGAGGAGGAGGCACTATCGGCCACCACTGATCCACTACCGGTTATAAGTGTAACCCGCCGAAGAGACCAGACAGGAACTAATACCCTGATTTGAGTTCCACCCAGGAAGGGTGCCGGAACTGGGGGAAAAAAAAAGAAACGATCCCGTTTCCACTAAGTTGATTTCGTGTAAAATAATTATAAACTCATAGAATTTGACTGAGTAATTGAGAAGGCATTTTTACTATTATCTAAGTTGTCCTGGTGGCCAAGACATGCGGAGAAGGTGTCAAATGAACAATGTATAGTGTAGTGAATAATGAGTCGCCATGGATTGATTGGAAAATGTCCTATATAATTGGAGGAGTGAATGTGGTATCGGGCGGACGGGGTCCATTTTCTGACCCTGGTCCGCTCGATCACATGTGCACACCCCCAAGTAAATGTAAGACTGAGTAGAAGGATTCTATGATTCAGAGGCGGAAATTCAAGCAGTCTGAATACATTGTCCATTTATTCGAGTTCTTACCATAAGCTACAGGAACAGGAGCATCGTTATGAAAATCATTCGCACAGCAAAATCATATGCACACAAATACACTCAGAAAATATCATACGCCCAGAAAGATCATATGCCCACAAATCATAGGCTCAGAAAAAATCATACGCCCAGAAAGATCATACACACCCAAATCATATGCACACAAAATCATACGCTCAGGAAACTCATAGGCCCAAAATAATACACTGGTAATGATGTCGTAGATAATACGCACTAGTGCAAAGGATAGTTGCATTGGCTCTAGTTAGTCGAGTTTGTGAGGTCATAGCGTGATTTGTCTTCCCCTATATTCTTTCTGTTTCCCCTTTTCTCCCATAGACACAGAAACCATTCGCCCCACCGCCCTCTAAATCTATGTCCCGTGCTGTGTCCTCTTGAACCCAAGGTCCTCCTTGCCCGAGTTCCTCCCCACCCAAGTCTCTCCATACCCGTCATCCACTGGAGCACATTTGGATACCTTTATCGTCGCTCTATAGCACCCAAACTTCGTTCTGTCTGGCTTTGAGCGGGAGGGAACCTTGCTTTAAGTGAGTTTCTGTGGCTGCGGAAGGCTACGAGAGGGCTATCAAAAATGAAGAACAGGGATGCGGAGAAGCGCAAGCGGCAGCGCGAATGAAGAAAAGCTGCCAATCACCTCCACAACTCTGAACACGGGAGTGAAGATATTGCGAACTCTACCATGGATTCCAAAGGTGTGGTTTTCTCTGCTATTTAACCGATCTCTCTGAATGGGATTGAAATTAGCAATCGTTGTATTCAGCTTTCAACTAGGTCGCACATCTATATTGAGGGAATATACTAATCTCCTCGTCGCTTGTATTACATTCGCGGGAACCATGTCTAAGTCTGAATATTGATAAGGTTTATTCAATGAAAAGGATTATTTCCCACATGTTGAAAACCCCCACTCATCAACACGTCAGATACCACCAATGTGGCGATTTTGACGTTCTGGACTCAATCCTTTCGCGACCTAAACGGCAGCCGGATAGCAACTTGAAGGAGCGTTTTCAGGAGGAAAATGAGCCCCAATTACACCGGATCACTAGTGACATTGTTATAATAAAGGACAAGTAAGTAATTCATCCTTTGGGCTAAGACTCGGCTTATATACTAAACTATCTTTAGGCACGGAGTCCCATGTGTAATTATAGCTTGGAATAGCAAGGCATGTTAGGTATTACGGCAAGTTCAACCAGCGGTACACAAATATGTTGCGTCACGGAATATAGCAGCAGATCATACCCGACATGGTGCAAGTGGTACGCGGAAGCACTATAGGCAAAGCAAGATGGAAGGCGCTCAAACCACTCATAACGCTGCGAGTGATAGTATGAAGGATGCTACAACCCTGAGTTCTCCGGCAGGAACCTGGAGCTGCGAACATAACTCAGACAGTACTTTGAGAACCAAAGGCTGTATCATTGAACACCGTGCCTTCGTTCCACGAATGGGATCACGAACGCAGAATATTTAACTTGGACCCGGGCCAGCCCAGTCATATCACAACAAGTCAGCAATTCACGCACTAAAAGAATTCGGCCACCAGCTTTTACCATTGACTCAAACTGTTGAGGCCCTATTTCAGACATTCCTCTCAGAGTAGCATTCCAAATACACAGCAGTCTATAAGACCATTTACAATGGGAAAGCTGACAATGTTGATGAGGCATTTGGAATATGGACCTCCAGCTCACTTGTCATCAACGTGAATAGCAATAACCATAAGGATCTGCAGGATGTATGCCATGGGTGGTGTCTGATAGTAGTATTGGGAGACTTTGAGGGCGGCGATGCCTGCTTTTCTGAGCTTGGAGTCAAGATTGATTGTACCCCTGGTATGTAGAGACTCCCTCCCATCTCATCCAATTCCAATAAGTGACTAAGATATATTCTCTAGGTTCCATTATTTTCCTGCATTCCTATGCAGTGGAACATTATATTTTCTCTTTTGTGGGAAATTGGTGTAGTGTTGTCCACTTTACACATCAAGCAGTGCACGATGCATATGTGGAGAAGACGGGGAAGCCATTGTGGGAGTTCAATAAGATGCATAAATGGTGGCAGAAGTTGCGCATGCATCTAAATGTATAATAATGTTCCTAATCATTGATTTTTCTATTTAGTATGGGTATATACTTTTGAGCTTGGCCTGCCCTCGTTTGCAAGGCTGTGCCCCCAAAATCATACGTCCAAACTTTACGCCCAAAGCTATACGCCCCTAGCCAAACCATACGCCCAAAGCCAAACCATACGCCCAAAGCTATACACCCAAAGCCATCCCCTTCAAACCATACGCCCAAAACCATACGCCAAAGAGAGTCACCTAAAACCATAGCTTTTGATACACCATAGTTATGGCCCAGCTTAACCAACTATCTGCAAGTTTAAGGTAAGTGATTGCCTGAACCTCAGATGAATGCCCAAAGGCATAAGCCAATGCTGAATGCCCAAAGCCATAAGCACAAAGCCATACACCCTGAATGAGATCAGGAAATGATAAGCCGGAGGAGACTGGCATATCTTCAGGAAGATAGGAATCGTGCATGCATAACTATACAACTATACGCTTAGAGTTATGTACCCGGAATCATATGCATAGAAGTACTTAGAAACATACCTAGATTATACGGTTACAATCATATACTGAGAGTGATTTCCAAAGTCTATTTATCTCAAACTAGAAGCCCAAATCATAATAATAATGTGAGGACTATATTCCAATCCTATCTTTTGAGATAGTTGCCGAATTGCTATATGGACAATCCTAATAGTGGAGTCATCATAGTAGACATACAAAATAATTAGGGGGTGTTTGGCCAGCCAATTGTGATCTCAAATTGTGATTTCAGATCAGAATTGAGAGGCCAAACACCCCTCAGATTTCAACCTGCCATTTGTTTAGTCACAGAATATCACTCGTAGGAATGAGTGGGGCCCCGCACAAGGGCCAGAGTGGGGGATTAGGAGACGTGGGCCCGTTCAGGCAATCAGCGGAGAAAGTAAAATACCCGCCATGCCCGATAGTTGGGCCAGGGCCCCATCTCATACAGGGCGGGAGGAACGGCATAGAGTGGACCCCGGGCCGGAGTAACCGTGGGGTCAGAAAGTGGAAACCCGCCCCGCCCCGCCCCCCTAACGAACACTAGTTCTTGTGGGTATTGGTAGCTTCGTGGGCTTCTGTTTCTTCAGTAGGGTCTTGGGCGTATTCTGCTGGTCCAGTATCATGTCGATAAAGGCGGGAAAGGGCATCAGCTAAATAGTTTTTTGCCCCCGGCTTGTAAACTACCTTTGCCACATACTTTGCTAGGTGTGTAAGCCAGCTCATTTGCTTCCTAGTTGATGTTCAATCCGTCCTCAGATACATCAGTGGTTGGTGATCTGTAACAATCGTAAACTCATGTCCTGCAAGGAGGTGATCAAATGCTACTAAGGCATCCATGATCGCCAGTGCCTCCTTGTCTGTTATCCCATAGTTCATTTGCGTGTTAGTGAACTTCCTGCTATGTAATGATGCTGGTCGTGCAGTTTCAGGTGGTTCGCCTTGTCCAACCCAGGCTCCAACTCCTGGGTCTGAGGCATCCGTTATTAACCCTATGGGTACTCCAGATTCGTGGTTAATAAGACTGATGACCTCCTTATTATCTGCAACGCTCTTGGAATTCTGAAACGCTGTATCATGAGTTGGTGTCCAGACAAACTCCGCATGTCCTGTGAGGTCGGTCAGGGGTGCAGTGATCGTTACAATGTGTGGTAGGAATTGGCCAATGTAGTTGACTAATTCTAAGAACTCTCGTAGTTCTTTCCTGTCTTTAGGTGTTGTCCATTCTCCTATTCTCGTGATCTTCTCAGGTGAGGCGTGAAGTCCGTCATCGTCCACAACATGTCCTAGCACATTCATCTTAGGTGACAAGAACTCTGAGTTCTTTCTGCTAGCAAAGAAGTGTGCTTCCTTCAGCTTCCTGCAGACCTTCTTGATGTGCTCCATGTGCTCGTCTTCTTTGTTTGAGAATATGAGTATGTCGTCAATGTAAACCCACACAAACTCTCCAAGATAATCCCTCATTAGATGCGACATGATTCGCATGAATGTTGCAGGTGCGTTCATATCACCCTGCAGCATCACCTTGCTGACCAATCCTCCAAATGGTGTTTTGAAACAATTGTGATATTCATATTCTGGTTGAACTCTTGTCTGGAAGTATGCGTCACTCAAGTCGATCTTGATGCGATATCTCGATGGTCCTAGTGCATTCAGGATCGTCCATTGATTTGGGATTTGTGTGTCATCTTTTCTTGTGTTGTCATTTCATGTAGTTAGATCCACCAGGGGTCTGATCATGCCATCGGTTTTTCCTTGGACAAAGAGTAGTGCTGCGTCAGGAACTTGCTTCCGATATATGACTCCTTCTCGTTCCTTCTGAGCAAGCCATTCCTTAAGCTTGAGCTTATACTTTGCAGGAACTCCGAATGTTGGTTGCGTAGCATGGCCTCCTGTGGTTCTGCATATCGTATTGCCAAGTTTATGGTTTCTTCATGCTCAAAGTAAAGTTCTATTATCTGATATAGCATGATATGCATGCTAGCGAAGAATCTGTACATGAATACATAATGTGAGATAGTGTCCTTTGGTAACTTGAACCGATAAGTGAGCAAGTCTCTTGCTACATCTGGGATGTTCGTTACTACTCCATCCTTGACCTGTCTAACATCTAGGAGCTTCTGGTAAAGCTCTTCTGTATGTCTTGATGATTGGAATTGTTTTCGTAGGTATCACATAAGTTGGTCTCTTGTGATGTCCTTTTCTCCGAACTCTTCCAGTGCTTGTCGGTATGTGTCTTTCGCTCTACCTCCTGTATAGCAGCCATAGTATCGAGCCTTTCCTCCCGTTGTTTAGGTAATACCATGTAGCAGTAGGTATTCTCGAACGGCTTCATACCCTCTATCGAATGTGCCAGGGTCCATATCCTTTGCTGATCATGAGAACCGCCGGGGTTCTGGATCTTCATAGTCAGCCTTGGTGTATTGGATTGATCAGGGACCTCGGTGGTTCCTGATACACACATCTTGTCGTCCTCGTCGTCACTTGACTGGCTGCTACTAGAGCTGCTAGGATCGTCCTTGGATGAGGTTGACTGCAAAGGTTTCTTTCCTTTTGCTGGTGATTTAGGAAATGCGCCTGATGTGGCCGCTTGTTCCTTAGCTATTTCACTTTCATATTCCTTAAGTGTCTGAGAAGCCTCGTCCCTTGCTAGTTGTCTGCTAGCCTCATCGATACTCAAGGTTGAAGCCTTCTTTGCTTGCGCCTTAGCCTTCCTGGATATCAACCTTGAGGACGGTTTTGCAAGTTCGCCTCGACCAAGCGATCTGGCGGATCTCATATTTAGTTCATCTCCTATGGTGGGCAACTGCTGCTATCGTTTTTCTCGTGATGATCGTACTACTCCCAGAGCACTCCGCTGCTGACTATCTTGTATATAGCTTGCTGATAGCTGTTGTCGGTATTCCTTAAGGTTGATCACTCCTTACCTGATATAACTTCCAACTGACTTGTTGAAGTTAAAAAAATGTAACCTTTTCTTATCGGTTCTCGGTACACTTAGAACCTCTCAGAAACCGTCCCGGGTTGTGCACTTGAAATCCTAGCCAAATAGCGGCCTAGGCGGATTCATCAAGCGGAGGCTCCAAAAGGTTGTTAGATAAAACCTTTTACTATATCGCTAAGATCTTGAAGTGTTTCGCGGCTTCTCACTATCGTGGTGAACTGAAGAGGCAATTATCCAACCAAGTATATTGAAAACTCTGGCTGTCGAAGTCTGCTCGTTCTAAATCCGAAAGCTGCAGCCTTTGAATACATGGCCGGCTTTTCCTAGAGCCTTACTCCTGCGAGCACAGCTCGTATCCTACAACAACTATGGTATCAAATCGATACCATCAAACAATACATAAAACATTCAAGGAATCAAACGATCCCTTGAAACAAAACTTCAAACAACCAGAGTATCAAATGATACTTCAGAAACACCATCAGGGAAAGGCACAACCTCGTATTCCGAAACCAAAGATAAAACAAACTAGGTATCACCCAATACCTCCTGCATAACCAGGCTACAGCCACAAGGCTCTTACCCTGCAGCCAAACCAATCCCAAAGGAAATTCATCAGTAACCATTGTACCTGCACCGGTTACAGGTACCCGTTCGGCGAAAAATGTAGATCCTTATTGCCCGTAGGGAATATGCAGAAGTCGAATTCGGCGATGCCACTGAAGATATCTATTACTAAGGGGGACCGGAGAACCTAGCCTGGATTAATCACTTATTCTGAGGCCCATCAACCTCGTGACCGGCCTGCTCTGCCTCGTCATTCTCCATAGCCGTCTGTAGTTTCTTGGCCATATCTTTGATCAAACCCCTCAGTTGACCACTTACCTTCCTGACATCGTCAGCCCGGTAGTTTCCTTTTTACAAATTTGATCTGCAATTTGACAGGTGGAAGAGAACTCACAAATTTGAGGATGACCTAAATTTATCGTAGCTTAGCCATCCTGGATTGAACGTGTGGGACTTGATATAGCCCTCCACATCGCGACGCCATACATCCTAGGCTCTTGTTTTTGTTCCAGCATTCTGGACTCTACACCAGCCTTTTGCATATGCTATGTCGCCATAGCATGCGCTGATTCATGTGTTAGTTTAAAGGGTTCTTCGATATATGGGTAGGTTGTTGTTGATCTACTCAGACTCCTCGATGACCGGAACAAAATAGTGATTCTCACTGGATCCCGACAGCCCACTGCGATATGAATCGCAACTGTCAGCCCCATATCAAAGGAAGTTTGAAGAATACCGGTGTCAATAGATCACTGGTTACCTTCCCTCTGCACTCCGTCTGTGGGCTGTAGCATGCGGGGGAGACTGGCGTTTACTGCCCCTGACTTCACTTTCGCCGTGCAGGACTGCCGGATGTCTAGTACCTATCGTAATATTAATATAGAGCGCCGGTCAATTGTCTCACCGCGCGAACTTACTTTCCCAGGCTCAAAGAGCTTGCTTGTTTATTCTTTGTAGCCGGTACACCAGGCTGCCTAAAGTAATGCAATCTTAGTATTGTCCACAATTAAAGGGCTGGACTCGGACAATGTGTACTTATCCTGCCCTTTTGCCCTTGGCTCCTCAGGTGGTCTCGCGGACCATATCAACTATAAATGGTGATGAAGGAGCGTAAAGATGAACAATGTGAAGAAGGTGTGAAGGAAGTGAAGGAGGGCAGATGACAACATTTATAGACATGAGGAACACTCTTTGTGTGTCACAAAAAAATCCCCCAGATGTCAGTTGTGTACAAACTTTGAAATATTGAACCCTATGATGTGATAACCTCATAGGGTTTGCACGACTCCAACGATCTCACACCCCCTATTCAAAAAAAGACCAGAGTTGTTAAGCTCGAAATTTAGCTCTATAGATAATTCATATCGATGCTTATCGTGTGTCTTTATTGATATATGAAACAAGCTTTTAACCCTCTCCACAAAATCAAGACAACGCCAGGGGGTTGTTTCTGTAGATAGTAAGAGACGTCGTTGCCCTGACTACAAGACATTGTTATGAATACTTTGGCAGAAGTCCACCCCAGTATCATGTGTCTTAAAAGATAAGATGCCCTCATGCGCTGAGCTCAAGGGAATTTGTTTTTGCTTGAGGGTGACATGAACCCTCATCGACACTCATCGATACACAGTGACATTCAGGGACACTCAGCGACACTCAGCGACTCTCAGCGACACTCAGCGACTCTCAGCGACACTCAGCGACACTTCGACATTGAGGAGGCCTCACACCAAACCATGTTTCCCTGAACAGTTGATCTATCTAATTCATAAGCTTAAAATTCCAATCCTCAATACATGAAAGACAAACCAAAACTAATAACACAATAACTCTATTTAGATACCATAGGCAATTGGCCCACCGTTTCATTGGTCACGTTTTGTAAACACCCCCCGGCCATTGAACCCCTGGGAAGTGTCTTGAATATCAGTTCCCCACAACTGTCCCCCTGCAGATCCCCGCCAATGTGTCCCTCAGCACCTTTCATAGACTCACGCTTCGACGCATGTAAGCATATTTTCTTAAATTCAAGAACATCCAAATTTTCATCATCCACTGCAGCACTGCACTTGCGAGTCTCGCTGCCACGTCTTAGACGTCTATGTAGGTCAGAAGACATTGGGATATTCACTCGGCTCAAATATTTGACAGCGAGCAGGGTACTAGCCATGGCCGATTTATTAGTTGCACAGACCGTGGGTAGCGGCATCCCGGGGCTGTCCTGACCTTTACACCTCGTGCCAGCGATATCAGATGATTGGCTGGATAATCCTAGAAGGGAAACACTTAGGGCTTCCCCATCTTGGTCATCTCCTGATCCATTGGCGTTCCCGTACTCAACCCTGGATGGTAGATATGGTGCCGGGTAATACCTGTTACCCATATCTCCTGCTGCGGAATCGGCCCAATCGGCCACGGCATCCACGTGGAGATATTGGTATGCCCTTAATGATCGTGTCGCCCGTCGTGTGTCACGCTGGTTGAGGTAACAATAGATCATAAGATCGAGTTGGTCAGCGAGAACTGGATTCGACAGGAGCCAGGCTCTCACCGTTTCATAGCTATCGATGAAAACATAGTCAATACAAGATAACCATTCGGAAGGAACCCTGCGGAGCCTTGAGAGGTCTTCTCCAGTGGCACCAAGTATATAGCGAAGTGTGTTGTTTGGAAAATTTCTCGAAATCATTGCTGACAGCCCATGCATATCATAGGAATCTAATTCGGCGAACACAGCTCCATTTATATGCGGGGGAAGCCAATGCAGCATGTTATAGTGAAGACTCAAATTGAATTTCACTCTCTGTTCTCGTGTCTGACCCTGGCCACGTCTGGAAGGCCAGGTCCAAACAAGACGCACACCCCGGGGCCTCAGAAGTAGAGAACTCCAATCTAATAATCCTCAGTTAGGAAGTAAAAAACACAAAAGGTCCTAATAGTTAAGAAAGAAAACTAACCTGTTGGCATAGGGTCAGGCGCTGCACAATTCCCTCCCCCAGGAAGCGCCCTTGGAGTGGGGGCATTGCTCCTCACCGGAGACAGGGTCGATGCGTCTGTCGATGGGTCTGGCGTGCGCACCTGATAAATCAAAGGTGGGTCTGGTGCGTTTGCGGCATTTGGAGCTTAGTAGTTTAGAGGCGCAATATGTTATAATAGATTAGGAAGAGCATTATGGGCGGGAAGGGCAGGTGCGTTTTGAAACAGAAGAGCATAATTCTCAGGAAGGCCCGGTATGTTTTGACCTGCAGGAGGGTAAATGGCAGGATGGAGAGGTACGTTTGGCGCCGGAGGGGTGTAATTCCCATGATGATCAGGTATGTTTTGCTCCGGTACAACTTCTGCTGGAGGGAGGTAATTCCCAAGATGATCAGGTACGTTTTGCCCCTAAGGGGGGTAAGTTGGTGGAACGTTTTGGGAAACTGGACCTGGGTTTGGTACAGTGATTGTGGGACCCCATTGGTCTGGGGCCTTGGGGGGTAGTAACCGATTGCTCAGCATGATCTGATCTTAGAACACTCCATTCTGGCCGAGTGGTGCCAGGCCTGTAGAACAATTCTTCACCGTGGTTCTCAACTTCACCACATAGTCCTTAACCAGTTGAACCACAGCCTCATCGATCTGGCGCATAACAGCCCTGTTATTCGTTGCCGCAGCTGTGATAAGGATGTCGAAGGCAGGACGCAATGTCCTCATACAAACGACAATTTGCTGGAAATCGTAGTCAGGGAATATACGGATTTTCCAAAAGCACCTTGCCGGCATCGGATCCTTTACCGCCTCCCGCCAATCGCCATACAAGTGGTTGTCGTTGGGTATGCTCATTGATAACTTGTGATTATCAATCTTTCGATACTTAGAGTATCTGGAACTTATATATCCTCTCAGAGATACTGGCGAAAGGTGATCGGTTTGGCTTGCCGCAGCCTGCCGGTTTCACGCATCTGTCATATAGACGTACCCTACTACATTATTATGTGCTATATGGCTCGACATTTGGGTGTATAGGTTGCTGCTAGGGTGAAAATAACCTGCAGTGTGAATCAGGTGGATATTATGGACATTGTGAGTGTGCGTTAGTTCTGGGTATGAAATGTGTGGATTTCAGGGAAGTTGTTAATGTGGGTTGATTCCGGGTATAAATTCATTCAATCAGGATCAATGCTGATTCTATATACAACTCTCACTCACATGACGCTTTGAATGCCTCTGGATTCTTTTCAAGAATTTGTAGTTCGGACACCAGCATAGCCAGGGCTTTATTGATTCATGTTTATGTTAAAAATGAAACATCACCTCTGGAACAAGACTATCGTGAAACATGAAGTTCGCCGAGCCCATTCTTGAAAGAACCCATAGCTGATACCACGTGACATCTACATCCTGGGCGCTAAACCGGATTGACCTCTATTTACAGTTTAATATTCAAAGCGTGCATGCCTCTTCAACCTATATGCGATCCACACACGTTAGGATCAACACCAAGCACTCTTCCAATACCTAGCAAATTTCCATTCTGTCGACAAAAATATACCCCAGCAGCAGCATATCTGGAATATTTACAAACTACCCACGCCAATGTGAACATTATCCTCGCCTCCACTACTATACGATATCCATCATCCATCAGCCCTGGTTTTCAGACACAAACCAAAGCCGTGGAGGAATGTCCGGATTCCAACTATCAATCTGATCCCGTGACTACCAGGCGCAAGCACGACCTATTGGGTGGTAATGTTGTGTACAAGTATGATACTGACGTTCTTAACAACACGGCCTCTGTTTCCAACAGCCAACAAACAGATTTTCCAGGAGTGGGCGAACCAATTGGGGATGTAAACGGGTTTGAGCAGGAAAGCAGTAATCTGTGGGACGACCCATGGGCACCACTCCCTACCGGGCCAGGCTTCATTGCCTCTTGGCTCCTTGTGAGTAAAGTACCAAAGTCGCGAATGAAGCAATACTTCGCGAGTAGCCTAGGCAATTCTGAGTCTGTCTACTATGGCTCGATGTACATGGTGGAGAAACACCTCCGGGAATTCGATCCCTGCAGTCGATATCTACAATGATTTGAAGGACTGGTTGAGGAGGGAAAAAGATCTTTATCATTCTTCTATTGCAATGTCCTAGATTGTCTCAAATATCTCCTTCGTCAGATAGCCTACGGAGATGGCCTTGTTTCCGCGCCATTGTATGAATACGATCATACAGGACAACGGGTATATGCAGAGATACATACAGCAGAATGTTGGTGGGACATTCAAGTAGAGTTTCTCGATCACTTTCCTAGGAGCGCTGACTAACTGTTTATAGTAGACACTTCCATCTGGCACAACTGTGGTTCGAATTATGGGGATGTCGGATCAGACACATCTGACCAACCTTTCCGGTGACAAGAAGGCAAGGCCTGTCTATTTGACTGTCGGAAATCTTCCAGCAACCCGGCGTAATAGACCCAGATCCTTTGCAGTTCTCGATCTTGCTCTATTGCCGGTTCTCCCCAAACTTACAAAGTTCTCCGCAGACAACTTGGACAGGGAAATTAATGCCCAAACACTCTGAGGGGTCTTCGAACACCTGTTGAAGCCCTGGCCGAATACAGCACTGGAGGGCCTCAAGATTGCCTGTGCTGACGGGAAAGTACGGAGATGCTTTCCAATATTGTCTGCGTCACATGCTGACCATATGGAAAACATTGCGCTTTATGGTAAAATCGAATGTTTGTTCTACATGTGACGTGCTTCCAGGAGAATTAGGGAGCAACGCCAACAGCCACCATGCCCGACATTATTCAAGATATGATTATTGCAAGTGTGAAGCTGCCAGTAACGACCCCCCCACTATGTTTGAAACTCTTAGTATCGATTTTAAGAAACAGTTGTTTCACAAGCTTCACCTGGTTTCGGCCCCTGGTCTGCACAAGCCAGATTTGCTTTATACCGTTTATCTTGGTGTATTCATGCACTTGATGGACTAGATCTCGGGCTTTCTCAAGAAACACGCGTGGCTCCAGGTGTTTGCCGACAACTGGAAGGCGCTACCACCATATGCTTGGTTTTTTGTGCCTCAAAAGGCCTATTGCGAGGTCACGCTGTGGCAAGGAAAAGAGATGAGGAACCTTGGGTGGTGTCTTTTGGGAGTTCACGCCATTGCACTGCGCCAGCCCGACAGCCGGCAAGTAATACCTTTCAAACATGCTCTACACTGTGTCCGGGCAATGGTCGACTTCAATATGATGGTGCATTACTGAAGCCACCCCCCCGAGACGATAGCCTATATGGAAGAATATCTCACCAGGTTTCACTGGATGAAAGATACCTTCTTGGAGTTTTGAGTTTCTAAACAAACATGGGCCAAGGTTCACAAGATATAGGTGTGGAGGGTTGCAACCACAGCTTGGGTATTGCCTAGTTGGGTTGTTATGGTATCCGGCTGACATGACATGGACACGAGTGCATTGAGAGGAGAGCAGGAGAGGGGAACGAGGATCCTCTCACTGTCTGAGAGCTCAGAGAGCTGACGGTCGTCGAGGATGGGGAGTTGGGCTGAAGTAAAGTTCAGCCTTTGACGTGTCTCGCGAACAAAGTCGCGTATGTAGAGGTGGGTCTGGGTGAGGTCCGCAACGGAGGATGATGACTGTCAGGAGGGGGCTCTAGAAGAGTTCCTCTAGGAGGAGAGGGGAGGGAGTTCTCCCATAACGGAGATGGAAGATCTGGGACACGAAGCCTGACAGGCGAGAGAAGATAGGGGGTCAGGGGGGATCGTGCACTGAACGACTTGGAGTTGGGATTTCAATGACTGGAGGTGTCGAGGGCGCAGAGCGTGGAGCGCGGGCGGGGTCTTTTTTTTTTATTATTATCATGTATTCGTTGATTGAAGGTACAAGAAACAGTGTGGAGCGCTAGCCATGACCGAAACAAAACCTGCAAACAATCCAACGACCCGCTTCACCCCCTCATGGGAAAAATCAAACCCCTCGAAACCAGAGCCCATCCCTCCCCCTTCTAGCACCTAAGACGAGAGCAAGACGGAGCAATACCCTCCTCCAGACACGTAAGGAAAAACAAGTATAGAAACGAAACCAGGGAAAGACACAAACCCTTCGGCGGGCCCCCCAAAACAAAAGGAAAGAATCTTACAGCACCAAGTGCCAACGCAGAGGGAAGATAAAACTACGATTGCCGGATGCCTAACGGTATGTCCCCTACCTATGCGGCTGCGGGGCAGGCGTTGTCATGGGCCGGCTGCCCAGAATATCGGCGACGCTTCGGACTTTAGCATGAGCCAAGGAGGTAGTGCAATACCATGACACAGCGTAACCTAATGCAAGGTTTGCGACGGTAGAGTTAATCGCAGGGGTGGATGAGGAGGGCGAGGGGAGCCATCCGGCGAGGAGAGCCACTCAGCAGTGGAGATGCCAGTTATCGTGAGAGGCAGTGGGGTGCCAGCCGAGGAGGCAGATAAGGTGCCAGCTAAGGAGGGGCGTAGCAGTACGGCGCAAGCAGTTCTGACACGTGGGAAGCGGGAGGAGGAGGGCTCGCCAAACTACCGAGAAGTACGAACACGGAGGACGGAGACGGGGTCAAAGTTTTTCGAATGCCGACCGTACCGACCCTGCAACTCAGGAGAGAGAGCAATACCAGTGAGCAGGGCCACCAGGGCAACTACTTCAGCGATAGTCCGAAACTAGCGACCGTGTGTTGACCGAGGAAGAAGGGTTGCCGACCGTGCAAATCGCTAAGCGAGGCGCGTCGTGAAGTGCAGGGTAAAGGGTAGGAACATCAACGCGAGCGTGCTCAATGAAGACGAACGGAACCAGAAAGGAATCCATAACCCCCGGGAGGGGAGGCCAAAGGCCCCAGAGAAAGAAAGGAGATGAAGGTGTGATAAACCCCCGAGCAGTTGCCACGGGCGGGGTCCATCAGAGGCGGAGGACACTCTCACGATAATCTCCCATGGTGTTGAGATTTCAATCGCTGGAGGTCGAGCGGACGAGAAAGAGGGAGCGCGGGAGGGGTCAGGGTGGTCTTTATATAGATTTCATCGACGCTGTGCATTTTGCAGGCGGTGAGCCCTAGGAGACGTACAAGTAGGGAATGCGACTTGGGGTGTACCGCGAAATCGTGTTGTAGATCTGGATCTGTATGGCTTGGATTCTATATCGTAGTATAGATAACGAAGGCACTTTGCCAACGACGGCGGATAAAGCTATAGATCTTAGGTTGTCGAAAGATCATGAAAAGTACTGAGTCTTCATTGTCACCGGTGATTTGCAGGACCCCATACAATACAGTTTTAAGCCTCACAACGATGTATGCGCCAACAGACATTGCGTACAGTGACATCTCTTGGCATCAGAGTCAGCCAAGACCCTAGCTACCCGCCTGCACCTGAACACAACACCACAAGCTATCATACTACGCCATGTGCAAACCCAGACGAAGAAACTCATTGGAGCAAGATCTAAACGGTATTCCAAAACTCTTAAGTACTACTCTATGAAATCTATCGAACAGAAATTCAAATCACTAATATATGTCTTAGTAGACTTAGCATACAAACGACGCGCCGTCAGATCAACCACACCCAGATCCATCACACCCTGATCCACCACACCCTGATCCACCACACTCTGTGGACAATGTCAAACGCAATCTCTTAACTGGACTGGTATCTTCGTCACCTTTTTCGTCATAAAACTGTGCCCGACACTTCCGGTCCTCCGTTGCTTTCAGCCAATCGCAAACATTTGAAGCTTGACGCAATTTCTTATTCATATGCTCCCAATCTTCCGAATTGGATAGAGCTCCACGCTTCCGTACCTTGACATCCGGAGTCTCCCCCTGCAGCCCCTCAGGTCTCACCCATGGTGGGTATTCATTTTGGATGGCGATTGAATCGCAAGGGGTATACGAAAATGGAGGGATTCGGTGGGATGTGGAACGGGGGATGGTCATGTTCCAATGATTGTTTCACATCCCTCGCCGGCGTCGGTGACATCAGAAGATGAACAGCTAAATACCGGGAGAAAAAGGGGAGAGTCATTTGCCTGGTTACATCTAGCATTGGCTGGGCCGGTGTCTGGTCTCACTTCCTTTTGTGGTGCTTGAATGCCCCTACATGCCCCTGCTTGCCCTGCCTATTTGGCGATGGCATTTTCAGGAAGATAGTTGTCCCTTCTCAAGGGCAGAGTGGGTACCCTGTCCGCAGTATATCAGCGATGACAATAGACCAACAGATCCAATGGATCCTCGAGAACCGGATTCGACAGCAGCTAGACCCTTACCTCTTCATCATTCTCGATAAAGACGTAATTTATATAAGATAACGGGAACCCGGGAGGAAGACACAGCTCTTTGCGGCCTTCACGAGTCGCGCCAAGTATGTAGCAAATCGCGTTGTGTGGCCCAGTTCTCGAAATAATCGCTGACAGTCCGCCTATGTCATAGGCATTTATCTCAGCAAAACCAACACCATTGCTATCAGGATTGCGCCAATGGAGAAGGCGATAATTTCGTTATGCTGCATTGATATCAGCCCAATTACGGAACCAAACAATACGAACAGCACTTGGACGTCCAAGCATAGCACTCCAATCTATATATCCTAAGTCAGTCAGTTGAAAAAAAACACATCCAGATTGTTGCCAAAAAACTCCCTAATTTGGGACAGATCCGAAACTGCGCGAAGTACTCGTCAGGCCTTGCCAAGGTATTCAAACCCCGGATCCTCTACAATCAGTGCCGCAGCTCCTGGGATATCCACCGGAGGAGCATCTTGCATCTCTAGTAGGGTACCTAGAATGCCCATTGGGGGAACCACTTGCATTGGCGCAGCAATATTTACCGGGATAGCAGGATTTTTCCGAGCTTGGGAATTCCCTGCACAGTCAGGATTGTTCAGAACATGGGGATTCGCTGCGCCGGCAGGATTGTTTGGAGCTTGGAGATTCGCTGCGCCGGCAGGAATATTCAGAGCTTGGAGATTCGCTACGCCGGCAGGATTCTTGGAATCTTGGACATTCGCCGGAGCATGTTGGACCGGCACTGGAATACTCGGGATAAACATTGGGAGAGCCACATGGTTTATTGCTGAAATATTCGCCGGAGGGTGACCATATTTCTGCTCCAAGGGCAGACGATTCCGAGCTCGGGAATTCGCCAGGCCTGGGGGTGGAGGATTGTTCTAAGCTTGGAGATTCGCCCAGCCTGCGGGTGGGGGGTTGTTCTGCGCTTGGGGATTTGCTGAGCTTGGAGGAGTGTTCTGGGCTTGAGGGATTGCCGGGCCTCGGGGTGCGGGATTGTTCTGCTCTTGGGGATTTGCCGGAGGAGCATCTTGCATCCTCAGTGGGGTACTGAGAATGCCCATTGGATGAGCCGCTTGGATTTGTGGAGGAATAATTACCCGGCCGGGACGATTGTTCTGAGCTTGTGGGATCGCCGGGCCTGGGGGTGGGGGATTGTTCTGCTCTTGGGGATTCGCCAGCGGGGCAGGTACGTTTTGGGCCGGCCTAGGAGCATTGGCCTGTGGAGTATTTTGGACAACTGGGCCAGCGTTCTGTACAGCTGTTGCAATACGCCACTGGCACTAAGGTGATGCGTTGAGAGGTACTTATATTGGGATCAGAATGACTTGCGCAGGGGGGACTCCCTGGACCAGGTGGAAGCACGTGGTTATTGGTCTCAATGGTCTTGGTCAACTTCTTCTCACAGTCCTTAACCAATTGAAGAACTGCCTCGTCGATCTCCTGCAGACTAGCCATGTTATTGGCTGCTGACGCAGTGGCGAGTTCATCGCACGCAGGTTTCAATCTCCTCATGCCTGCGACAATTTGCTGGAATTCGGCGTCTGGGAAGTGGCAATTATCTGAAATATAGCCCCTTGCTAACATCTGATCTTTGACAGCATCCTGCCAACAAACGTATACTGGGAGGGCTTGTTTTTGGGATGATGGGGGATGCCCATGCTCAACTTAGGATTGTTAATCAATCGCCGCTCGGGGCGTGGGTCAGAATACTCCCCAACGAGAGTAAAAGGCGGAAGGTGAGAGGTCTGACCTGCGGGCGGTGCCGGCAGCGCACCTCCGGCCCGCATGAGGGCTTACTCTACAATGTTGTTATTCTGCGCCATATCCGGGGATTCTTGGTGTATATAGATGGAAGTATTTAAGGATACTTGTGATGTAATAACGGTGGCTGTTGTGGAGGTTCTGACTGTGAGATGAAACTTGGTATGAAGCCCATCTAGTATCGTGATCAATTCACTTTATATATCAAACTCCGAGATCCTATGGGTGATTTGAAAGAATGATGAATTCGTTTCACGATTTGATAAGAAAATGTAAATCTTGGGCTCTAAGACAGGACTCTTCCATTGTCGGATTCAACTTGAATAAATGAAACATGATAAACGCATTCCGGCGGGAACATAATATTTGTCGTCTTAGTTGTTGGACGAAACCGCAGCTGATACCACGTGACGCCTACGCTAACTCTATCAACGACTACATCATGATTATCGCATGCGCGCCCCTTGGCCCTACATGCGATCAATACGCGTTGGTGTCAATACTCGACATAGCGGCACCCTCGAATCTACACGAAGCCCGCGGGATCAACGGCGCAAAGTCCAACTTGAACCATGCCTAGCCAATGTCCATTCTGCCACGGAAAATACACCCAGTCTGATGCATATGAGAAGCACCTGCAAACTGCGCAGGCAGGTTTAGACATTGTCCTCGCGTCAACTGTACAATTTATCAATATGGAATCAACCGTATCGAACAACCCAGACACGAGAGCCTGCCAGGATTCTGACTGTGAATCCGATCCAGACCCTGCTGGATCGGAGCCTGACGAATTTTGTTGTGACATTGCATACGAGTCTGGTACTAAAGTATTCAATAACAGTACATCACCCTCCGCCAGCAAACAGATTTATTATAAAGGTGCCGGGCAAGTAATTGGAGACGTCGACGGTTTGGCGCATGAAAACAGCAACCTGCGCGATGACCCATGGGCACCATTCAATAATGAGCAAGGTTTCAAACTGGCATCCTGGTTCATTGCGGGAAAACTATCCAAAACACGAGTCAAGCAATATTTCTCCAGTGGCCTAGGAGATGCTGAGTCAGTCGGGTATAGCGCTCCATCTACACACTGGAGAACCATCTCCGGTTACTGGATCTATACAGTCAATATCTGCAATGGTTCGAAGGACAGGTTGAGGATTGACAAAGAACTTTGCCATTTTTGTACCGCAACGTACTAGGTTGTGTTAGATATCTCCTTTGCCAGATCGCATACCGAGCCGACTTGGTCTACGCGCCACGGCATGATTATGACTCCACCTGGCAGAGAATATATGCAGAAATGCATACGGCAGATTGGTGGTGGGACGTGCAAGTAGATCATCCGAGTCCCACACCTTTTAAAAGACCTCAGCTGACGGATCATATGATACGCTAGCACCGGGTGCTACGGTGGGTCCAATAATTGGGATATCAGATCAGACTAATCTCATGAACTTCTCAGGTGACAAGAAAGCGTGGGCTGTCTATATTACGATCGGAAATCTTCCATCGGCCAGGCGCAACAGCCCAGGTTCCATGGCTGTTCTCCTTCTCGCCTTATTGTCCATTCCTCACAAATTCTCAAAGTTCTCCAAAGCCGACCAACGTCAGAGGAAAATCAACGCTGACACCCTACAAGACGTATTCAAACTGATCTTCGCGCCCCTAAAGGACGTGGCGCCTACCGGCATCACGATTGACTGCGCCGATGGCAAGGTTCAACAGTGCTCTCCAATTCTCTCCACGTGGATCGCCGACGATATGGAAAACGTGGCACTACACGGGTTAAAGACGAACGCCTATCCTAAATGCGAGGTGCCTAACCACAAATTAGGAACAAAGTGCCAGAAGCCATCGAACCAGAGATTACCCAAGATACCAACGATACAAACCTGAAAATTGGAACTCAGGCTCATTGTCTGACGACAACCACATCATTTGAGAATCTTCGTATCAGCCAAAATATTTTTCACCGCCTCAACCGGGTTTGGCATCTGATCTGTACAAGCCAGACATGCTCTATACCATTTATCTCGGGCTATTGAAAGCACATGATAGACTGGATTGAAGGCTTTCTGAAGAACCATGGGCGACTGCAGGCTTTTGACGACGTTTGGAAGGCATTACCGCCATACCCGGGATTCTTGATCCCCAATAAAGCCTACCATGAGGTTACGCAGTGGCAAGGGAAATAGATGAGGAATCTGGGACCCTGCATTTTGGGAGTTCTCGCCGTGGCACTCCGCCAGCCTGGAGGTGCACTACTAATCCCTTTCAAACGTGCTCTCAGATGCGTCAGGGCACTGGTCGACTTCAATATGATGGTGCAATACCAAAGCCACACGTCTGACACCATAGCCTACATGGAAGATTATCTGGACCAGTTTCATAAGCTAAAAGATATCTTCTTAGAATTTCGAGTAACAAAATGCACAAAGGACTCTAACATGTGTACATGTTCCGGTAATGGTATACAGGAGCAGGCAGTGCAGGATCTCCTATTTTTAGTTGATTTATATTTGGTTTATTTGATTTGATTTCAGCTCAGCCACTGTCTCTGAGTCAGATAGGCTATGCTATCGTATTGCTATGTTTAGTTTGCTTTACTGGAAGTTTATATTTAGGATTCAGGGTATGGAATGGTCATGTAGCACTAGTGGAGACTGAGCTATGTTTCTTTCTTTGGTCTTGCAGGATTACAGGATTCCGGTATGTGCGCAGCTACTGGTAATGATCGTGATGGCAGGAAGGCTATCGCTCTTGGGTTTTGTATTTAAACCAGTCCCCTGGCTAGCAGGAGACAGCAGACTTCGAAAGACCTTCAGTCTAAGAATACACTTAGTTGAACAGCAATCTCTGAGTCCCTAAGTCCAATTTGTCCTTCCACTATTACCCTTCTAGCTACCGGTCCTTTGAAGCCTCCGTTAGCACCAGCGCTAGCAGGTCTACTACCGGTCCTATTGTATTTTCGTTAGACAGGAATAAACCTGTTACAAGGACAAGGTTGACACGCAATCAAAGGAGATTCAACCTCAGAAAGCCCTGGTGATTGAGCGAGTGGCCCCATCCCTACAGCGCCGGATGCGCGACGACAATCGTCAAGAAGAAAACGACCTCTGTCAGGACTTGGTCCGTGGCGAATCGCATTTCAACTTTATCAAGATGCATCTACTAAGCCACTTTTGTGACCATATACGCCAGTTTGGCAAAATTCCGATGTATTCTACAGAGATCGGAGAGCTCGCTCACAAAACACAATTCAAAGACGGATGGCGCCAATCGAACAAAAATGATGCAGCCTGCCAGATTGTCTACAGCTATGGTCGTCAACATGCCATCAGAATGCAACTGTTGAACCTTAAATCTCTAATATGTCGCTACGCCGATCTCTCACTTGACATCTTGCATCATTTAGACAGGACGGCCAGCACCCATTAGCAAAAATAATACCTTGCGTTAGATGCATTCGGTGCATCTGACGCACAGGACGCTAGAACGTTAATCACGAATCAGGACGCAACCACCCTACCACAACGCACCAGACGCAACCGAACGCTACACCTAAGACTCAGGATGCACCGGGCGCAGCACCTAATACTCAGGACGCTACCTGACGCAGCACCAAATACTCAGAACGCCACCTGACGCAGCATCTACTACTCAGGATTTCACCTGACGAGGGACCATATCCTCCTGAGATAAGCCTGAGCGAAGGGTCCCCCCTTTACCTTTTTCTGTCCTTGGGTACTTGGGTCACAATAGATTTCTTACTGTCAAACTCTTAAATTTACTACTACTAGTAGGCTTCTATTGTTCTAATATACAGGCCAATTCACCGAGAAACACTAAGTCATAAGAAGCCGTCTCACGGCCTCACCCAGTACCCGGGACCCTGTAGCTCAATGGGGAATTGGCACCTCAGGACGTACCCTATACCACAGCGTAGCTGGCGTCGGGCCCAACGATCTCCCGCAATCAGATCCAGAATCGGTCAAGCGGTTGTGGAGGAATCTGCCATTCAGTTCTGGGATCGCCAGGGTACCTATAAAGACAACCCCCACAAGGGTCAGCGATTTCATGGGTTTTGATGCGACAGAGACGTCCTTTATACCGCTGCGTAGCCGGCGTCAAGACCAACAACCTCCCGCAATCGGATCGAGAATCGGTCAAGCGGTTGTGGAGGAATCTGCCATCGAGCTCTGGGATTGCCAGTATACCATTCAGCACTGTAACCTGATCAATAAAAGTCGCGGGGGGGAGGAGCTTATACCTTTGGGAAGCTGGCGTTGTGGCCAACAACCTCCTGCAATTAGATCCAGAATCGGTCAAGTGGT
>Ga0307509_10003170_pt1 | contig 25463 bp, 31 predicted proteins | sample 10_EM_MG_FD_202245 | JGI IMG/M metagenome (GOLD analysis project Ga0307509, IMG submission 202245) | Populus trichocarpa ectomycorrhiza microbial communities from riparian zone in the Pacific Northwest, United States - 10_EM | ecosystem: Host-associated > Plants > Roots > Unclassified | place... | reverse complement strand
TATAATAAACAGCGGGTGAAGAAAAAGAGCAAGAATTGGAGAATAAAGAGAGAGAGAAAGAGACAGAAGAAGGAGACGGAGGAGGGAGATGGGAGAGAGCGGAAGAGGAGGAAACGATGGAAAAAAGTGGCGGCCGATTCGCTACAGGTTCTTCTTCGCGCTCGCTCTCACTCGACTGTCAAACACCCCACTGCGTATCGGCGTGTGCGCGGTATGGAACGGATTCATGGCCGTCTGTAAAACCGTTTGAACATCCGGAACACACCACAAAGAGAGCACACGGACCTTGAGATACAAATCCCAGAGATCATTGAAGAACACTTTGATCCCGTCGTCGTTCTTGGTCTCATGCAGCACAATAAACTTCACGTCTGCTTTTCATAAGAAAGAAAGAAAGAGGCAGATGACTGAATACCACTGACTGCCGGCGGTGACGAACGCTGAAACGATCCATTCGTTGAACTTGTCCACAGACTTGAGATACATCGTGTTCTCTCTCCTCATCACCTCCTCGATGGCATCCAAGCTCGCATTCGCAATCATCTGGATAACATGTCTGTCCTGTCCACCCCCCATCCGCACTCCCCCACCCCCTCCGCTCGTGTGATGCACCTGCGTTGCGCTCGACGCACCCGACAAAGCCGTCAATGTTCCCGCGAACGCCGACGTCGACCATGATGGCAGATTTGACGACAACGAAGACCCTGCCGATTGCGCTGGCTTGGACGAATAGTGCGTTAGACTGTACAATGGCGTGTCCGTTGGCGAAAGGACGAATATGTGGTGCGACATGGCCTTGGTGTTATCTAAGAGATGATTTTGTTTTCCGCCCTCTCGCCCTGATCGGATTCAAGCCGACCCCCTACCCGGGATGATCATGTTGTCCCGCACGTTGTTGTCCACCCTCCGTCTCTCACGTCGTCCTGGACAATTGGCGACAAGGACACACCTCACAGCGGCATGGCAGCCCAAACCATCCTCCGGAGTGCTCCAAATCTTCAGTCCTTCACGCAGCTGGAACGCGACTCATCGGGGCTGGACTTCTGGTTCACGCGGCTCCTTCAACCCACCTAGACCTCCACGCTTCGGATTCTGGCAGCAAATCTCCCAGAGGATCAACAGGATCCCTTCCAATGTCATTTTCTGGGGGATATTTGGCATAAATGGCGCAATCTTTGTTTTGTGGCAAGTGGCAAGCACCCAATATGTCAGCCACGGTTCTCTCCTCCACACGCTCGGACAAGAGGCTGACATATCATTTGACCGTGTTAGCAACAATCGGGGGATCTGTCCTTACTGGCCTTCATGTTTAGGCATTTCACCACGAGTGCGTGGAACATGAATAACGGTCGGATGTGCGTGACGCCTCCGTAAACTGCAAATCCACATGGTTGTATTGACCTCTTTCATCACAGCTGGACCCTCATCACTTCCTCTTTCTCACAAAAGGATACCGGTCACCTACTCTTCAATGGTATCTCCTACTACTTCACCGTCCCCATCATCCTCTCTGTCCTCGGCAACACCGGCTTCCTCGCTCTCTACCTCGGTGCCGGACTTGTGGCTTCAGCGTCCAGCCTTTGGTGGCACTCCAGTGTGAAGAAGAACCCAAAGTACTCCTCCCTCGGAGCCAGCGGTGCGTCTCGTAATTCCATCCCTACGAAAATGGCTCCCTGACTGGTCTGTCTGCTACTTGCGCGGTCAGGTGCATTATACGGCGTCCTGTCGTTCTTCGCTTGCCTGGCCCCTCAAGCCACTTTCCTCATATTCGGGATCATCCCTTGCCCAGCTTGGTTGTGCATCTCTGGTGTATTTGTCTGGGACGGATACAGTGCTCTCGCCGGAAGTCGACAGGGTACGGACACCGCTGGCCACATTGGAGGTCTTTTTGGTGGGATTGGGTATTACATCCTCAGGATGAGGTTACGCATATAAACAATGAGTTATGTGTAACTCACGCCCACCAATCTTATTACCTAACCTGTAAGCGCACCGTAATTGAACCCCCATGTCCTGCTCTTTGATCAGCAATCGTGGCGTCCACCTCGGGCTTGCCGTGGGTCCAATTCCCAGTACCGTGTGTTCACCATAAGCTGGTTTTATTATAATCAAGGCGGAACTAGTATACCGGATCACAACGTGTGGGTCTGGTCGAATCTCCAGTGTCAGGGATCCAAAAAAGTTAGAGAATTAGAAAGCGGGAAGCGGCAATGGTCAAGAGGTGGGGGTAAGGGGATCATATACACCATACAATTAATAACGAGTCGCCATGGGCATGAGAAAGGTTCTCCAGATGAGAGAGAATGAAAAAACAAAAATAGAAGATGGAGAAAGAGGGGGTAAAACAGGGAGGGACAGAGAGCGCGAAACAAACAAACGTCACGCCATCCAAGGGAGGACAAAGAGGGGGATTCCACATTCCGGAACACGGGGGGGTATTGAAATTAGGGAACAGACACGCGCCCAATGGTCAGGGAACGCGTCCTCTGGGGGGAGTACTCATCCTCCGATCCAGCCGAGTCAACTCCTTCGAAAGCTTCTCAAATCCTTTGTCGTTGCCCCCGATGGTAGTGTCTCCCGCGAAGGCGGAGGTTGAAACGTTCCTCGCGTCGTGTCTCTCGAACAGGTAAGTCAGTAGGTTCTTTTTGTCGTCAGGTAACCCGTCAAGCAACGAGAAGAGTTGAGTCTCATCCCGGAGAACCAGCTGGGCGGTGATGATGACTGCTGCCGCCGATTCACGGATCAACAGCGACGAAGTGTCCGTGAGAGCCTGAGAATGGGGAGGGGATTCAGAACCAGCGACTACAGGATCTTAATCGGAACATTACCCACCGAAATCAATGTATTTTTCAATCGCGGTAACTCTTCCTCCAAGATCTCGCCGGGTAACCTCCGAATAAATTTCCCCAAAGCGCTCAACCCGAAGCAATAGCTCATCATCTTCAGTTCCGCGGAATCCTCCACATCGGGAGGGGGAGGCATCGAGGTAAACGACTTGACACAACCGTGCATGGTGGTCAAACCATAGACGGCTTCGATCCGGTCTGTGAGAGCGTCGCGAATCGCAAAGGTCGCCTCAAATACCTGAACTTTTGTTAGGGTCCAGGTCTAAGTCACGGGAAATGAAAGCTTTACGTTGGGTTTACCGGAGTATCGGATCCAGAGTAAGAGTGAGAAGATGTCAGCTTCCTTCCCTTCAATATACGGGGTCTGGTTCTCTATCAACTCCCACAGAACGATCAGCCCGTACTCTAGGAGGGTCCCTTCCTAGAAGGACCAAACGAAGCTCAGTATGGCCAAAAGAAAGAAAACCCGTGAAAACCAAGCTATACCTTTGAAGGGTCCAGGAACCTCCTGAGAGCTTCGAACAACCGGTCGCAGCTCCTCTCCTTTGCCCAGAACTCGTTCCCCTTGGGGATAGTCCACTGCGGTAACCCGGCGATGGAAAAGTTAGAATCCTGACTGAGAGAAGATAGTGTTTCTGGAACGGGGTACAGCGTCGAAAACGTCGCAAGTTTCTGGAGGCAGTCCACGTCAGCAGAACCATCTTCCAACGACTTGATGTGACGCTGAAGCTCGTCAAACTGTTCCGCGTGATCCAATTGGGAGCCATCGATAGCTTTGCTTCGCCTGTGCACTGAGGGAACGTAAGCTGACCGCGTCAGTTATGAACGAAAGGGTAGCATTGTGCGACATCAACTCACGGGCCATCCTCTTCACCCACCAATCCCTTCCTGTCTTCTTCTCCCTCAACAAGTCCAGCACCGATCCAGTCGACCCCGTTCCCGTCCCAGCGCTGCTGGTAACCAGCCCACTGCTTTTAGTGACACCTGGACTATCCAGGAGCAAAGCGGCCTGTTTCATGATCGCTGCACCTCTCTGATCTCTGGCCTCTTTACTCCCCCGACCATTCGCGGGAGTTCTGGGAACATCCGTCGGAACCTTCCCTCCCCAAATATTGGTGACCTTTGGTACCTGTGCCTTCGTCACCCGCAGGGGTAAGGTCGCGGCAATGTGGATATTGTCCTCCATACCACCTGTCGCCCCTCCGCGGGATTTTCCATTCCTCTCATCGATAGGAGTGCGGAGAAGGGAACCGTTGGTAGCGTGGGGGTCCTTATCGTCGTCTAGGTCCATCAAAACTGTGCTGTCGTCGTCAACATCCTGGTCGACAAGCTCCAGCAACCTGTCGGCTGCACTAGCCGCTTGCTCGGCTCTAGCCCTCATCGCATCTTCTACAATTGGCTGCGGGGTCGAAGACGGGGGTGAATGAGTCGAGAACGAGCTAGAAGACATGGAATGAAGCATCTGGTGTTTAGGTTCATCCATAGACGAGGTAGTGAAGGACGGAGTTGCGGGGCTGGACTTCGTCTTTGCGGGCGGGAACATCTCGAACGGGCTGGAGAAGGTAATCGGGTTGGCGTTCATATCGTCGTCCTCAAAGTCGCTGTCATCTTCCGGGATGGGGATCGTGGTGGCGACGAGTAAAGACTCGTCATCGATCAATCTAGACCAGTTGGCGATAGAGGAGCGTGTGTTAGCCAAGTGGTCCTCCCGTTTTGGTGGTGTCAAAGGAGGGGGGAGCTGGTGAGAAGGGGAAGGTGGGGAATGTGGCAACGCAGTTGAAACCGCACGTCTGAAAGTCGGGCTGCCAGGGGTGGTGGATACTGTTGAGGAAGTAGTGGGTATACGGCGTCGCACGGAATCGAAGGAATGCGGCGGAGAGGGCGGGGTAATCGTGGTATGTCGTGAGGGAGACTCTCTCCGGGGGGTGCGTGAGGTTGTCGAGGTAGTGGTGGTCGCCCTTGTGTGGGATGACATCACAGCGGGACGAGATCGCGGAGGAGAACCGACAGAACCATTTGATAACGATGGTGACAGGGGCCGTTTCGGAGAAGTGGTCGTCCGCGCGGTAGAAGTCGCTTGGTGCCGCAACGTTGGTGGGTCGACAGCAATCGCTTTCGCCTTTACCCGGCTCGCTGCAATTACGGCCGCGACGCTGCTCTTCTTCGTTGGTGACACGGAATCCATCGAGCCGGACAACAAGGTTGGATTAGGACACGCTTTCTCAAGCTGCTTGCGAGCGCTATTGTCCAAACCCCCCATTATTGACGTCCCTTTGTCTTCCCACACAGCGTTTAGTAACCAGTAAGCTTGTCGGGCGTTCTCGCGCACGCCGGGGTTGGGGTCGCCGAGCGCTTTTTTAACAGAGTTCACCAGTGTGTCCAAACCGCCGGAGGTCTCAATGGAATGTTTGGATTTCGAAGCGTGAATATCGATGTACGTCTTGAGGTGCCCCGAAGCATAAGCTCTGGCCTGAGCGATCTTGTCTTGTAAGGTACACCAGAGCATATGCGGGATCGTCCGTGGCTGAGCAGAGGTGTGCTTGAGGATTATTGTAACCGCAGTTTGAGACTGTTGAGCCACCAGTTTCTTCGTGGAACCTGCCATCTTCAACAAATTGCTGAGGACGAGTTCGCACACATGATCGAACGTAGTCTCGAGCGCAACCACCAGCTCGGAGTACAGTAAACATGTGTTCACTGCCACTGTCGTGCGCAAACTGACCAGCTAAGTGCACATCAGTTACTACCAGAAGATCAGCAGCACATGAGCTCACCGTCTTGAGAGACCATTCTAAGAATTGTCTCAGGTGCGCCATAAATGTGTCGTGATAACGCTCGAGGACGTCGCCACCCTTAATCATTCCGCGGACGAGGTTGATCGCCTGCTCCCTAGTCGACCAGTTGTGCTCTGTTTCTTTACCCTAAACAAACACGTCAGAGTGGTTGTCTGACACAAGATTGTGGACGCTACCCCGAACGGTTTTTCCATCTTGGCAAACTCATTTTCAAGATCACGGCCCGAGGCGACCTACCAAGAAAAGAGAGCATGAGGGGGCGAATCTAGGAAGGGGACAGAAATGTACTAACGTATACGTTGCGTATGTCAGCCAGACTTGTCCCTCCAGTGACGGTGCTACTGGGTCCTGCGCCGCCAGAAGCCTCCGTAGGAGTGGGAGAGGCCACTCCGGCACGACTAGGCGGTCTTGAGGGGACTTTGGGACCCGTGTTTCCCCGACTCGTTGTCCGAACGCGAGCCGTCACACTCGGCCCAGATCCGTTCGAAAGCGTGGAAGGCGTCTTACCCAACAGTGCGAGACTTGGAGGGACATATTCCTTCTTCCCCCCAGACTGGCTGAGCTCATTGGTGGCGGTTGAAGTGAGACTGCTGGTTGAGGCGGACAAGACCTGACCGAGGACAGAATCCATGGTGGCCTTCCGAACGCCCTTCTTGGTCATCTCTTTCTTGAGGTCGGCACGGGCGGCATCGGTAACGCCAGGGCTCGTGAAAAGCTCCACCAATGACTGTTTTGCGCATTCGCGAACGTTGCTATCACCATCCTCGAGGACGGCGACCAGGGACGGAAGATATGATCGGAGACCGAACGAGGGATGCGACCGGCGTATATGAGCCAGAACGAGGATACTCTATAATCGGAGGGTCAGTTATGCCGTTATGGTCGTCAATGTCCGCATTAGTGATAACGCGTCCCTCGGTAGAGATATGCAAGGTAAGATCTGCGGTACTCGTACACGCAGGTAGAAGGGAAGTCTCGGGTGGATGGGTGTGACATACCTGCTCTCGGATTCTCCAAACTTTACTCCCAAACCCACTCTCCTTCACAAAACGCTCGAAAATAGCAAGCGGTGTTTCCGGTCCCTTGGATGAGGTGCTCTTGGAGGCGAACGCGCTTCCACCGGCGAATTTGAACGCATAACCACCAAGGAGAACGAGAGACTCCCGAGCTTTATCCCGAGGTTTCTCACGACTATCACCGAGCCGCTCAAACAAGCCACCGGGGGTCAAGAAAGCCGTCAGAGCTTGCCGTAGGTTGAAGGCATCGATCAATGCTGTGACGGAGGATGTTGAGGTGGAATTCGATAACGACCTCTGGTGGGTTTGGCGGTGATTGTGCTGTCCGCTTGCGATAATCAGGGGTAGGAGTGAGGGTATTACTGAAACCGCGGCGGTGGTCAAATGTTGATGCGAGACTTTGAGACATGCTTTGAGAGTACTGATGACAACCTCGGCATCTGGAACCTTGAAGGGAGAGTCAGGAGCGAGCCGGTGCGTGAGGGTGCGAGAATCTGGGGCGTACCTCAGCCCCAGCCTCGAGTTCTGCCTGGAGTTTCGTGAGAGCATCGACCTTTACCTCAACATCTGCACTTGGGGCGTCAGACTGATTGAAGCGAAGGGGAAGGACCTGGGCTGACCGTTGGACTTTGCCTTGTCGATGAGCTCAGATACTCGCGAGCCATCCATCTGTGCGTCAAAGCGCAAAGTTTACGAGACGGTTGAGCGGACGGAGAATGCGTGGTGTCGCGAACTGTCAGCCAATGACGGCGTTGTGTAGGAGTAACCGCCCCCCGCGACCGGGTGCAATCCATCGATTGTGTGGCACCCAATCATGAAGCGAATGGGTCACTGAATCCAGCTCCTCTCACTTTCAACCTCTCACTTTCAATGAATGACTAGCTATGATGGATTGGTTTATCAATGAATGGAGGGTATATACCGTAACATGTAACTATCCGCTCCCAGTGCTGTCCTCCAAAATCGCCATCTCGAGGTCACGACCAACAACAGTTGAAGAAGACGCACTAGGGAAGACGTAACAAATTCCTCCTGGAGGGGGCACGAGACTGGGTTGCCCTGTGGCACGCAACAAGGGGGAAGACCTCCTAGCTGCCGTGAAAGTCCAAGGAGTTCGTCGAGACCCAGGTGTGGATTCCTAGTGTACTTCTCTTCGATAGCCGTCGCCAGCTTGCCATAAAAAAGCCTCGCTTCCATCCAGTGTCTGGGGGAGAAAGGACAAGGGTTTTTACAGTCCAGAGGCGCCCAGCCATGGGTATCGCGAATGGTGGATCGGCCTAGGTCCTCCCTCTTGTGAACAAACCAGGTGAAGCGTTGCAACTCCGTACGAGACGTGTAGAGGAGAACTTCATCGGTCCAGTGATAGCTCCGTGGTGTGGACAGGAGCACGCCTTCCCTGGCAATCTTCAAGAGTCCGAATCTGCATGCGATGATGTACGCCGAAGAGGGGTCATGGTTCAAAAGCTCCCACAAAGCATCCTCCAAGGTCCGAGCCCAGTGATGGAATGTCGTACTTGTCGGCCACCTCAAACAGTGCCACAATGGTGGGTAGGCCAGAGTTGATGATCCTAGGACGTTCGACCATCGGGTACAGTAGGCGGAAGAAAATATCCATCGCCTCCTGCGATTCTGTAACATCGACGATGGGGATGCCGGCGTTCCCGTTGTGCGCTTGGTTGGGAGGTTGAGGTAGCAAGAACATGCTCTCGAAGACAGAGGAAGCAAGGGCGAGCAGCATCTTGTGTGCGTGGAAGTGATGTGGCGAACTGGGGTATCCCGTTCGTATGATGATATCGCTGCCCGAGCCGAGGAACGTTGCGGCCATCGATAGGAAGATAGTACCAGATAGTTTGAGTGGTGGGTGGGTTGAGGTGGGTGGGTTGAGGTGGGTGGGTTGTGGTGGGTGGGTTGTTGGGAGTAGCGATGGGTAGCGGTGGGTAGGTTGTGGTGGGTAGCGGCAGCGGATAGGTCGGTGTCGAGCTCGTGGAAACCGAACTATTTGAACCGTCTCCTGTTCGGCGGATGTCCCCGATCCGGTCACAAGGTATGGCACGTGAGCGTGGCGAAGTCCATGGTGGATAAATACGAGGAACATAGATTATATCTACAGTTCTAAGATATTACAATCCTGGGGGATACTAGACGGGGTAGTCACCTCATAGTGTGTACCTTTCCATCGTGGGGGAGATTGGTGATTTTCGCCGGGGTTTCCAAAACGCCGTTTCCCTGCGACGGCGGGGGTTCGCGGTGGCTTGGAACAGATTTACCTGCCCCACCCGAAGGCGAGCCGCAAATCAGAGCCCTAACGGAACGGGGAATCCGGAGTTCGGCCTCCTCCATTTGGGAGGTAGCTACGACATCGCTCTCCTGAGTTCCAGCGTGGCCCTTCGCTTGAATGGCAGCCAGTACGGAAGGTAAAGGTTGTGGAGGTTGCTTAGCGTAGCCTTGTGAACGTCGCAACGACTTCGGTGTGGTATCTTTGAGGAGGGCCGTCCCTCCTGGACGCGGAGGAGAAACGAGGAACGGTCTTAAATCCTGCGACTGCGATGTGGGAACGACTCCTTCGTCAAAACCCATAGCAATCGTGGGGAGCCGTGGTGGGCTCATGTCCCGCGATCTATTCTCCACGCGTTTACGACGAGGGGTATGAAGCGGAAGAGCGGGAATTTTAAATATGGGAGACGAGTCCTGAGCAGGAGGGCGGTGAGGTGGACTCGGTAGTTCAGGAAGATCGGTCAGCGGCGATAACGGTGAGGACGATAAATCGATAGGTTCGGGTTCTGGAGGCTCTGGTGCTCCCCCCAATCGTGAATGATCCAATTTAACATACTATATAGGCCGTTACAGTGGTGGTAGTATCAGTACAAAGGGTCTGCATGTGGAAGTTTCAGGAGGTACATCGCGTGGTATCATAAACTATTGCACATCCACCAACCATCCCTTCAAATCAGGTCCGTCGGAAGCTTCTTGCCTATCCGAATGTCGACAACAGGTACATGTCCCCCGAGCGCATCAATCGAGGCAACTCCTGGAAGTTTCCCCGTCGAATTGACGATAACGACACGATGCAACGATGCCGAAGGGGTGTTCTTCCTGTCAACAGCGAATCGTGTCAGTGCCTCCATAAAACCTTCATCAAGCTCGCAATCCATGAATGCGATGGTTTTCAGTGAAGGAGAGGCCGACGGCTCCGAGAACAAGGCAGAGAATAGGTGTGGTGTGTGGACCTCACGTACGATGGCGAGCATCTCGAGGGCAGGGAGGGACGACGGAGGGAATGTGATGCGGGCGGGGTGGTCAGGAGATTCCCCCAAATTCAACGCCAACTCACGACGTACGATGTGAAACGCTCGAACATTGGTGAGAGACAGGAGAGGGAACTCTGCAAAGGGGACCTCTGGGCTAGAGCCGCACGTGAGTGCGAAGGTTCCGTCGGGCCCGAGCAGTTGAATGCTCCTGGCGTCAGAATGATACTCCATAGATGCAATTGATTGTACGCTCTGGTGGTGAGCTGCGGAAACGACGGGAGGGATCTCACTCAACCTCGTGCCTCCGCCGCAGAGCATGACCTCCAGGGTGGCCCCCCTCCGGAGAGCGATTTTGGAGATCAATGCGTACCACCTGCCGCACCAGCTGAGGATATCGATAGAAATCGGAGAGGATTCGTGGCGGTGTCTCGATCCCGTAACCTTTCGAGGGAAGCCGGTGTGAACCATATGTCCAAGACCGCGCGCTCAAGCGCACGGTTCCCCTCCAAAAAGTCCGTGAAGGTATCCAAGTTGAGATCGAACCGGTGGTTGCGGAGGGTCAGGTCCGTTAGCGTCCTGAGACGTTGGAGTGAGGGGTAGAGGGGGACGTATGCCAACGATAGGTGTGTCGAAGCGGGGGTTGATTCCGCAAACGGATCGACGGTGGCGGCATGAAGGAGTCCGGGGGACAACGAAAACGATCGGAGGCTGGGCATCGACTGGGGGAAACCCGGGAATGTTTGTGCGAGTTCTTCGGTGGTCGAGATACAATTAATGCGTAGGGCTCCGATGTTTTGAACGTGAGGTGTTACTCGAGCAGAGAACTCGGGATTCGTTCTAACCTGACCCATGTCGAGCCACAGTTCCAGAGGAACCGCCCGGCATCGCTCCAGACTCAACTCCGCCAGACCAAACCGTTCGCTGGATATCAATGTCCAATTTCCGGGTGTCGAGACGATGGACTCGCGTCAGTACCGACATACGTGGGTCAGTGGAATGACTGATCTCGTGTCGATCGCGTCCTTGTCCATGAATCGGGCGATCCGGGAGAGGGTCTCGGGCAGAAGCCTGTTTACAGGTTGCAACAGGTTCCGTAAGAGGGCATAAGTTTCAGGACGTCGTGTACCCTGGCTTCGAGGCCTTCGATCTGAAAGATTGGCCGTTAGATCCCGCTGCCACGTTTGTTGAGAGAGATCAACAAAGGTGTCCTCACCTCAGCCCTCAAGGTTGTAATCGACGCTAAAACCGGCGGGAGGGGGATTTCGCGCACCCTGGTACCAAGCCTAGTTTTCTGTTGAGAGCTTGGAGCAGATCAGGGATGGAGAGGTTGAGGGCAGCCTCCAAAGACATAGCTGCCACGCGAGAGTGTGGCTGGTCGTAAGGTTGAGGTCGTTCACTTTCGACCGATGACGTCAGCGTCTTTTCTCTCATCTCCCAGCCAAATGAGCCGGCTTAACGGGGGCACAAAGCGAGAGGGGAGATAACTGGTGGTAGTGTTGCCGTGAGCTGAGCTGAGCCATCACAGCGGTTATCATTTCGATAGACCGCTTTCCATAGAATACAGCCTAATTCTTTGTTTACCTTTTGATCGCATTGGGGCCCGGCAGCCCGGCATTGCGACATCCACCAGTTCACGACGCTGGGCCAAGCAGACTGGTAATTCGGTCCGTCCAACTGCTTTTCGGCCTGTTGGGGCTCCGTCAACTCGCGGTTCACGCTGGGGGAGTCCGTCAAATTCTGCAAGCGGCTCGGCAATGAGAACGAGCTTTGAGTAGGGAACTTGGCTCCGGCATCATGCCGAGGTGCCGAGATGGTCTTGGAGTGGTGCCACAGGGGCCGGAATGCGCATCAACGCAAGCGGGTGGCAAACCCACTCTCCCTGTTCGCTTTTCGGTCTGTAAGGTCATCAGCGACCTGCAAACCATGGTGGGGTATATTGACAATTTTTTCGAATGTTTTTGCTGTGTAAATGAGTTACAAGTACAGGGAATCTGGTTCTCGGAATGTGCGTCATGCCAGGGTGCCGAGCCCCAATGCGATCAAAAGGTAAACAAAGAATTAGGCTGTATTCTATGGAAAGCGGTCTATCGAAACGATAACCGCTGCAACTCGGCTCACAAATCTGAGCTCGATCGCAGGGGGGGCACGTGGAATAATTACAGGAGGTTGGAAGATAGATCGATTTTCCGTTCGAAACAAATCCCGGTGTTGTCAGATATTTGACTGTCGGCTCACGCGCGGATCCCCGCTCACCCTGCGTTTGAAGCCATCCACTGGAATAAAAAGTATCCGTCTCATTTTAGTGTTTTCGGTCAACCCCTGTTGATCGCTTCGCCGAAACTCGAGTTCGGCAATTAGCCATGATCTGAGCCAAACTCGAGCCAGCTCAGCTCACGGCAACACTAAGTCTGGTGGCTTATCCGGGATAGATCCTAGGTTTTATATACTAAGAACTACATGGGTGGTCCTGTACGTGGAAATGAATGAAAGAGACAAAGAAAAGGTATAACTAATTACCTAATCCAGTCGCACAGGTGGCCCGCTAGTCTCCTCAAGCAGACCACGCTGACGATCACCTGCCCGGGACGTAGCGAATCCGATGCAAGCGGCGTGTATACCAGAACCGTTCGCGCCGCGGGTGACCTTGCAATTTTCAATGATCCAGTGTAATCGATCCTCCAGAGGTGCGCCAACCCGAGGAGCTCAGCCGCGCTCATGATTTGACGAGCTATACTCGTTGTTCCGACCGACGTTTGCCCCAGTTATAATATTGGCACCTCCTGAGGCCTGATTTCCGCGGGGTGACAGTTTAGGGGCTGAACTTGAGTTAGTGTTGCCGTCGGGTCCCGAAAACTTGCGGTTTGCCGGCCGCTCGGCGACGCTACCTCCGAGTATAAAACCCTGACCAGGGATCGGCATCCTACACCCGTCTACCATCCAACCTACCACCCAACCTACCACCCAACCTACCACCCAACCTACCACCCAACCTACCACCACCTATTCATGGCGCTCTTCACCACAAAGAACGGAGACATCATCCTACGGGCAGGTCAACAACCTGATTCAACGCACGACTTCCGCGTCCACAAGTTAATCCTCTCTCTCGCCTCCCCCGTCTTCCGAACCATGTTCGGCTCCCCCCAACCACCCCACGAAGCTCCGATCGGGCAGCCCGACACCATCCCCGTCATCAACGTCCCTGACTCCCCGGAAGCCCTGGATATCGTCCTACGAGTTATCTACCCGGTTGTACCTCCGAAGATCGGCGACCTACCAACCCTGACCGCCGTGTTCCCCGTCGTGGAAAGGTACAAGTTCATTTCTATCTGGCCGATTTTGGAGAAAGCCTTGAAGGTGTTCCTACCCGACAACCCCACCGCGGTGTACACCGTAGCGCGCCAGTTCGGTCTCTTGGAGGTGGCGGAAGAGGCTGCGAGGGCCTTGACGCTACAGATCCACGGAAACCCGGACTACGTAGAAGGGCAACACATCTCGAGTGCGGACCTCTCTCGGTTCACTGGTTTCGCTCCGTCGAGAGAGGATGTGGGACGGTCGAGGATCCGGGATCTCAGCGAGTGGTCGCTCCAAGGCCGCCCCCGCCTCCACGGCGCCAACATCAAGCACCTGGATGATGTAGAGGGCTTGTATTCCAACCTGACGAAAAAGGTGGAGGAAAGGTCCGTTCGTGGTTCGCGCACAGAGCGTGAGGTTGTACTCGCACCCATCCTCGAGGTGGTGAGTGTCCCCCATGGCTACAACGGTATATCAACGATGGCCAAACTCAATCGGGCCTTTGGTGCTGGGGATGGCGTGTTCCCGTGCCCACTTTCCTCAACCTATTCGCATTCGGATGAGCCTGGAGCGGATTCCCGGGAGTCTGACATCCGAGTCAATCATGTCATGGTGGCAGGGGAATGTGGGTGGGCATAAACACGCGATTCTGTACCTTATCATATGCGCCGTTCTGCGTTGAGTCCGTCCATGTACAATGTCTACTCGAAACTCGTATTATTTCTGCTTCTCCAATTGCGTCGGCTTTCCTTTCTCCTCTTTGGGTTGGGCCTGTGTGGGAAGCGCCAGTGCCCTGATGACGAAGGCGCAGCGGTGGTGTAAGTAACGTGATCTCTCAGCACGTGAAAGGACAAACAACTCATTTCCGTTGTCCACCCCACGCCTACAATAACGTACACGCCGTGCCTATCTACTACTTAATGTCCTCCTGATCCAGGATCCGAGTGACCCAGGGTCTTCTCGGGTAGGATCACGTCCCTGATTCGTTGTTTCTGTCCGGGCGCGATCGTGAGCTGGGTTGTCTCAAATGAGCAGGGTAGAGAGCCCCAACCAGGACTTTGAGCTCAGGGAAGCCTCCCTCAACTTTCCGGTCCCACATGAGCACGGGGCTAGAATCAACAAAGACCCAGACCCGGAACCTCCCTGCCGTCTCATCCGAGGTCAACGGGACGATCGAGATTGAAGCGAGTTCGGGAGGGGGGAATGTCAGGAAAAGTTCCGTCGCTACCCATTGAGCTCTCTGTGAAGCCTGTTCCGGAGCTGAGCGCAACCACTACGGTAAAAGGCCTTGATTGCCTCACCATCTACACTACGGGGGCGGATCACGATGATGCCCTGGGGGAAGTTGTTGCATATACGCACTCTGTTGCAAAACTCTATGACGACCCTTGGGAACGTAAGCACAGTCGGGGCCACGAACGTTGCAGGGTCGGTCGGCGACTCCTTCTGGATACCCGACGGCGGGCGCTGTTGGTCACAGTCGGCGCAGTTCGAGCCTATCATGAGATGAAACACGATAAAAAGTTCAAAGTGGGTCAGGTGACCTCCCGCCAGTCCTTGAACCCCGCCTTTGAGCCAGTCCAGCGGTCTGAACGACAGTGACCACCACTCTCTTCCGCTCCTTCTCTACCCTATCCTACTCCCCACCATTTCTATGAAAACGATAGGCCGCGAAATCGGCACCCTCGTCGTCGTCGTACTCAAGGCTGTATGTGACTTCAACCTGTCAACCCCCTTTGGTTATTCTTCGTTATTGACCCACAATTTACAGAAAAATCTACCGAACAAGAGGAACATCGGAAAGCAAGATCCATACTGCCTCGTCACCCTTAATGACGAGAAACAGAAAACCAAGGCCGATAAACGAGGCGGCCAACATCCCGAATGGGACCAGGAACTAAGATTCACTCTGTTCGAGGACATCGAAGACGGGTTTGGCTGCCCAGCGGACGGTGACGGTTCCCCACCTCCGTTGCCACCAAAGACCCCAAAGGGTCCGCCCAGTATCGCGGGCGGAAAGTTCATGAAGGTCACTTGTTTCGCCGATGACGCGCGGGATCCCACTCAGATTGGTGAAACCAACGTCGATCTCACCGAAGTGCTGACCAAAGGAGAAACCGATGGTGCGTTCATCCAGCTTCAAGTATTTCCATCCTTGACGACCCCACAGAGTGGTTTCCGCTCTCTTCCAAGAACAAGTACGCCGGGGAAGTGTATTTGGAGTTGACTTTTTGGTCGAATGTGCGCCACAGCGGACGGTTCTCGTGATCGTCGACTGATATTCCATTCCAGGAGCCGGCGCCAAAGAAGAAGACAAAGTCCAAGAATCCTCAACGTACTTCACAATACGGCGGCGCTGGATCATTCGTTCCGTTCGACTCTTCGCCGAATGGTTCACACCCTGTGTCCAGGATGCCGTCCAGTGGAAGTGACCTAGATCTGTCGGCGACTCTCAAAACTGCCAACAATTCTCTTCCGTTGGACCTCTACAAGGCACCATACGAGAAGCGGGCATCTTCAACAAATCTCTCCGTCGTTGATGGCGTCACCAAGGAGCTCAATAACCTCGGCGTATCTGACGTCCGCCATCGACGGGATACATTCCCGGTACGTCCCCCTTTGTCTGCGCTCAACATCGAACTTCACATCTATGTCGGTAGCCCATCAATCAACCTCCTAGGTCCACATCAGCCCAGGGATTCCAACCCCAAACCGTCAACGGGCACGCCCATAATGAACACGATCAAGGATATACATTCCCTGTCACTCAAAACCATCAGCCTGCTTACGAGAATACTCAGTCGACCTTACAACCATCCTCTTTTCACCAACAGTTAAGAGGGCCTCGGTACAGCCTCCCAAATCCCCCGAATTCCTCAGGTTTTGTAACACCCTCCGGTTTCTTTCACCCGAACCAGCGGAGGCAAGACCCCACTGGGACTGGACCTACACCTGCGCCAGGGAGTTATGGCATGACACCGCCAGTTATCCCTCACCATACTGGATTTGTGCCCATGTCTTCTCCCACACCAGCCCCCTCGGGCTTCATGCCCACATCCTCCTCGCTCCCGTTCCAACCTGGGTATCATAACCCGCATTATCCGATGCCGATTACGACTCCGGTGCCATATGGTTTACCCCCAGCTCCGATGACGATACCTCCCCCCCTGCAAACGGTCCCGCAACAACAGTATTCTCTTCCCCTCCCACCAAACTCTTCATCTCCCCATCAACTCACGAGCTCTCCGATACCGGAACACGGAAGTGCTGCTCACACACCATCTCCGCCTCAGGACGCCTATTCACAGCTCCAAGGTGAACAACCAGCGTCGAATCAAAATTCGCGGCCATTGCCCCATCCATCCATGGTAGCTCGACGGAGATCCACGCTTCCGGTTCCCCCTGGTGGTGGCGGGATCACCATGTCACCGACGAGCAGCCCATCCCGTCCTGAGAGCATGCACCAGGGTGGCAGCTATCAACAACAACCGATCCAGCCGATCCAATACAATCACATTCCGCCCCTTCCACTTTCCTCACACTTCAACCCAGCACTTCCACCGCCGTTTCCCCATCCCCCTTCCCAACAATCGCTCGTACCCTCTCATTCCCATTCCCATTCCCTTCCGAACCCGCCCCAGCCATGGGCTACGAACGGGCAGCACGGCCTGCCGATACCGCCTGTTCAACAGAACGGCCAACTTACCCTGCCTGTCCCACCAGTGCAACAGAGTAACTTATCCTCGCCTTCCGCTACCTCGCCATCGAGGCGATTGGCCTTGCCCCAGCCGCCTACCCTCCAGAACCCACCTACCCAGCGACCTGTTTATGTGCCACCCCCACTCCCTCCTGCTTCCTCTATCATGTCATCGTACCCCAATCAGTTACCACAACCTCCTATGCACTACCCGCAAGTTCACCAACCCCCGGTCGACGGTTATCCACCACAGGACGGGAGGTTATACCAGCAACCGACGGGAAGTGTGTGGAGCTACCGTTGACGCGGTTCGTACAATGAACACGATTCCCGGTTTCCTTGTCTCTCGACCCACGTGTCTGTTGTTTCGGCCATCTTCGTGAACCCAGATCTCAGAACCACAGCTATCTATTCTCTTGCAGTACGACCTCTTCGGACTGCCTCCAATCCCTCAACTCCCCCCTAATCGATGTCAGCATCTCCCGAAGTCGGGGCTACAGTGTTTTGCAATGATGTTTCTCTCTCTCTACCATACACGTATGCAATGTTGAATGTCCTTCTTTTGGTACCTTTAACCCACCTTCTCTTGCTCCCCCCCCCCATGGGCACGCGCCCCCTAAGTCGCGACCGGGCCGTTGGTCCCAACTTAACTACCCCCTTCCATTGTTCTTGCCTTTTCCAGCAGTAATGTGTACAACTCTAGAAGCTCGGAGTCGGGCTCCTCCGTCGTGGAGAACTCGAGCTCGAATAGTACTTCGTTAACCTCCGGTCTCCACCACTCGTGGACGCAGGTGGGGCGGGATAGGAAGAGGTGGGATCGGACCGGATCAAGGGTGCGAGGACGCCCGTCGCCCGGAACCGTCGGAGGTCACCCAATTTCTTCCGGGTTCCGTCCTCCAGCTGCTACAACTCGACGACCTTTCGAGCGGTGAACGTCTGGTATCTTTAGGCCTCTATAGTGTAATGTCCGTCCCACACTGGTACCAATAGTTATTATTTACCATTAGCCTCTCTCCATCTGGAGATCTCTGTTTCTGTGGGTACAAGACCTCGTTTTGCCAATTCCATTCTCGCCTCTTTGCGGATGGCTGACTCCTCTATTCGTTGATGAGTCTCGAACTTGAGGAGAGCACGGTCAGCGGACATGCTGAACCCGAAGACGGCGGCGATTGTCACGAGGAAAACTTTGAGGGGTAGTGTTTGTTTCCTGGGTGGAGTATCAGCAAGGGATACGAGAACTGGGAGGTGAGTTTGGTGAAGTTAACTAACCGGAAGAATGGGGAGTAGACATGTCCCAACGTTGTAGCCCCAATACCACATGCTGTCCATTGGGCAGCACCCTGCCCAGCGCCAAGGCCGAGAAGCGTGATGATGCCTCGCGGTCAGCACACTGCGCCTCCCCGAGTCAACACATTCGCAACTGGCTCACCAGAAAGCCTGCTTTCACCTGGATTCTGTGGGCTTCGTCGGCGTCTTTCTGACGCCGGTTGTATAGTCGCGACATGACGTTCCGTGTTCAAGTCGCCTTACCGATTAACCTCCAGGTTTGAGGTCATGGAGGACCGATGATCCTCTGATCGAAATCACACGCCGGACGAAGGCGCTAACCAACGTCCCGTGACTTTCAACCTCAAGGACGACGAGCGCCTCGAGGGTTGTAGATCCGCCAATCCCCAATCTATGACGAGGAGTCGTGTACGTTAAGCGAGAGGGAACCAACTAGGTTGTATGACTGAATTAGTATAAGTATAAGGGATAGCAGCTACGTGGTTGTAATCCGAAGACGCTACGATGTGGGATTCGTGCCAAATAACGTTGGTGATCTTGGTCTGGAAGCACTTGACCTGTCGGATGTGTGAGGTCCACACCAATAGCGGGCGGGCGGGGGCTAACCTGGGTTGCGGGCTGCTTAACGTTCCGTAGGTCCCAGATGTGAACACGTCCCTCATCGTCCCCGCAGGCAAATAAAGTTGAATGTGCAACATTGCCTGAATCGCTGTTAGTACCAACCGTAGAGTTACCGAAGGCGGTCCCACCTTTGGAAAACCTTGACAGCCGTAGGTTATCCGAGGCAAACCCAAAGGTTACTACCTGGGTTCCATCGATAGACTTCCTACGTAAATCGCGTAATTCAAACTGACGTTCCCTGTGTGCAGTCTGGACTACCTTTCAGCCCCGCGCCAAGTCAACGGAACGTCAGGGATGACACACTTGAATCAGGAGGGTTGACGGGCTCCCTGAATCATGGACATGGAAGGGGGGGTTAGAGAGTTTGATGCTATTTACAACTCGTTCCGACGAGAGGTCGTAAACGTTGACGTTACAGTCCGCCCCACTCGAGACGAGTTTGTGGCTGGAGTCCCGGATGGGGAGGAGAGAGTATATCTTGGAGGTGTGCCTGATCGCCAGAGGCGATCCAGAGCAAGAAGCCTGGAGATCGTAGTCAACACTCCAAATGTGAACTACGTGATCAGCCCCTCCGGTCGCAAACGAAAAAGGCTGCATCATGGAACAGATTGCAGTCAACCCGCTAGGTTTTCCGGGCACGGCTGGTCGGTCACAGGATGTAATGTGTTGGGTCTACGCGAAACGAACGTCAGTCAGTTCAACATGGGGGGACGTCCGGTCGAAAGCACAAGATACCGGAGATCGACCGACCAGCCGATGGATGGTGACGGGACTATTTTCCCTACCGTGGGCGAGAACTAAGAAGGCAGACCCATACCCATTTAAGACACAGGTGTCGTTGACGAACTCCGAGGCACGGGTGTCGGGTGAGCGAACTATCTGCCTGCTCCTGCCGGGAATTATTGAATAATGTACCACCAGAGCGACCTGTAGTCGGGCTTACCATCGAGGTGTCATATAAATTTGATCGACGAATCCATGTGCAGATACGTTTGCCAAACCGACCTTGAAGTCTACCGTGTAACGCACGAAGGACCGCGGCTTGTCGTGAGGCTCCTTCGCCAGGTTCAAGATAGGACCAAGGATAGTAGAACCCATAGAAAAGCCGTTGATAGAGGGTACACCAGGAGTTCGTTCAGACGGGGGAGGAGCCGGGGTATTTTGTAGACCACTAGAGGCATTCGTTGAAGGTGAGTCTTTATCCGGTGTTTCGAAGAACTCGATGTCAGAGCTATCCAATGTAAGGTCGATGATATCGTCGAGGTTCTGCTTGACGGACCGCCCTCGCTGGGTGATATGTGGGAGCGCGGCAAGAGTGGGTTGGGGTTCTGGAGCTTCACACTTCGAGGACTGGGTGGTTGTCCAATGGCGAAGGGTCGAATCAGATATCTCCAGGGATCCAAGACTGGGGCGGAGGTGGTGTGAATTGTGCCCTGTGGATATGAGTGTCGGCGGTTCCCCGTGTGTATGTTGGTGCTCATCACGTTCCCGGCGTCTGCGAACAACGGCGAGTTTCGTCTGTTGAGATCGTAAGGGGAGACTAGCGCCATAAGCCAACGGGCGGGGACGAACCGCGAGTAATGTATCACCGATCAAGGGAGCCACGAGTGGCGGTCCTGGGTGAGAGTCATTTGGTAAAGGAAGAATTTCAAGGATCTAAGGTCTCGTTAACTTCACGGGTTTTCCTAGCAGGCGTCGTGGATACACACGCTGGTCGTGGCGGGTCGTCGGTCGGCCGCAGATTCATCCCGGGCATGATCCAGATCTCGGAGTGGGGGAGGGGGAAGGCCCCGCCCCACACTCGACCCTTGTCCCCCCAACGCGTCATCTAGGGTGCCAACAGAACCTGTATTGTGGACCCTAGGTCTTCTCTTCTTGTGCTGTGGCTTCTTGTGCTTTGTTTGAGAGTTCTTCTGAGCGGCTGACGACCGAACTTTTGGAACTCGGTGATCCCCTTTACGCTGTAGTCTCCTTTCGTTGGGTTGCCGATCCTCCTCCATACTTAGATCCAGGTCCGGGAACTAAATCGCAGGCAGAGAAGCGGAAGGGTCATTGAGCGTCTGTTTTCCGTGATCGGTCACTCGTCACCGGTCACGTCAGTGGCCTCTAACTGTGACCCGGAGAGTGGCCAGGCCTGAGGCCTGATCTCCGACACGAGGCTGGGGCGACCGGGCTATCTCTCTGCACTTCCTTCTTGTGACTTGTGTCATGTCGAAACGATCGAGGAGCGACTCGCTTGATGCGGCCACTGCGCGACAGATTCCCTACATTCCAACGGCCGGCTTGGAGTTAGAGACGACAGGGATCGGGGAAGCACACCCCCATCGTAGGACCACAAGGGGTGTTGAATCTGTTCGTATGGACGAGGGCGCGGATCGTAACGCTGTAATGCAGGATACCATACTACGACTCCACCAGGGTGGTATGAGGGTCACCGCCGATCCAAGGGTGCTGTAAGTCATCACTCCAACTTCCCCAGACCCCACATTCATTTCATCTCCCAAAGCCAAAGCATCAATGGTTCAAATAACATGACATTCGAATGGTAAGTGGGGCAAAGGGGTTTGGTCCGGCGCTCGTTCTGAGGACCCGAAGGTTGCTAGATTACCAGGTCCGCGAAAAACTGGAGCCGCGAGATCCCGAACCGGATGGCTTGTGGAGACCTGCTTCTCCAGTTAGAAGACAATCACAGGACACGCATCCCCACCGCAATAGCGTCACGCCCGAAAAACAGAGTCAGGCCAGGGCACTGTTGTCCACTCTCCTGGGAGGCGGAGAGTCACTCGATGACCCTATAGTCATCGACGATTCAGAAGGAGTGTAAGCCTCATCGTGTTGCCCTTCTGGTGGAAAGTTCGGGCCCGCTGAAGTGCAGAATCCGCCAGGCGTCGTTCCGTGAATGAGCCTGGTCCTTCAGGGACCAGTCGTGCGGCAGCACCGAACCCTGCAGAACTTTCTGGAATGACCGGTGAGGAAATTCTGTACTCGGGCTCTGGTAAGAGGGATCATGCTATGCTCAGTGCCGCGGGTAGACCGGGATGAACTCGGGAACGATTATGGTCCCGCGAACTATGGGTCAGAAGAATCCGAGTCAGAAGAAGAACCGGATTCCGGTGCGATTGATGAGGACTCGGACGCTGATAGGAACGCTGGACCCTTACCACACTCCGCATTCAGTCCTCAACTTCTTCCCGTCCTCGCTCACGATTGGGAGTCGAACGAAGAAGATATTCCCACAAACGAGGCGCCATCCCCACCACGTCGGAAGACCGGCCCCCTAAGAGGACGTAAAAAGCGTCCTGAAACAGGGTGTTCTGGCATTGTTGCAGTTCCTCGTGACAGTCCTACGATAATCGCGCAACCTTCCCGTAAACAAATTCCGCTTCCCCTCCCTCCGAATGGCAGGGCTCGCCGACTTGCATGCTCCTCCGCGCTAGACATATGGTGCGCAGTGACAATGCGTGGTGATGTCCAATTCATCAACGGCATCGAACAGTAGGCTGGCCCTTTTCCTAATCACGCGCCTTATTCATCGATTACCACTTTCCCCGCCCAGTACCAAACTGTCGGATCTTTCTATGCCGGGGGGAAGTCGCCATCACGTCGAGGATGTTTGCCTCGTCGGAAACACGTTGGTCATCGGCTACGGTGCTCCCGACCGGAGTGTTGAGACACAAATCGAGACCCTGGATTTGAATGCGTTTGTCAACGAAAACGTGTTGTTCTCGCATCAACTTCCTTCGCATAAGTGCTAACGCGCATTACTTGTGTAGGACCGGCTATTTTTTCGAAACGCCCTGCTTCACCCTCCTCATTGTGGTAGGGGGATCAGCTCTCTGGCGCCTGTTGATAATCGGCGTTTCTTATCTGGAGGTTACGACAAACGAATTCATTTGTGGACGTTCTCAGGCTCCAACTCCTCCGTCAAGACGAATGACATGAAGCTCTACCTCAATTCCCCTGTACGGGCTATCGGATACGCTCCCGAAACCAAAACGGCGTACGTAGCGTCTGGTAGACGAATTTGGAATCTCAAAGTGGAGAGACCAGCCAACACAGAGGGTCTACCGATTTCGAGCGGGGTGAACAGTATTCATGTCAATCTCCATGAACCGGATCTTGTGGTGCTCGAGGTAGATGTGTCAACCTCGTTGATCTGTTCACAGCATGGCAATCGACTTACGGCATTCATAGGTGGACGATTTAGACGAACAAGTGCAACTATTTGATATTCGAGTTGGGGGGTTCCAAACCAAGCCTGCTGTCCGCTTCGGGCATCGGATACAGGTGAACGGATCCGAACGTCATTGCCCGCCTTCATATCGGTACACCAGAGGATCGTTAAACCACTGCCATTTCGCACGAGGATTCGCCGACGGGTACGTGTTCGTGTGGGATTTTCGCAACCCCAAAGTGTGTACTTTTCGCGTTTTCGGGAGCGAGGTCGGCTCGCTTACACTTAAGCTTGAAACGCAGAGAGTGGCCGTGAAGCTCGAGTCCCGGGATGAAAAGCAGAATGTGGTCCACACTGCGATCTCGGGATTGGACGTAGCCGCATTTAGTACTGGTGTAGTCACAATTTACAACCAGGTGCTGTAACCTCCTTGGATTTGGTTTGTCATATCGGACTAAGGGACATCGAAATCCACGATCTCTATCGATAACGGTGGAGCTTTGTGATCTGATGAGGGCACGCCCTGAGTAACAATCAGGCAAATTCGCCCAAGGCACCTGCATTTCCCACAGTTGCTTCGTGCGGACCTCAGCTGATTTCATTTGGTAATGTTCCTGGGAGGGGGAGGAGGATCGGGAGAGCGCCGGCTACCCTCCAGTGCGCTCCCACTGAGCCTGCGGTCGGAGCAAGTACGTAGAGAGCCACCGGGACTTGTGTTGGTGAGACAGCCGTCCCCCTCCCACATGACCCTGAGGCCCAGCGGGAAGTATCAAATACGGCTGCCTCGTTCCGTTGTCGAATCCGGTCCCACAACGAGTATTCTAATTCCGGAACATGAGATCCGAAAGAACGAAACGAGCGTGGGGTTGGTAGCCGCGAAAATCCTGGACTTGACCATATGCGTGCTGTGATGGCAAGCCAAAATCTTTGGACGCCGTAAATCGACGTGGGCCGACCAGGGAATACCCCCAGATGGCTTCGATTCGTCGCCCCTGGCCTCGGGCATTTGGCTGGCGGCGAGATCGCCGGGCAGATCGGGGGATTTAGTGTTGACCTATCGCCGGTAATTCGTGCGACAAATGGCCTTGTGAGGTCGACATGTACGTGTAAGCCGTACTTCGCTCGCCCAAGACGACTATTATGCTTTAGACGACCAAGTACTCCATTTCCTGTTATCATTCTTCGTCCCTTCCAATTTGGCGGGCAGCGTGACGATGAGGTCCGTTACGGGTGACAGTGGTCACGGGAACTGACGCCCGGAGGCTCGACGTGTCTCACCATGTCCAAAGCTCTCAGGTCGAAAGCGCAGGTGGTGGTACGCTGCTCCTTTTCATCTCCGGACGCTACTCGTCAACTAATGGTAATAATAGCGTATTCTGATACCTGCTGCCAAAGCAGCACCAACTCCACCTGTTGGTCCGGCACTTGGTGCGCGTGGTGTCAAGTCTATGGACTTTTGCAAAGAATTCAACGCCCGGACCGCACACATCGAACCTGGCACTCCCACTCCCACCCTTATCACCATCCAACCGGACAGGACCTTCACCTTCATCACAAAGACGCCACCTACGTCCTACTTGCTCAAGAAGGCGGCAAACGTTGAGAAGGGCACTGGCAAACCTGGTCATGAGGTCGTCGGGACGATCAGCCTCAAACACATCTTCGAGATTGCCAAGATCAAGGCCACGGACGATCACCTCAAGCATCTCCGGTTAGAGGCCATTGCGAGTACCGTCGTTGGTTCGGCAAAAACGCTCGGTATCCGAGTGGTACCGTGACCGCGTGAGAAACCCGAATCATCTGCAGACTTATCTTCTGTTACTGAAACTGGGACTCGTTCCAAGCCATCAGGACGAAGGCTGCCAATCTGCAGAAATATCAATTGACCGCCGGCCGGGGGCGTGCGCCAGCCGCCAGGTGGTTGGATGCGGGGACTCGGAGGTTTGGGTGTGTATTTGTTACCCGAATGGCAAGACTGGACATAGTTTGTGGACCTGGGGATTGAGTTTGGGCGGGGAGATTGGACGTTCTGACCGGGAGTTCGCATCGGAGAGTTGATAGGGAGGTACCATACTCTAGATCCTTTTCTGCCTGTTCCGAGCCCGTTTGATGCCGATGGGATTTGTACTTTCTGCCCCCTTGTAACGGCCACGCTGCATCCACACTCCCTCGCCCTCACTTGGTGGGTGATCTTTTACGTCGGCTCCAGACTCTCAGCCGATTTCTGCCTTTTTCAGAAAAACGATTTGGTACGCCTCGTGCTCGGTCGGATTTCGAAACGGATCCCAACTCTGGCTGGAGTTGACCCCAAACAGTCACCGGGCTTTCTGTCCTCTGCTCAGACCAGGGGAGAGCGAGTTCACGTGTGCGTCATTTGCACCTACCTACGCTCAAAATCCCAGGTGAAATGTTGGAGGAATGAGGTCAGAGGTCAGTCTGGATGCCCGCGTGTCCGTGGCCCACGAGAGATTTGTTTTTTATATTT
>Ga0307509_10003169_pt1 | contig 25463 bp, 20 predicted proteins | sample 10_EM_MG_FD_202245 | JGI IMG/M metagenome (GOLD analysis project Ga0307509, IMG submission 202245) | Populus trichocarpa ectomycorrhiza microbial communities from riparian zone in the Pacific Northwest, United States - 10_EM | ecosystem: Host-associated > Plants > Roots > Unclassified | place... | reverse complement strand
TGAAAATGAGGCACACACTTATTTTGTCAATGCACCACGTATATCCAATTACCATGCAACTTAGGGGGTGACTATCTATTATAGGCTAGTGTGCAAAGTACCTATAGGGCCCTATGGGTAATTGGCCGGGCCCTGCAGGTGACGCCCGTCCTTACTCAGGAGGCCCGTCCCCTACCGGAAGTTACCATTTCCAAAAAAAGACGGTAGGCCCGCCCGTCGACCTACAGGACGGCCGTCCTTACCCACCCGGACGGGACGGACGGGACTATAGGACGCCAGGGCCCTGGCGTCCGGACGGGACGGTTGGGAACACTGAGCATAACCAAGCACTCATGTGTGCCGCGGGTTTTGGGCAAGAAGGGTGGTGAAACTACTGCTTGGGCACCGAGATGTCAACCCCAATTATTCAGATGACGGCGGTCGAACCTCACTCAGGCATGCTTCAGCGAACGGGCATACTGGTGTGGTGAAGCTGCTCCTAGAGCTCGGAGATGTCAACCCGAATCGCCCAGATGCCAACTGCCAAACACCCCTTTTGTGTGCTGCTGTAGAGGGACACGCAGGGGTCGTGAATTTATTGCTAGAACGCGGGGATGTCGACCCCAATATCCCGGATGTTAGCTATGGAACACCGCTTGTTTGTGCTGCTATTGGGGGGCATGAAGGGATAGTAAAGTTGTTACTGCAGCGGGATAGTGTTAGCTGCAACAAGCCTGACGAGCAAGGCAGAACACCGTTGTGGCATGCTGCTTCGGGTGGGCATGAGGGGGTTGTGAGACTACTGCTGGAACTGAAAAATATCGGCACCGATAATCTAGACCAGGAAGGCGACACACCCTTGCATGGTGCAGCTAGAAATTGTCATACACGGGTGGTGAAATTACTAATGGAAGCCGAAGGCATTGACCCCAGCCGCTTAAATAACAATGGTCTGACACCACTGCTGTTGGCTGCGGGGCTCAGAAAAGAGGGGGTGGTAAAGGCATTATTGGAGTGGAAAGATATTGACCCGAACCGCCCAGATAACGAGGGTCGGACACCACTGATGTTCGCTGCCGCGGTAGGAGACGAGGGAATAGTAAAAATACTTCTAGGGCATGAGAATATCGACCCCAATTGTTTGGATAACAAGGGCCGCGATCCGATCCACTTGGCTGCTGCGATTGGGCGTGAAGAAGTGGTGAAACTAGTGCTTCAACGGAGCGATGTCAGCCCTGACAGGCCATCCAAAGAAGCCAAAACACCACTCCACGGCGCCGCCTCAGCAGGACACGAAGGAGTCGTAAAGCTTTTACTGGAAAGGAAAGACGTCGACTCTAGTCGACCGAATAACCTGAATCAACGGCCACTTGGGTGTGCTGCTGTACATGGGCACCAGGGGGTGGTGAGGTTGTTACTGGAACGCGAAGATATCGACCCCAATTGCCCGAATTTCAATGGTCACACGACACTATGGTTGGCTGCTATGAGTGGAAAAGAGGGGGTAGTAAAGGTACTACTAGAGTGGATAGATGTCGGCCCCAATCTTCCAGAAAACCAGCAGAACGGGGTACTCAGGTATGCTGCGGAGTTTGGAAATGAAGGAGTGGCGAAGCTACTGCTGGCACGCGGAGATATCGACCCCAATTATTCAGATGCCCATAATCGAACCTCACTCTAGCATGCATCAGCGAACGGGAATGCAGGTGTTGTGGAACTGCTACTAGAACACAGAGATGTCGACCCCGATTTCCCTGACGACGAGAATCGAACCCCACTCTGGTGTGCTGCTGAGCGCGGACATAAAGAGGTGGCGAAGCTGTTACTGGGGCACGGAGATGTCGACCCCAATCACCCCGATGTCAATGGCGTAACACCGCCTGCGTGTTCCGCCGCTGGGGGACATGAAGGGGTGGTGAAACTGTTGCTCGAATGGGAGGACTTTCGCCTCAATCACCACGATGATGATGAGGATAATGATAGATGGCTCATTCGCTTTGCACCGAAACCCGTCATTACCGGCGTGTCTCTCTGCATTCTGCTCATTATGGTTCGTTGGCTTCAATTGTTTTTCAGAGTTGCTGATTGTTCGAGATGATATACATACCTCCTGTTCCCTTCTTAGCTAATACCTTATTGTTCATCCAGGTCGCCCTTTTCTATATCTAGTTGATCCCGCTCCTACCTTTTTATCGCTTAACCAGTTTCGATACACCCTCGGGAGTCCTGTTGTCGTTGCTTCGTGGATGCTGCGAGATTCCTCCTTGCCTAAAGGCACGGGTGACAATTTCCGTTTCTAACTGCACAATTTACCTACCGCTTTCTTTCTTTCTTTTGTCGCGTTGACAGATCCCTTGTTCTAGAATTTTCTTTTTAGATTTCTTTCTCTATTCATGTTCCTGTTTTCCCTGTGAGGGATAAAGTTAGATCATTTCTGGTAATGGAAAAACTTGGTGTTGGCACTCCCGAAAGTACTAATAAAAAGAAAATATACTGTAAGATTTGATGTTCCTTGACTATGAATTGAGGAAGTAATTGGTGCTCAATCTTTTTGCTCTAAGAGGATTTGTGAATTTGAGTTAATATCGGTACTTCAGTGTCCTTGGGGAGAGTTCCTTCTATTATCCTAATAAACCCAAGGACATAGTGAAGAAACGCCTACTAGTCGAGCGATTCAAAGGGCCTGCTAGAGATTGCCTCAGTTTCAAATTCGATGGCATTAATGGCCACCGGACTAATTCTGAAAAAAAAATGAAAAAAGTGAAAAAAACAAACTGTCAATAATAAAGAAAAGAAAGTGAAGAGCGTCTGGGTTTTTTGGTGTTCCGGTTGGGTTCAGGACCTGCGTCATACCTCCGGAGCTAACCGCCCTTCCTGGATCGTAGAGGGTACAAGTATTGTAGAAATAAAAGAAATCTTTGGATCGTGCCAGATTATGGCTTCCATCATATTTTAATCCCTCACGAGGATCAGACTTTGTAGGCGTGATCCTGAGGTATAATTTTAACAAGAGGGGTTTCAAGATACTGGGGAATTGAACACACTCGGTGATCTCTTGAAAAGACCAATTTTAAGGCGCCCAACTTTTGTTCAGCAAAATAGGTTCTATCCCATAGTCTGTCGGGTTGCTGCGCCCAAGAAAACCTGTTAAGAAAATACCGAATCTGGCCAAGAGAATAATGAGATCTGGGAAGTTTCCTGCCCTAACTGGAAATAAGTTACCAAGGGTTTCAAACTGAGACTTGTGGAACCGGTTTTCTTGGGCGCAGTGACAGACTAAGGGATAAGGCGAGTGACAACCTCTGGTAACAACTATTAATTTTAATCCCACAGAGACCGGACCGCACAAACTCTCCTTTCATAATCGGTGGTTAGGGAACCAGCGGGATTTCACACTGTAGCCGGCGCAATCCATGGAGGGGAAATTTAGGAATCAAACAGGCATCTTATCCCGTTGTTGGCAGGTAAAAGTGCTTAAGAAGGCCTAGAGATTCCGAACATGGTATGGGATTGGTCAACTGAATGTGTGAGGTCTAGTTAACCGGTGTTAACTTGTCAAACTAGCCTGTTCTCCTCTAGCAGCATGATTTCCGCCCGTAAAATAGTCTCGTGGTAGATTTTGGAAGCTTTTTGGATGAAATGCCTGGACCGCAGTGTGTCACGTGTCCCTTGTAGAGGGGAGAACTGAGATCTGCAGTCACTGTGCTACAGGATCTCCAGACCGACTGTGCCGGTGGCGAGATTGACCCCCTTGGCGAGATTGTGGTGAGTAATCTGCCAAGGCAGATGTAAATAGCTAGTGTGAGAGTAAAAAGGTGATGTGAAAATGAAGAGTATGAGCTTGGAAGAATATATAGAAAAGAAAAAATCTAATTAGTATTCAATGAGAACATAAGGAAATTAACGATCCAAACATGCAGTGAGACCTACGAGAACAGATTGGAATGGAAATATTAGAAAAGGGTGAGGTGGTATCACAAAAGGAGGCTGCTCAGGCGGTTGATATCCCATATACAACATTTAATCACCGAAAGGTATGGCCCAAAAAAAATCAAAATAAAGAAAAATAAAGAGGAAGAAGCAGTGGAGAATTAGCTAACAAGAGAGTTTATTGAACAGAGAGGCCGACAGCCAAAAGAGGATTCAGACAAGAAGAAGCAGCGAATGACACCAGCAGAAGAGACAGCATTGATAGATAGAGCCTTTCAGCTTAAGCAGTAGGGGTTTCCACCAAGTGTCTATACATTCAGACAAATTGGAACGTATATTTATTGTCAGTGGGTTCCAAATGGTATTCTTGGGTCCACATAGCTGCGTGGCTTCTATAAGCGGCACCCTAATGGAAGAACCTGATATTGTCAACCTCTTGACTATGTCCGCTCAGTTCAGGGGAATAACCTACCAGCTATTAGTGAATTTTTTCAAGCTGTAAGTCAAAGTCTTTAAATGTTAGTTTTTATCATATTTATTTTAATTAGAATTAATAGTACAACTCTACCGTTCAAGATTACGAGGTACTTCCAGAAAATACATACAATGTGGATGAAATTGGATTCATAATGGGATTTCTCGCATCAGAAAAGGGTATTGATATAGTCCAGAAGCCTCGCTTGAATGGAAAGCTGTTTGTTAGCCAGCCGGGCAACCGAGAGCTAGCAACTGTTGTTGAGGGGATTTCTGGTGATGGGTCGGCACTCGAACCGATGATTATTTACAAGGCAATAGACTTTCGACAAGAGTGGTTGAAAGACTTACAGAATGTTCCTGAAAGTATCCTATTTGGGAAATCACCCAATGGGTGAACGGATGAGTGAATCGCATTACGATGGTTAGAGTCAAACTTCGGACCATCGAGTACAACAGCAAGAAAGGCTGGAACCCGCAACCGCATTTTGCTATTTGATGGCCACAATTCCCATGTTAATATCAACTTTCTTAAATATTGTGTTAAGAATAGAGTCATACCTATATGCCTTCCCCCACATACAAGTCATCGCCTTCAACCCCTCGATGTTTCAGTTTTTAGCCTGTACAAGCAAGCCTATCGAAGGGAGATGCAGTCTAGGTTTGAGAACCACAAAGTCGGAGTCAGCAAATGTAACTTCTATCAAATGGTTAGTTTTGCACGGACGGAGGGACTTACCGAAAACAATATTCATAGTGGTTTCTGGTATGCCGGAATCATACCATCCGATGGCGACATAATCCTTCTACAGCTCTGTGAGGAGAAAGACGCACGTGAACAAGGAAGACAAACAGAACGACCATCGACTCCGCCACTTGAGACTCGGCCATTATGCGATATTGAACTCACCAAAGTAGCTCAACTACATACATGATGAAAGCTAGCAGAACTTAAAACCGAAGCATAATTGATCCTTGACGATCTTCCACCCACTTTATCACAAAGTTGGCATCAACGACACATTCTAGAAAATATTCTCCATTCTGCTGAGTATGGAATGGCTGAAAATAACCTCAAAGATGCAGGAATAAAGACTCTTGAAAAGGAAATCCATGATGTACGAAATAAGAAGAAAACTAGCCGAAAAATCATTTCAGATCAAGGAACATCTTTTCTATCCCAAGCCGATATTAAGTCCCTTTTCGCACATTGAGAAGGTGAAAAACAGCGCAAGCATCAAGCTGAGATTGATCATTTGCAGACTAAGATAATCACCGCCCAGACTAAAATCCACTCATGGTCAGTAAAGCGCACACAAGTTGAAGAGTTGGAGGAGGGAAATTGCCGACCTAACCGCTGGAAAACATGGGTTCAATTGACCGAGGAGGTGCTCAGGGTTGAAAAATCTTTATCCGATACAAAGACCAAACTTCAACAGATCGAAACAGTTGAGAATGGGAGGACGGAGGAAAGTAATAGTGATGATGATGATATTGGACGGCCGGTTTTTTCTGAATTTGGAGAGTCTTGATTGGTATTGCAAAGAAGGAACTGTTTTTTTTTTCTTTCTTTTTCTTAAACCTATTAAAGCGGTTAGTATATACTCTATTTAAAAAGAAAGGGTTTATATACGGTCTCATCTTGGAGGAGAGCGGTGAGCTGGTAACTGGTGATTTAGTTGTGAAGATGGATCAGCAGTAGTGGTCGGAGGTGGAGGTGGTATGAAGAAGAGACGATGCTGGTTGTCTTTTCTTGGTTAGCAACCACCAAGTAGCACATGACAACAGGCTTGGCATGTGCTTACTAATGCAAATCTCGGCGAGGGGGTCAATCTCGCCACAGGCACGGTCGGTCTAAGTTGCAACGAGCAAGCGGCTTGATCATTTGCCGATCGTGTGGCGCAGTGGCTGGGGATCCCCCAATTCTGGACAGCGGGGAGTATTTTGTTTAATTTCTCCATCTGACACAGTACTTATAGGATCTTAAATCATTGAGCTATGGGCTATGCCTTTGGTGTTGCCTCCTCTGGTCAAGTCTAGTGCCCTCTTTTTTTATTTTTACCGTCATTCTCCCCTTTTTCCGAGGCAGGGATTCTCGACTAGATAGCACATTGTGCACTTATTCGAGATTCTACCGCACGGAAAACAGGAAAAATGTCGGTACTCGAGTAAGGCGGTTGGAGGGTCAAAGGGGATCAGAAGCGAGGGGGTTGCGGTATTTCTACCCAGGTCCTGTTTACCGAATAGTCTATTTTTAAAAGTTTGGGTGGTATAACTAGACAGTGGCATCTTAAGATTCATCGTTATGCCATAGACGATGCAAAAGTGTTTGCCATTCCAGATTTTCCACCGTCCCAAATTCTTGTGGCTAGTGGATCAAATCATGGCGTTTCCTAGGAGGTGCGTTTGCAAATTCCACCAGCCTCTGCGCAGCAAGCGGCTGTAGGTAAGCGCCGTCCGCTTGCGCACAGACTTCCGACCGGCAAGCCCTTAATGATCGGCCCCGCATGGATCTGCTAGAAGCTGGTTTATAGGCAAACGGGCCCTTGCCTGTAAATTCAATATTTAACACGCTGCCATTTTCTAACTACTACCTTCTCCCTAGGCCGCGAGCACCGACCAAAGCGAGTGGGACGGTAGCCCTTAAGCGACTTCGGTTAGAAGACTTGTGCTTGATTGCGACCAGCTCAGTCAACAATGGTTTGTATTCTTGGTATTTAGTATTGCCCAGTCGCGAGTAACGTGATGTACTCATAATATGGTAGGCCAGCCAAATGCCGTTTTGAAGCTATGTTGGGATTTCGATTACCGGTAAAACAGGGAGAGTTTGGATCTTTCTCGTGGTACCGGAGGTCGCAATTATATCCCTTAGTCCGTCGGTGCGCCCAAGAAATCGGTGGCATATGTTTTAGTTTGAAGCGCCAAGTAATCTATTTCCAATTATTGAAGGGGACTCTCTAAATGCAATTAATCTTTTTCCAATTAAGGAGAAATATGTTCCAGATTCCGTCATTTTCATAACTAGATCACTTGGGCGCAGGACCCGACGGACCAAGGGATATATTCTGTCATCATCCACTTATATTTTCCTATTCGTTGCTTTCTTAAACTAAACTCTATTCACTCATAGACAGGATGGTTATTCATCCCTAGCTCTCATTGTTAAACCATAATACATGTTGAGCTTCAGGAAGACCCCACACATCGCCGGGTACTCACAACGTAGGGAAAGATTATCAGGGTTCCGAATGGTCGCCCGTGGAATTCCTCGGACTAGCTAGATCAGGTCAAAGTCTAGTCTAGTCCGGTGGTGGAAATTAGACTGACCGGACAGTTGTGATTATTGAAACTGACTTGATCTGGCTCGGTCAGACTGGACAGATCAGGTGAAAACTGAGTGATAGAAGAAGTATCGGCCAGTGGCTTACCCGCTTAAAGACAACAGTTAAATCATGAAAAACTCTGCAGAGAAGCCACCTGTGTGAAAGTTCTCTCGCATTTACCCATACTGATGAGTCGACTCCGCTAGCCAACTAAACGGCCAAATCTCAGACAAGTTGGAATGCGCATGTTGCCTCGCTTATATAAGGCAGTAAAGATTCGTTGAAACTAACATACCCCAAGGTGGGCCAAAACACATGATTACATGAAGCAAACTTATAGAGTGGTATTCGGAAAACTGGTTTAAGCTCGCTACTTGGGGACTATTTGATGTAACTGTGTGTTTAGACTTGCTATAGGGTACATTATCAAGTCTTTTAGTTCACTAATTGAGTGATGCTTCATGTAGCGACACTTGCTTATTCATACACATTCCCCGCCTTCAGCCCATACTGGGGGAGAATAGGAAGCCTGGTCTGGGACTAATCCTGACTAGTCCCTGACTACATTTATTGGTCAGGTGTAGTCATGTACATCAATTCAGACTAACCGACTGGTCGTGTCCCCCAGACTTGACTGGTCGGACTATTCAGAACCCTGAAGATTATGTCATTCAATAACTAACATCAATGACTGTGAAGTGTCACACATTGGTAACCAGGATAATCAGAACTCCAAAACGACACAACGCAACCAATTCTTAACCAAATAAGACCAAATAAGATGATATCAGTTGAGAAAGCATAGGAGACATAGTTCATGCCTGTAAATTAAAAAAGTAATATACCACACTTAGTAAAATCACAAAAAAGAGCGAAAAAGCACTCAAAACTGAAAGAAAGAAAAAGCAACAAACCAAGAAACAGGAGCAGTCCGAAAAATTTCCAAAGTGGATGTGGGTAATGTCCTATTGGTACAACCTCTATAGAAATTAATTTTGGAAAGCCATTAAAGTTTAAAGTGTACTGGAATAGTCAGTCAGAGGGTTAATTTAATGGTAAAATGAGAGAAATGCTAATAAGAGTTCTAGAGGTTAAGGGAAATAGCTCAGGAGATGAGAAGTGAAATAAAGCTATAGCTCAAGGTCAGCACACTCAGGATACAACAATTGAGCTGGATTTGTTATATTTTAGTAGTATTTAAGCTATTGTTATTATATTTTCAGTAGATTACAATATAGTAAGTTTTCTTACTAGCTCTGTAACAGGAAATTGGCTATATGCTGCAAATTATATAAGTATTGTTAGGTAATGCTAATTTAATATTCCAGTGAGAGAAATATTCATTTGTAGTTAATTTAATGCAACTTGTTTACAATTAAAAGGTTTACTCAAATTATAATTGAAAATTCATCCAGTTACAATACATAATCTGCTATTTAAGAACTCAAACCTTTCTAATAGTGTTATACTTTTCACTATTTATAATATAGTAGAAATTTATTACTCTCAAGAGTTTAGCTAATATGCAATGTCTAAACATTTACCATTTTTTCTTATTATACCTATTATTTAAAACTTTATATATACTTTATTCACTCATCATACTTTAACAATCATATATTCAAGCTTGAACACAAAGTACTAACCTTGATCCTGTTCTTACTAATATACTCTTTACTGCTATATCAAGGCTTAATTGAAATAATATACACAAATAGATCATTTAGATAAAATTAGAAAGTAGCAGACAAAATTGTTAAACTAAAAGACAATATTATAAAAAAGGCTGCCTATATTAGTATTTTCTTTTTGCTATACAGCAGGGATGTATGACCTAGGAATAAGCAAGTATATTATAGTCAATAGACAACTAGAACTTGAGAAATCTGTGATGGAACTTGTTATATTGTTATCTATTAAAAATATAATAACAATAGCGCGAATACTACTAAAATATAACAAATCCAGCTCAATTGTTATATCCTGTATGCCCTGAGCTTGAGCTACATCTTTATTTCACTTCTCTTCTACTGAGATAGTTTTCTTAACATCTAGGGCTCTTATTAGTATTTCTCTAGTTTTACAATTAAATAAACCTTCTAAAAGACTATTTTAGTATACTTCAGACTTTAATGGGTGTCTAAAATTATTTCTATACAAGTTCTACTAATAGGGATTACCTACATCCATTTTGGAAAATATTCTGAATACTTCAGTTTCTTAGTTTGTTACTTTTCTTTCTTGCAGTTTTGTGTAGTTTTTCACTCTTTTAAGTTGTTTTACTAAGTTTAGGATTTTTTTTTTAATTTACAGGCATGAACAAGCTCTCTCATTCTCTCTCAATTAATATCATGTAGTTTGATGTAATTTGGTTAAGGATTGGTGGTGTTGTGGTATTGTTGAGTTGTGGTTATCCTAATTGCCATGTGTGATACTGTATAGAGATGTAACACTTCCCCGTGATTGACATTGGAGTCACCTTACACCGGGAAGAACTGTGAAGAATTAATTATGGTTTTCTGGTTGATCAAATAATCTAAATTGGTAGCAGGGTGCTCTCTAATACCCTTTATTTGAGGAATTTGTGATAGGAAAAGTCAAGTACCGGTACATGTGGGTAGAGAGAGAAAGTCTTTCCGACAGGTGGGAACAAATAAGTAGCCTGGAGATCACGTCAGATGATCAGACAGAGCTCAACCCAGCTCCATGGCTGTTAAACCAATACCTTGTTTCAACCACATCATTCTCCAACAGAGCAGTTACCACTATGCACTAACAGTCCAGCGTTACTGCTTTCTCACAAATGTCTACAAAATTGTGGATAGGGGAAAACAGCAAAATTCTCCACTTTTTGCCAATAACCGTCACTCTTTCACCTTGTCTACTACTATCATCAACAATATTTCCTACAATCAGTTTAAAATACTCATATAGCTATCTTCTTTAGACCCCTGGATACAGTATCAAGACATCAGATCCCAACAGATACATGTTGAAGATCTGCTTGTTTGTGCTGCTCACTATTATCGGAAACTGACATCAATTGCCACAGGCTACCAGCACCCTGTTTCAGCTGAGAAGTCAACATGTTTTGGGACTCTTCTGTCGCACTATCAACAAACTTGAAACAATTATCAATTGTATATTGCATGGACAAAATCAACCCCAGATCAACCCAGAGGGAAAAACTTAAGTCATGAAAACAATAACACCACAATTACTAAAACCAAGGAGAAGAAAATCGTAGAATGTGGAATAATTAGTAGCAATTAATAATTGAGCTAGATAAGGTTGTTTAAATAGTGTTGAAAGTATAGGATGATAAGGGGAGATTGCCATCAATCTCTGATCCGGGGATAATTTTGTCTAATGACAAGGAAGTTTATTACAGGATGGGGTGTGTAACGGAATCCACCAATTGTTCTAGCTACAGTACTTACTTGATGTTGGAATTTTCCTATTTAGGTTCTACACTAGTAGAGTTACTTTCTTTAGCCTGTTCTTTCCTTGTAGTTATAGGTTCCTATTGGGTTAATTATGCTTAAGCTCGCTTATCGCATCCCTTACTACCCTTGTACCCTTTAGGCAATATTATACTTTCCAACTAGTACTACTGGATTAGTACATTAGTAGTAATATTTTATTGTTTGATTGCATTACTTGTTTTGTAGGTTACATCCTGTCGCCTCTACACATATGGTCTCGGACTTAGTTCTGTGCTCTGATCCTATCTCAGTATAGTAAGTATTTGCGTTAGGCACAGGATATTTGATTATGTTTTATTTGTATTTAAAGAGCCTGAGATCCCCTAAGGATTCAGTCTCTTAAGCCTCACAGGAATGCTCTTCTTTAATATACTACAAGTTAAACGGTCACTCAATTATTCCCACATCTTTCTTATATCTCTTGAAGATATTCCACCAAAACTTTCACTTCTATTCAATTAGTATCTCTAGAGTTTCCTTTGAGATTTTCGAGATACTTAGGAGTAGGTTACAGGGTGTGGTGAGTATTCCCTCGCCAGGAACATTGTTAAACATGGCTAGGGGGCAGGTCCCAGCTCATTCCCTGGACGGGCCCCTTTTCTGCACAGCTAGATTCATAGGAGCCCTTCTGAGTCAGTCTTGAGAGAGAGGGCTGAGGTCTTCAACACCAAAACAAAACGCCCCATGCCAGGCCGTTCCACCGAGAGTGGCAGGGAAAGTAGCTGCGGCTGGCAGCTTTCAGGGCCCTTGAGGTCCCGTAATGAATTCTAACCAATGACAACATTGAAGGCAAAATAGTGTGACATTACCTTTAACTTCGACACTGTACTAGGGATTAGTCTCTGACATCTATGAACTCTTATGTCACATTATCACCAAATGCTATATAGCTAGTAGCTTTCATACCACTCCATTGGACACTATTATACCAATTAGAATAGGCAAGCAGATTCTTGGGCATTTGTATATGGGAAAGTAGGAGAGAAGCTAGTGGGATAACTGGGAAGAAATTCTGTAGAGAGAAGAAGGAGTATTCTCTGCTGTTGTTTTCTATTATGTATTGTTCTTTTTCTGTCATTCGTCGTTGTCTTATTATCTGTCTTCACAGTAATTGACCACTTGACTCTTTATTATTTCTCCTATATCTTCTACATATAATTGATTACTCTAGCTTCTGATCTGAACTGTCCATCCAGTGTGCCAGAATCTTGTAGTTAAAATGGATAGTGTGGGCACCTGGCCGAGAGAAACTAGAGAATTTAGAGGATGGTATGATAGTAGTGGAGATGAATGTAATTGTGCAACTTTATTCTGTAGCAGTGATCAGGGAGTGCGAAAGAGTAATATAATGTAAGCTATAGTATGTTTGAGTAGACAGGGGAGATTTGTATTGCTGACAAGGTGTGATCTTAGTTCATTAGTTATAGAGAGTTTATCTGAAAAGGCTATCTACTGAACAAGTTTCTTTTATAAGCGACAAAGTGGTCTTGAGCTGTAAGGTTATGTTAAGCTGGCAGCAACTCAGTAGGAGTGCCCAGATTCTGAGCCTGGAAACATGAGCTATTACGGCCACATGTGGCAACCTTGGCACCAGTACCTTATAGGGCAGCCCCGTACACATACTCAACACAGAGTTCTTGTTCTGTAGCACTGATAACAATATTGTCTTCAGGTAGACTTTGGCAAACAGTAGTTTTCCCCTTAGATGCCAAAGATGGAGGATGTGTCTCTTTACTCACGTTCTCCTGCCTCTTTGCTCTGCTCCTTCTCGTCGTCATCGTCGTCGTCGTCCTCCTCCTCCTCAGTCGTGTCTTCATTTTTCTTCCTTGTAACAGTGGGCTGCAGGAACATGTTTTGGCAATTGAGTTTCACATCATTTATTACTTCAACCATAGTAGAAGGGAAATCTTCTAAACTCTTCTGGGAGTAATAATATTGGGAGTAAGATGAGAACAAGTAAAATGCAGGTTTGATACCAGTTCAATCTACCAGACCTGAATCCAAGTGTCTTTCTTGACCATCTTTACCTGTATTCCTATGATAGTAATGACCTGGCCGCTTGAATTAGTAAGCCACCATTGACATGCTGTTGTCAAACTTGATTTTGATTATCAGACCGTGTTCTCCATAACCAATAATGGGCTATTTATATTCAGCAAGCGAATGCACAATTGTTTCTAATCTGTATTTGCATATTTCTTCTTCTTTGTTAGCCCTTTACTTAGCTTTGTATCTATTTGTGCCATTTCCTCATACACTCTTATTTTCATAATTTTCAAATCACCTCTCTTTGCTAGGTCATTGCTGTAACAAACACCCTTCAGTTGGGTACTTGGAAAGAGAATGAAGTTTCTTATTTTATTGTTGACTATTATTATAGTCTCATATGTTATTCTTAGCCTATTATTATAGGTTTCTGTTGTTTGTTCTTATGGTTTATATTGGCTCTATATGCAATCCTATGATTCCATGATTGATGAGTTTGGATAGATAAATAGAGTTAACATAACTAATATCTTGCACATATAGAGGGTTATTGTTTAAGGGCTTGGGCCATGCCACTGGGTCGAAGTGTTGTATTCCTTAGATGGTTGGGTGAAGAGCTTCAACTACTAGGTTTAGGATATCCCTTAAGTAGACACCTCTTTACGACCCTAACCCTGGTGACTCATACAGTATGAGTCTCAAGGTCCCATAACGTGTATGTAAGTCATACACAAATTTCAGATGTGGACTTCTATGAGTCACTCTACAATATACCATAAATCAATTATTTTATATAAAGTAAGTCATTTGTGGTAATTGCTTAATATGCATGAAACCCATAACTCATAATATGAGTAATGTGCAAATGTCATTATATTATTGTGACTCACAACTGTGGGTCATATAAACAACCAATCATATCATAACTATAAAATCCCAGTGTGAGTCATGTGTGAGCTATAAGTCAAAGTGTCATCATAGCATAAAAGCCTTAAATACTTATAATTAATAAATATTAGGGATCTGAAATCTGCCTTGTGCAGTCATGATGTCCCACAGTTGGTTGGACCTTTAGGAAGTTGACTGGCAATTTGTTTTGTTTCAAGTAGCTGGTTGTTGGGTTTGCTGATGATGTATTTTCGCACTGTTGGAAAAAAAGTTCTAAAATAAAGAGAAGCAGAATTATTATTGAGAAAGTGGAGGGAAATGTGTGATTAGTGAAGATCGTCACGTGGCAATCTTGGAACAAGTTTACATTAAATCATAATTTCTAACATATACCTCTTCTGATTTAAAAAGTAAATTCAGTAACCCGAGTACCTTCTTAGATAGAACAATGATAAAATACCACAGTATTTTCTAATTCTGACTGAATGCTGGGGACATATGGTTTCCTTTAAATACATGTTACTAGACAAACAAACAAGATAGAAATCATCCATCTCATGGTTTCATTGATCAGTCCGATTACTTTTCGCTTCGACCCCAGCTCTTCCTGCTTGACCTTTGACCGGAATATCCAAGGAAGATATGAGTAATGCTTTATGATTCAAGTGGTCAATCATAATCTATCCTTTGAAAGCGACTGTTTCCAATGAAGTTGTATATTTGCAGAGACTGGTTCAATAATTTTATTATCCTTGTTCACTGAGGTCAGGATCAGAATCTATTGAGTGTATTATCTTAATAGTATCCTTCCCTCTTCTCTTTAATAAGAAAGCCCTGCAATAAAATCTCATCATGGGACTCTTATTGCCAGCTTTTTTCATGGCAAAGAAGGCTGAATCCTTTTACTGAATGTTTCTTGTTGTTTTGCAATATATGTGCATCTCCTGTCTCTGCCTGCTACAAACTAAAACTAATTCATTTTATATAGCACACTCGCTTGATGGGTTGTTCCGTCTGTATTTATTCTCAATAAATTATATAATAGATAATGGATGTGCTTCCCGCACTGGGAAGCAAAACCTCGACATGAGCAGAGAATTGTCCTGAAATTACGGGACATCCAGGTTGGTCAGCCACAGTTTATATTTTGATCTAGAGAAGCTTCATATAGTATACTGATTCAAAACCTTTGCTGATAGGGTGCTGAGTGGCAAGAGTCTTGAGACTTCAATCGGAAACCTTCTTAAACGGAAATACAAAAATGAAATACAAAAATGAAATCCCTCTAACCAGAGTCGAACTGGTCACCAACAGCTATTCTGAACATTACCGCATGATATGATACCAGCTATATTATGACACAACATTTAAATCTTTACCACAACACTGGTTGTAATATTCACTTTCAGGACGCAGGGTGTACTGATTGCTCTTATCCAAGTTCTAAGATACCTCAATCAACCCATATCATTGGATCTTGATGAAACCATACTCTATTACTTTTAATATGTGAAGGATGAAATAGTGCACTATATAGTCTAGAATTACCTGCTTTTGAAGAAGGGTGAGCACGCAACAAACCCAGTGCTGCTCAGCCCCCAAGAGAAAACAAAATAAAAAAAGTGGCTAGACAAGACAAGACGAGTAACCTCTAACTATATAGCTCATTCTTCGATTATTCGCTTCAATAGTAGCCCTGTATAGGCCCCGTTTAGCCGCTTTTATAACTTTGGACAAAGGTTGAGAATGTTTAGTGGAGCACAGGGCTGTACTACTTAGTGGAGTCAAAAGGTGAGTGTTGTCTCATGGTGGAAAAATGAACTGCCAGAGAGTGGTAGATGTTGGAACAAACAGGATGTTGATCAGTTTTACTAATCAAAAACCAAGTAATAGAATGTGGATTTCCGGTTCGCTGGTCTGCTTAATGTTAACTTTGAAACCGTCAAAAATACAGCTGAGAAATGAAATGCAATACTAATAGTCCCATAACACAAAGGACTTCAATTGCTAAAACCGCGCAGAGGAAGTTCTCTCTGATTCTCTTGGAAAGATTAGACTGGACTCACTGATTTACTAATAGTAAAGACAGGAGAATATATAAATCTGGAAAGTCCTCTAATTCTTCATATTCCATTGATTTCAACACAGGTCCTTACCCCTTCAATGTATATTCCCTTTCCCTCTGCCTGTCATGAACTGCTATGCTAAGAAAACAAAGACAAACATCATTACCACTATCATGGCTTGTAGTATCTAGATACCCAGCATATTTATATTCCCTCTCTCTGCTTTCACTCTCCTCGATGCTAATAAACTACAGAGATTATGACAACTTGAATTGCTTATTACATCTGTGTAGCAAGCATATTTATACTACTTCTTGGCTCTTTCACACACTTCTATCCTATCAAAAGAAGAACTACATCATTACAACACCCGGGGCTTATATCATTTGCATATCGGCAAATTTATACTTCTTCACCAATCTATCATCTATTAGACAATTTGAGTTGCTAATGCCTTAGAGTATTGCACTAATCAGCAGGGTATATCCGAAGACTTTGTCTGAACAATCATGAGATAGGCAGAGTTTGATATTCTGCCGGAATGTGATATCTGGAGTATGTAGTATTAAAGGCTTTCAACAGAGGTCACTATTGAGAAGGAAGTGTTATTTCATTCTGATAGTAAAATATAGTGTACCTTCTTCTTTTCAAAACATGTATTTAATTATTCTATGACTATGATTGAAATACTAGATTGAAATCATCATATATGGACTAGTCAGGGACGGTTCCTGGACTGCACATGACCACTTCAACTAGGCTAGTTTAGTTGTTAACATCGACGAGTACTGACAAAATAGAGCTGCTCTCAAGACTAGACCTATTGGACTATTCAGAACCCTACTGTGCATAGGAATTCACTATTTGAGTTTGTGCATTAATTCTGAAGCGAAAGTCTATTCTGTAGTTACAAATCACAATCCCACAAAAAAATTGAATACCAGCAATTTCATTTCTTCCCAAATGGACAATACTTTCGCCCAAGTCATGAAAGGTATCCTTCACCTTCTAAGTTCGAAAAAAGAATCACAAAAAATTAAAAGAAACTTAAATTTTAAACCATGGGTCTTATAACTTAACCCTATGCAGCCAAGGCAACCAAAGTCACACTTCCAAGCACTTTTGAGATCCTTGGGTAATATATTCCACATTCTTGTCATAAAAGGAATTACTTGTATGCTCCACGGCAGGCCTGCATTGAGTGGCATTCTGGATAGGAAGCAAAGAAAGTGAAGCTTGTGGAGCGTGCTGTAACGTGATATACCGGAATATGGCTCTTCGCGGGGATATAGCTCACACTATGGCAACCTCTGGAAAACCAAATGTATATTTGATTATTGACATAAATAATAGTAACACCACCTTAGAAATAATATTAGAAAGTACTTTTAAATATGGTGAATCAGAATATGTAGCTTTAATTGTATAATAAGAAAAATCTTTATTGATATACTGGTTTTAAGAATTGTTGTTTAGAATAAAACAGCTGGTTTTACAAGTGGTGTAAAAGTTCAAATATATAAACGCAGAGTTTTATAACATGATAGAGTAAGTTATTGAGTTATATATATTAAGAGTAGTAGGTTTGGACTGTACTTTATAGTCATATTGGCATGTTATAGAAACTATTATAGAGGAGGAAAGCAATATATAAAATGTACCATTTTGACTATTTAATATCTAATTCGAGAGTTTAGATATAAATTCAGTACTGAGTAATCTACTTGCCCAGGACTAGTTAAGTAAGTATACAAGGTTTGGAGCATAATGGATAAGTATTTCAGGTTGTATACATGAGAGCTGTAAATAAAGATCAAAATTTTCAGTTTTTGGAGTACAAGTTAGAAATCTCTAGACCCAAATGCACAAAGTAAACAAAACTTATTCAATGGCTTTAACTATATCAATAAACCAGAATACAGTGATTTTAGCCTTAGTCTACATGTGTAGCCTATATGATTGAAGCCCACGAGCAGAATTTCTCCCAGGAATACATTACAACCTCAAGGGAATAAAGTTTGAAAGATATGACCAACTCTCTTCAGAGTTTATAAAGTATATCAAATAACTTTATTAGAGTATATTGTGAAGTGTTGGAACATTATGTGGATCCACTAAGTAGATATCATCTGATTTACTTTATTGCATGCATATTTACCTTTATTGTTTTATATACTCCCATTACTTCTTATAATAGTTACCAATCAATACTAAAGCTATTAACACATCAAATATAATACCAATAACATCTTATGATTTACTTAGAGGAGTATTTTTGTGGTGGTTTTCAATTTTCTTTGCCGACTATTTTAGCCAAGAGGAGATTTGATCCAATTAGGACTAAAGTGAGTATACAACAAAAATTTCTTTTTATAATTAAATAAATAAGGACACATTCTAATTCTCTCTATTTAAAACTATCTTCTAAAAAATTTTCAATATTGTATCAGTAGTATTTGTGTAGATAATCAAATATACAAGTGGTTTTCCAGTGGTTGCCACAGAAAGCCACATCCCAACAAAGAGCGGGATGCCTGTAAATTACAGTACTTGGATTTAGAGAATACCAGAGAAACTTTAGATACTAAAAGATGTAGATGGAGGTCATAGTAAATAGGGGCTTTATTAAATTGATATTTTCTATTTCTATTATTATTTATTTTTTAATTGAGTTTAAATAAATATTTTTCTCACAGGGGACTTGAGTGTTGGTTGAGTTAGGGCTATTGCCAGTGGCCGTACAAGAACTTATTAGTCAGAGCTGTACATAAGTGTGGTTGGAGAAAGGCATTCAGATGAGCGGGAACATATAATCAACCTGGAGATTGCGTACGATGATTGGACAGAGATCACCTGAGCTACATGGCTGTAAAACTAACACCTCTTTTCCATAACAGCCTTGTCCCACAGAGGAGCTTCCACTATTACCAAAATCTGTCACCTCTTTTTCTCCTGAAACTCTACAAAATTCTGAATAGTGGAATACCGAAAATGTCTCACCTTTTTGCCACTAACTGTAACTCTTTCACTCAGCCTACTACTCTCATCAATATTATTTCCAACAATAATTCTAAAACACACTTATAGCTATGTCCTTTAGACCCTCAGATACGGTATCAATACATCAGATGCTAATGCATGAATATCGAAGATCTGCTTGTTTAGGCTACTTCCAATCATCACAAAGTGACATCAATCACAACAAGCTACCAGCAAATTATTTCAGCTGGGAGGTCTACACGACTTCAGACTCTTCTGTCGCTCTATCTCTACCCTCAAAACATCTATCAATTAGAATATCGTACTACAACTAGTTCAATACAACTTGTAACTTTGACACTGCATTACAGATTAGTCTCTGACATCTACAATCTTCTATGTTGCATTATCACTAAATGCTTGTCAGGTAGTAGCTTTCATGCTACTCTACAAGACACCACCTCACTGATTAGAATAAGCAAGCAGATTCTTGTTCATTTGTACATTGGAAAGTGGGCAAAATCTCTTTGGGAGAACTGGGATGGAATTCTTTGAATAAAAGGAGGAGTATCATTTGCTGTTGTTTTCTATTATCTATTCTTTTTGTCATATTCATTTGTCGTTTCATTATTATCTGTCTTCGATGTTATCAACCACTTCACTCATTATTGCTTGTCGATATCTTCTATATACAATTAATTACTCTGCCTCCGCATCTGTACTCTGACTCTGCTGGGCCAGAACCTTGTTGTTAAAATAAAGAGAATAGGGGTCTGGCTGATGGAAACTAGAGAATTCAGAAGCTAGTGTGGTGGTAGTCGGGATGAATTGAATTATGTAACCTTATTCTGTAGCGGCAGATTAGCAAAAAGGATTGAATTACCTTTAGTGCATTCTGGGTGTTCTGAAACTGCTTTTGTATCCTGATAGCATTCTTTTATCATCCTGACAAGAAAGATATTAAAATTGCTCCAAAGGACAATCCTTTTACTTTAGGTTATTAATAGAGCTTATTCGACGCCATACAGAAAGTTCAAGCCTCATACCATCTCAGCTGACTTCCTGATTTGAAATAGAAAAAGGTTTCTTGAAAACATAATTGGTTCACTTTGGATCCCTGTATGTACCCAAAATAATGGCCACCGGATATAGGGAATAAGTGGAAATTGTTGAAAACGCATCTACCTGGAAAAACAGCGAATTTAGGCATTTTTGGCCCAGGTTGCACAGAACGCAGTGAGGACGCTGTAAGGATATACAAGAAGGCGAACCACACCATTTTGCGGATAAGATCCGCGAGTGTGAAAGAGCTACAAAATGTAATACACAGTACTATGTGTTTGATGAGAAACAGGAGAATGACATTGCTGACAAGTTGTGATCTTAGTTTATTAGTTATAAACACGTTATATAATGAGAGTATAAAGCTACAAAGTTCGTCTGGTAAGCCACAAAGTTGTATTGAGCTGTAAAGTTTTGTTAGGCAGGCAGGCACTCTGTGTGTGTACCAAGGTTGTGAGCCAGGAAACATTCTGGATTGTGGCCACAGACAGCAACCTTTGTATAAATACCTTATGGGGTACTCCCCTCTACACATACTCAGTATGGAGTTCTTGTTCAGTGGTGGTAATAACTATATTTTTTTCATGTGGACGCTGCCAACAGTAGTTTTTCCCTAGGGGGCTGAAGGTAAGAGATGTGTCTCTTTGTTCTCCTTCCCCTTGTTGGCCTCTTTGCTCCCCTTCTCCTTCTCCTTCTCCTCCTCCTCCTTGGTGGTGTCTTTCTTCTTCTTCCATCTAACAGTCAGCTACAGGAAGATCTTTTTACAATTGAGTTTCATCAACTTTTCATTCGTACAACTCTAGTGTAATGGTGATCTTCTATACTATTTGGAACTTATATCTTTTGAAGTAGAATGACAATAAGTAGAATGCACATTTGCCACAAGTCCAATCTCCCAGACCTTGATGTAAATGTCTTTCTTGAGCAGCTTTGCCTGTACTCATATTACTGTACTTACCTGGCCACCTGAATTAGTCAGTTAACATTGATATACTATTATCAAACACTGTTGCGATTGTGAGACCGTAGTCTCCATGACCAATGATGGCCAATCCATGTTCAGCTGGTAAACACAAAATGGTTTCCAATCTGCATCTGTATATTTCTTCTGCTTTGTTAGTCCTTTATAGGCCTTTGCATCTATTTCGGTCATTGTCTCATATACACCAATTTTCAGAATATTAAAAATCACTCCTGTCTGCTTGATCATTTGTGTAATAAACACTATTTGGTTAGGTAATTGACAAGGAAAACAACTGTCTTATTCCATTGTTGACTATTATGATAGTTTCAGGTGTTTTTCTTAGCCTATTATTATAGGTTTCCGTCGATTGTCCTTATTCTTTATATTCCTTTGAAAGGTAATCCTATTTTTCTATAATAAGTGGGTTTGTATAAATAAATAGTATTAACATAGTGAATATCTTGCAGTTATGGAAAATTATTGTTAAAGGGCATGGCCCATACATATGTATTCAAGTGTTGTATGACTTAGATGGTTGTGTGAAGAGCTCTGACAATTGAGTTATAGGCCTCCCTTAAGTAGACACCTCTTTACCACCCTAACCCTGTTGACTCATATACTATGAGTCTTACCGTTCCATAACTCATGGGGCAGTTAAACCTGAATTGCAGTAATTGACTTCTATGAGTCACTGTACAATATATTATACATTAATAATCTCATATAAAGCAAGTTGTATGTGCTAATTACTTACTATGCATGAAACCCATAACTCATAATGTGAGTGATGAGTAAAAGTTATTATCTTGTTATGACTCACAACTGTGAGTCATATAAACAACCAATTATATGATAACTATAACATGCAAGAGCAAGTCATATGAGAGCTATAAGTCAAAACGTCATAATAGCATTAAAGCCTTAAATATCTATGACTAATAAATATTAGCCATCTGAAATCTGCCTTCCTTAGTTACAATATGGGACAGTTGGTTTCAGCTTTGAGGCTGTTTGCAGGGAATTTCTTTTCTCCCTAGTAGTTCATTGTTGTGTATACTGGTGCTGTATTGTTGGATAGTTTTGAAAATAGTGACGAAAGGAAGAGAAGCAGAATTGTTATTCGGAAAAGAGAGGGAACAAGGTAATAAGGGGGATGGTGATGCTGGAATCTTGGAATGAGTTTACATTCAACTATAGTTTGCAACATATATGTCTTGTAATTCAAAAAGTAGATACACTACCTAGAGTTTCTGCTCAGATAGATCAACAATGTAATACAACACTATTTTCTGCTTCTGACTCCATACCCAGGATATATGGTTTCCTTTTAATAATAGTTATTAGGCAAACAAACATGAAAGGAATCATCCTTCTCTTGCTTTCATGGATCAGTCCTATTACTTTCTGGTTTGACCTCGGCTCTCCATGTTTGACCTCCGACTGTGATATCTGTGGAAGATGATAGTGATACTTAGTGATTCAATTGTTTAATGTCACTCTTTATTCCAAGGCTAGTTTATCTAATCCAGTTGTATATTTGGGGAGGCTAGTTCAATACTTTTATTATCCTTGTTCACTAATACCTGGAGGGGAACATATTGGGTGTATTCTCTCCATAGTATACTTTCCTCTCCCCTTTACCATGAAAATCCCTGCAACAAATTTCCTTATGCCACTTTTATCACCGGCTTTGTTCTTGGCAAAGAAGGCAGAATCTATTTCATATATTTCTTGTTGTATTGCAATATATATGCTGCTCCTGGCACTGTACTCTACAAACTAAACCTAATTTACTTTATATTGCCTACAAGCTTGGTCAGTGGTTGCCTCTGTAATGTGATTCTGAGTGATACGGCTCAGGACAGGGATGGGTATGTGGTTCACTCCTAGCAATTAGTCAAAAATCAAACTAGAATTTGAATATCTCCATGTATTATAGAGATACTGTATTGAAAGTTAAGCTATAAGTACTTTTTAATATAGGAAATCAGGAAATCTAGTCTGTATTCCGTCGTAAGAAATATTTGCTTAGGGATAGTTGTTTTAAGGTTGTCAATTTCAAATAAGCATTAACCTCTTTCCTAAGGATATTAAAGCTAAAAAGCTTCAAAGAAGGTTATTCTAAAGTAGATATTAGAATAGTATAAGTCTTATATATTCAGAGTAGCCAGGTTCTGGTTTACATTGTAAGTATTTTTCAGTGCAATTGTGGTTAAAAGAAAGATCAAAAACCACCTACAAACTACATACAAATTGTCACAATTTGATAATATAATAATGGCATTTGTAGTTGGCCAATCAACTTAATTTCTGGCAAACAACTTTATAATATTCTCATAACTAACGATATTAAGTTAGAACTAAAACCAACTTGTCTGAGGTATCTCTTGCGTCCTATACTATGGAGCATAATATCATAGCATCAGCAAGTTTGCCCTAACTATCAAATTGTTCAAATTCAATATTTAAACCAATTACAACTATGTTTATGATTAGACCAGTCTTGCTTGACCAGAATAGACTGTTTATATGTAGGTTTAGCAAGCATATCTAATTATATTAAGTAGTTAGCGGAGAATTATACATACATAACTAAATGCTCTCAACCTACAACCAGATTACTAAATTTAATTTTTCAACACAATCAACAGTGTAGCATGATTACTGATACTTTTCATTATTGTCAAATGAGAGATTATTGGCTAGAATAAGTTGTGACGGGAATTTTGAGATTCTATAGGGATTTATGAGGGATTTGTACAAGATTTGTTGTAATTAAGGTACTGCTTAAGCAGAACTTGTCTATTTACCTTAAAACTTTATATTGTTACTTGAGGTCGCATTTCAGAGCGGATTCCAAAGAATGAAGTTCATTGGACAACTATCGATGTCAGTATTGCATTGTAACATTGGGACATTTTGTATGAAATTTGTACCTGGTCCTCTATCTCTATTTAACTCATGATTGCTTTGCAAAATGCTCTTAAAGCTAACCAAACCGATGTTATTCTGAATATGTAAGACTTATACTATCATTCTATCAACTTTTAACTAACCTTCTTTAATGTTTCGTTGGTTTTTATATCAATAGACAAGAGTGCAATTCCTTTTATTATTATTTAAAACTGACAATCTTATAAGACCTATACTAAAGCAAAGATTTGTCACCAGTAAATAAAAACTAGACATGCTGATTGTCTATAATACAAAGTACTTGGGGCATGATTTTCAACCACGAACCATCTCCTCTACATCATGAACCATCTCCTCTACACCTCCGGCGATTGAAATCTCAACACCAGGGAAATCATCGTGGGCTTCCACCACCACCCCCTCTCCTCCCCCTTGATGGCTTCTGCCTAGGGGAGCGATGCTACATCCCCTCCTCTCCCTCTGGGGTCTACCCCCTTCTCCACGGGGTTGTTCCTGTTCATCGTTGACTCCCGCTCATGAAGCTCAGTTCTCCCCTTTACCCCGCACTTCCTTTGCACCTCGCTTAGGTTTTGCACGGTCGGCATTCTGTCCTCTTCGTTCACGGTCGGCGCTGAGCTTTCCAACCCCTTTGCGAAGTACCTTTCCGTCTCGATTGTGTGGTCCTGTCGGGGAACACTTCGGTTAGTAACTTCAGCACCTCGTGTTTCGTTTCGCATTCGGAAAAGCATCGGCCGCGGTTACTCTAGTCGGTCGTCTCAAGTGTTTGGACTGTCCTTCCTCCTCACATCCCCCTCCCTCCACCCTCCTGGTCTTCGTCCCGTTGCTCGGTTACAGCTACACACATCCTCCCCTCTTCCCACCCCCTCAGCTGGCACCTTACTGCTTCCTTCCCGCGGTCGATCTTCGGTCGCTATACAAAAACCCGCCTCGGTTACGCCCGTCCTTCTGGCCGTCGCTAATGCCGCTTTGGCACACCCTTCGGCAACCCCTCACCAGAGTTGCCTCCATACACCATTCTATCCTGCCATCGGGCACCGCTTCGTCCCCCGGCACCGCTCCGGTGAACAGGTCCATACTTTCATTTCCTAGCTTAGGCTGATACACGTCACTTATCAGACGTAAATTTCCTTTGTCAGGGGTTCATTCATCTCCTTTGTTTATATTTTCTAGATGTCACTAAGGGTTCTCCTCTCCTTCCTGCTTGTTTCTTTCCTTTCTATGTCCTTCGGGTGTACGTGTATATTCGAGGGGTTTGGTTGGGCGATGGGCGAGATGTGCGGTTGGTCTCATACCAGAGGGACTTGGGGGTTTGGATGTTTCCTGGGGTGAGGAGGGTAGGGTTTTTGTCGGCCATATCGTTAAAGATGCATGCTGTCTTTGTACCTTAATAAAA
>Ga0307509_10003167_pt1 | contig 25476 bp, 28 predicted proteins | sample 10_EM_MG_FD_202245 | JGI IMG/M metagenome (GOLD analysis project Ga0307509, IMG submission 202245) | Populus trichocarpa ectomycorrhiza microbial communities from riparian zone in the Pacific Northwest, United States - 10_EM | ecosystem: Host-associated > Plants > Roots > Unclassified | place... | reverse complement strand
GAGCAGAGTTTTCCCTACTAGAGGGAACCGTAGCTAGCAACCTCCATAGACAACGCAACTCAATACAACTCCAACATCTCCTCCGTTCAACACATTCCTAACGAATCGTGCAACTACCTCCAACAGGACTCTGGGGTAGTTGGAAGGTCATTTAGCTAGTTTTATTCATTTTTAAGTTCCTATATACAATTGTTGATTGTTTTAAATGATAAGAGTTGTGTGTAGAGGTATTATGACTACTCTAGACTTGGGCATTATGGTTGCTCGAGCTGGCTCATAAACAACACTATCCTGTTTGAGCTGCCAAGAGACTCGAGCAGGCTCGCCAAGATACTCGAGCCTGGCTCGTGAACAACACTAAGCTAGACACCTATAGTGAGAATTCTGGTACTAAAAGGAAGTATGGCCTCCGTTATAGAGAAGAAGCTCCTCAAGGCGCTCAGGAAGGGAAGAAGTGAGATTGTGAATCTTGTTTGGTGTAATGCGATCCCATTCCTCTGTAATGGCATTGCGGAGATCGGGGATAGTGGTTGGACGAGGGTGACGGTTTCTAATGCGAGTCTTGATGATTCGCCAAATACCTTCGATAGGACTCATGTCCGGAGAGGTAGGTGGCCAAGGAAAAAGATAGTGTGTGATGCCAAGCTCCTCAAAAACTTGAGCAGCAACTTTGGAACGATGAGCAGGGGCTCCATCCTGCTAGAAGTAAATATACCCGGAATGAGAATTTTCAGTATTGTGAAGAGAACAATACCAAGGATGGAGGTGAGTACGAATTATCCTATTACAGTATGTAGTGCCATTAATTTTCCCCCAATTGTCCATATCCCAAATTACTAGTGGACCTTTAAGATCACGATAGATGGCTCCCCATACCATGATCGTAGTTTGCCGAGGGAATTTTTTGCACAAGACAATCTTCGAGGTACTCCTCCCCTGCTTGCCGAGTAACCCAAACAGTTCCTCCTGGTACTTGGCCTACTGAGAAGGCGCATTCATCAGACCAGATGACATCCTGCCAGTCCGGTACTGTCCAATCCTGAAATCTGTCCCCCCAAGTCCTTCTCTTTTCCTTCGTAGCTGGAGAAAGGTATGGCTTGACACGGGGTACTCGGCGATGGTAGCCCTGACTGTTGAACAGCGGCTTTAGAGTCCGTTGTCCTGTATGGACTCCAGCCACCTCAGCCACCTGGGTGAGTGGAAGGCGGCGGTTATGGGCACTGGCTGTGGCCATACTAATAAGTTGGTGCTACACCTCAGGACTAATTGAGAGAGGGCGACCAAGACGATGATGCGAGTGGGTTTGGGAAATCTGGCGAGTTTGGATAATGCGGTGGAGGGAGGCGAGAGGAATATGAAAGGTCTGCTGGAGCTCTGAATAACTCCAATTGGCATAACGGCGGAGGCCACAAACCATTGACCAAGTTTCTTGAGGAATACGATTGGAGGATATGGGGGTATTTGTTGCACCGGCGACATCAGGTATGGGTATATCCGGAACGGGGACATCAGGTACAGGCCGTAGTTCAGAATGGGGTTCATCGTCAGATTCATTCTCCGAGTCGGATTCGCTCTCGTACTCAGAGTGACCAAGGCTTTCAAATTGATGAGAGCCTGAGGTACTACTATTGTCTTCTACAATTCACCGCATATATTAGAGACTTTGCGATAAAAACTTTGGATGTGAGGCAAATACGGCTACTAACCAACCAGATTGCCAGTATTTGACACTAGATGCGAAATCGCAAAGTCCCTATTATTGCTACTCGTTGTCTCGGGAGTGCTAGTAAGGCTAGAGCGGGGGGTTCGGGTAGGGACAGTAGTCTGGCTAGGGGTAGGCGGAGTGGGTTCAGGTGTGGTAGGTTCAGGCGGGGAGGGTTCAGGTGGGGTGGGTTCAGACTGGTTGGCAATCGCTGCCATAGCTGGATTAGCAGCCATGGCTAGTGACTTGGAATGAATTGATATTGATCGCAATAGTATGAAGGTTTACAGCTCTCCTCCGAGTACATTTTACTCATATAAGTAGCTCTACTTATCGTCGCTTACTTGGACCTTATTATTTCAGTTAAGAAATCCCAAATCAGGTTTGCTTCCTTGTCTATTGGTGAAGCTAAGCCTTCAGATACGGTATTCTTCCTGGTTGAGATCATAATTTAATCATTCTTCAAGCCACTTACTCACGATAGAATCATCACAGTCTATATATTAGTAAATTAAGGTAGTCAAGTGTGAGGGTTCTCAAAATCCGGTTTCCTCATGTCTGCCAAGATGACATTTTTTCCGCTGATGCAACCTGTCTCCCTATTAAACCACCTGACCCTGCCGATCATTTTTTCCGACCTTTATGACCATACCCGAGTATGCACAATCCCTGCGCTTCCTCGCCAAACTGAAAAAACATGGGCACAAATAAAAGCACGGAGTTTTCCCACCACCTATGTTATCTCAAATTACAATAGGCTGTAGTCGACTGCACTCAGCTTTACTAATCAGTAATCTAAAAATGTTACTGGTAGAGGGGTTCTACCCCTATTCCACACCATACTCGAAGCTCGATTGCGAGGAATTGACTCCAATACGGGCCACTATTTAAATCCGGACTGAAGTTAAGCCAATCACATTGCCTAAATTTGCAGATGGCTCGCTACGCTGGGGCTCACAATGAGTATGGTGTGGAATACGTTATGAAAGTTTTTCCTGTTGAAAAACAGTGATGTGTTTAGAACCTTTTGTAATCCACAACTGATAGATCAGGGGGAAACTTGCCACTTGAGGAACGCTTTCTTAAAAAGTAATTAATTTTGCTATATAATTTCTTGAACAAAAAAAGTGTAGACTCTTTCCCCTTGCATTTCAGGAGGGCAGCAAGTGGTACAATATGTGAAAAAATGGATAGATGAAACGTGTGCACTGTATGAGTGGAAAGTGTATCGAAGATGGGACAAATATATCAAAGACAGACTTGTTATTTTGTGACCTACTCTACTGAAGATTGTCGCCGGAGGGGTCATTTTAAATACATGAATGAATATCAAATCTTCCGGGAGTCTCTGAACATAATCACACCATTTCTGTCTTTTCTCATGCCATTGCTTCACCCCTCTTTCCCCTCTTTACTTCCCCGCTTTCCTGTACCTCTTACCCCTCACTTTACCCCTCTTTCCTCTCTTTTCGCATCTTTGATCGAACACTTGACTCCGGTGAATCCTCCGACACTCTTCTCGCATATTCCAACAGATGGCAGTAGAGGTTGCATGTCCGCCGAGCGCCGGTGATTAAGAACACCTCCCCTCACCGGTGCTCCTATCCTGTACTCCCTGCTCCGAGTATGTCTCCTCCCAGCCCCTCTGTGTTTCCTGCATCATCACCACTGATCGATTGATTAGGCCTAAGCCTAGGTTGTGTTTCGTGAAGGCTGGTTGCGGGAGTGCCTTAGTGAAAATGTTGGCCTTCATTTCACTGGTTCGGCAGTAGGTAAGGGTAATCTTCTCATTCTCCAGGTGATGACGGACAAAGTGGTATTGAATATTAATATGCTTTGTTCGTGCGTGGAATTCGGGATTTGTGGCTAATGCGAGTGCACCTTGGTTGTCAATATAGATATTGCTTACTTCCTCCAAGTGCCTTCGTGCTCCGAGGTCCAGCAAGAGGGCCTGGAGCCATATAGATTCTGTAATGGCGTGAGTTAGGGCCATGTATTCCGCTTCGGTTGATGAGAGAGCAACCGTCGTCTGTTTCTTACTATTCCATGAGATAGATGCTCCATTGAGTATAAAGGTAGACACCCCAATTGATTTCCTGTCATCGCCGGAGCCCCAGTCAGCATCCATGAATCCCGACCCAATGCCTTGTATGGTGTAGCCGATTCCGCCTTTTGGGCTTCCTACGAGGTACCAAAATATCCTTTTGACAGCGGTCCAAGGGGTGGAATTGGAATTGGTCGGGTATTTACTAACCTTCGATACAGCGTATGAAATGTCAGGCCGGGTCCCAAGCATGGCATACATCAAAGAGCCAACAGCGGATTGGTAGTTTCTCCTTTCTGTTGCGCTAGCCTCAAAATCCTGCCTACTTTTCTCGAGTCTAATGTGACGATCCACAGGGGTTGTTGCATGGTTACATGCTTCCATGTCGTGAGTTGCGAGTATTTTTTCGATGTACTTAGTCTGCGAAAGGTGTAGAGTCCTTAGGGTACGGTTTCATAGAATCTGTTGTCCCAAAAAGGTTTGCAGTTCCACAAGATCTGTCATCTCGAATTCTGTATGCAGCTTAGTCCAGATCCAATTAATCTGTTGGATAGTTGGTGCAGCCAGTACTAGGTCATCTACATAGAGTAATAGGATTACCTGTTACTCATAGTTAATAAATAAACTATGATCGGTGTCACAGCGGGTGAAAGTGTTGGAGCGAAAAAACTTGTCGATTCTACTGTACCATGCTCGCGGGGACTGTTTTAATCCATAGATGGATTTAAGCAAGCGGCAGGTGATTGGTGGTTGGTATTCAGGTGTTGCTGGCGGTGATGGGATTAGGACTCCTTCTGGGACCTCCAGGTAAACTGTTTCTTCCAACTCGCTATTAAGGAAGGCTGTTTTTATATCCATTCCTTGTATTTCCCAATCGCTCTCACACCCCACGACCAATAGCATCTGAATTGTGGTAAACTTGGCAACAGGAGCAAAGATTTCTTGATAATCTATTCCTTGCTTTTGGCTATACCCTTTAGCCACTAGCCGTGCTTTATAGCATCCGTCTTCCTTCCTTCTAAAAAGCCAACGACAACCAATCGCAGTTCTCTCCGCTGGAAGCGGCTCTAACACCCAGGTGTTATTTTTCACTAGCGAGGTAAGTTCCGATTACCATGATTCTCGCCATGTATCCTTTTCTGCACTACCAAGTGCATCGGTTAAGGTTTGCGGCTCAAGATCTTGCCTATTTGCCATTAGCGCAAAGTTGGCTTGCCCGGCAAACATCTCTTCTCTCCTCCAATTTCTTTCTGATCCTCGCAACCCAACTTGTTGTTGCCCCCTTTCTCTTGTTTCGATATTTTCAGCATTCGCTAACGGCTGGTGGAGGACTATTGTGTCCTGAATGCTCAGAGTTATAATGAGCTCTGGTTGGGCTGGTGGCGGTGTAATCCTCTCTAGTCTATTAAAGGTATTGGTTATGTTTTCGCTAATCTGTGCTGATTCCGTTTTAGGTTCCGGTCCCCATTCAATCGTTGCCTTCCGCACTTCAGAGTATTGCTCATCGGGTGCCACTCAGGATTCATCAGTTATTATAACCTGAGATAAAATTATTTTCTGTTTCTCATGATTGTATAGGCTGTATACTTTCAACCCTACCTCCTCCTCATACCCAATAAGGATGCACTTTTCTGACTTGGCATCTAGTTTGCGTCATTTCTCCTTAGGTACATGGACCCAAGTGGTAGCACCAAAGACTCATAGGTGGCCGATCCCTGGTTCCTTTCCTGTCCAGTGGGCTAATTGTTGAAGAGCACCGGCGATCACCCCATACCAAGGTATTTCTCTTTCTACCTCTTTCGCTTTTTATTGCCTGTTAGTTATTAGTTTCGTTTGTCACTCATTATCAATCAAGAAGGGGAGCCGGCGTACCTTAATGGTATACTATTGGACGATTGGCATACATTGACGGTAAAAGCCGGACAGGGAACCACAGACAAAAACCGGAGATGAAGGTGGTGGAGCAACCGGGCAGGAAACCGGTGGACATGCAAGAATGGCAGACGGGAAAGAGACGAAAGTTGTATTTGGCCTGGGCATCCCCGGACGGATTTCCGGGAGTCAAGATAGTGGAAAGATGTCTTTCCCTTGTGTATATAAGTTCTATATTCCACCATAGTTAGAAAGTAAGCAAGATAGCCTGGCCTCCGATCAATATACTTATGCTTCCCTCTTGACTTCTTCATCCTTCTTCACTTGACTTCTTCGTCCTTCTTCATCTAGCCAGGGCGTTCTTCTCCCCTCCAGAACTCATAACAATAGGTTATGAGCCCAGTCAGCGCAGCCTAGACCAATTCCTTTCCAACCACCAGACTGCTTCAGACTTCAGCCCATCAAATCAATCTAGAGTATACGGAATCATTCAATCTGGAAAGACAAAACACGATGTCCTTCTCTTCCACCCCTGAATCCAATCATGCCAACACCTCGGGTACAACATCTCTTGCTCAATCGATCGAGAAGCTTGATCGGTCAATCGCTGCCGGTAAGAGTAACGACCAAGCCTGGAGGTTCTGAGTTATCCGTATTCTCAAGGAGAAAGGGTTACTCACAGCGATCGAAGAAGACCTGCACGAGAGTGACAGCAAAGCCCTGTCCTGCGATAATGCCGCGTTCACTATTCCCACCCTATATGTTGAAGACTCACAAATAACTCATATACAGGAGTGTAGTACCGCAAAGGAAGCTTGGGAGGCTCTACGTACAGTTCACCAAGGGATTGGGGCTACGGGGCACATGGTGCTCATTGAAAGGTTGTGGGCACTTAGATTATTGGAGGGCGAGGATATAGCAGAACACCTGAACAAGTTTTGGGAGTTAGCCAACCAGGTTGAGAGTCTCTCAGCCATTGGAAAAAGAATCGCCCACAATGAGCTAGTTACCTTACTGTGCTTGAGTCTTCCAGATTCGTACGAGCCAATGATCATGGCTCTTCAATCGCGGGCTGATGAGCTCACGTTTGATATCTTCGCTGGTCGCCTACTACAAGAGTCAGCTAGGAGGCAGGTCGCCCAAGTTAGGCAACCGGACCAGGAACAGGGTGCTTCCTCCGGCACTGCCTTTACAGTTAGGTCTCCCATGCGAGGAAGAAGGAATATAGATGCCCGGTATAGACTTCGAAGAGGCGGAACCCGAACACCAAATACATTTGGTATGGGCAGAGTAGAGGTACATCTAAAGCAAAAGGGAAATGCTTTTACTATCAGAAAGATGGTCATTGGAAACGTGACTGTTTTAAGAGAAAGGCAGATGAGTGTAAGGAAGTATTACCCATGATAGGCAGAGACTAAGGTGGTCTGGCCTTTACTGTAGCTGACAGTGGGTTGCACGCACAAGAGCTCAGAGACTGGATCGTGGATTCAGGAGCTAGGCAGCATTTATGTGGCAGTCGGCAAGCATTTATAGATGGCACTTACCAGGAGATTATACCGAGAGGCATCAAGATCACCAACTAATCCAAGATGCAAGCAGTCGGCCGAGGAGATGTTCGTATAAGGGAAGTCCACTTGTCCAATGTGCTGTTTGTTCCCCAGCTGGGAGCAAACCGCTTATTGGTCGCACGAATGATACACTGTGGATAGGATGTGCAATTCCCATCAGCAAAGTGTACAATGACAAAGAAGGAAATTTCTTTGCAGGGAGAGCGAGAAGGAAATCTGTACTACTTACCAATCCAAGAAGGCGAGGCTCAAGCCCACCTCTGCCTGGCGACCAACAAACTAAAACCTCAGACACTCAAAATCTCGCACCGATAATTGGGCCATAGAACTCTTGACAAAGATACCGTCGAATACTTGTCTAACAAAGTTAGTGAGTTCCATATCGAGAAAATCAAACACCACCAAGGACTGAAAGAGCTATGCAGTGCCTGTGCTGTTGGCCACCAGCATAAGGAGGCCTCTAGCGGAACGAGAAAAAAGACAAAGGTACTACTTGAGGTAGTGCACTCCGATATCTGTGGACCGAGGCAGATTAGCACCTTAACCAGTAAGAAATACTTTATCACTTTTATTGACGAAAAAAGTGGGCAAATTGCGGTTACTCTCCTACAACGCAAGGATCAGGCACTAGCAGCATTCCAGGCCTATAAAGCACGAGCAGAGAATGAAGCGGGGCGAAAGATTTGAATTCTAAGAAGCGATGGTGGAGGAGAGTATTGTGGACACCATTTTCAACCGTACCTTAAGAGCTGTGGAATTGTCCACTCGGTTAGCCCGCCTTATTCTCACAAACAGAATGACTTAGCCGAAAGAGCAAATAGGACTCTAATGGAAGGGGTAAGGTGTATGATAGAAGATACAAAACTTACAAAATCATTTTGGGGATATGCAGTCGCAACTGCAGCTCACATTCATATCTGGCTTCCCTCCCACTCGCATGAAGATATATCCCCACTTGAGCATAGGACAGGACAAACTCCGAGTATTGGACACCTAAGAGTGTTCAGATCAGTTACCTATACACTCATACCAGCAGAAACAAGGAAGAAAGTTGACCCAAGGTCCAGAAAGTGTATTCTTTTCGGATACGATGAGAACACAAGTGGAAAAACCTACCATGTTTATGACCCTACTCAAAAGCGAACAATTACCTCTAGGGATGTTATTATTGACGAGCTGGTAATAAGGCAAAGGAGTGATAAAAGAAGGAATGAAACAGATGAGATTGAAATTGGCTTACCCAACTCCGAGGTAGGAGAGGCAGACACGAGCCAGGAAGAAGAAAGGGGATATAACGGGGGCACCATATAGAGAGGTGAACTCTATGGTTGCGACCGCACCAAACACTCAAAGTAGAAGATAAAGATGAGGTAAATAATTCAAAAGAATCAAACAGTAAAACTTAATATCGTTAAGCAGAAAGCTTCACTCAATAAGTTCTCTCGAGGAAAGTTGGTTTTTCGAAGTAGAATGCCAAATGCTTAAACTTAAGTAGATATCAGATTTAAGCCTTGGACATTCACCACTACTCCGACCTTGTGCGAGCACCCTGTCCTGCTCAGGGTTTGTCCGAGGTCTAGCCTCCATCAGAAATTATCCTGCTGGAAGTGTCAGACCAACTCGGGTACACTTAACTCCGTCAATGGGATGTGAGTTTCTGCAATGCATCTCCAATACAACCGCAGGTGGAAAAACTCTTCCTATCAAAGTCATACCAGTGGCTAACTGTTATGACAACAACCGGAGTTAATACCTAGGTGGTGGACTCACTGGCCCAGGGGCAGTTTCGTCTATACAAGCTATGCAGTCCATCATTTGATCTACGCGACTATCCAAATGTGATAAATTTGCATGAAAGCTCCCCCGGTGAGATATAGCTGATGGTTGGCTAAGTGAGCGCTACCCATAGCCAGCCTCTCGGGACATACTCTACTGTGATAAAACTCATACCTCTAGTGTCCAATAACAACCCATAGTAATGCTACAAATCAAGGGAAGAAGATCCCTGCTTGTTACTAAGGCATTTGTCCGGAAAGCTCCCTAGCCTCCTTGGACTACCTAAGTACTACTAGGAAGACTACCCTACTACCCGTAGGCTAAGATAGACTCCTAGGTGCCGGAGAGACCATATATGGGGGACCCCTATTTTGGCGGTTACCCATACTCCCCTTATATATGCTGCGAATGCCATTCAGTCGGATGGACGGCGACGACTTATACAGTGTTACGGCAGCTGCTCCAATAACCTCTTTTAACTAGCAAACGAGCAACTACACAGCCATCTGCCTATGACATGCCGTTCCAACGCTGGGGCCAGAGGGGGGTGTTAGCAAAACCCTCCCAAGTTCAATAGCATGTTTGGACCACCATCACTCAGGCATGGGGCTTGTCCGTGCAGATGCGTGTGCGCCCATGAACATCTAAGAGCCCATAGAATGTGAGGCAATCGACCTCTAAGTTCTAGGATGACTTTGCTGGTGAAGCTAGGGTAACTTGGACTCCACAGTAGGGTAACTGGGGTCCATTGGCATAAAGGTCAAATTCCCAAGGTAGGGTAACTTTTCCTCCGTATGTCTTTAACCGCTCCGGCACTCCCCCTGTCAACAGCAAATGTTGTCTCGGAGGTCTGTGTAATATTCCCATAAATTCCTTGACTTCATGCGAACTTACTCCCGAAAGGTTACCCTGCCTCGTTGAGTACCCAAGGCTACTCTACTATGTCCTAGGCCTTGTCCTAGGTTAACCAGCTATTTGTATACTAAGTATACCAGACCATACCACCTCTGGTTACCACTTGGTATACCATTTGGGCTAAGGTAATATTCATTGTAGCTATCTATCGTAGGGTCGTTACAGGGGAAGACCTCTTGAGTGGATTACCCTACTAGCCAGTGGTGGGGAAGAATCTGACCCTGATAAGTTTGGCGGAGAAACTATTGTGGTTAGGCCACCGGGTAGTATGGTGAGAACTACAGAGAAAGAAGTTAGTGTTTCCACCCTAAGGCGCTCAGAATGGCAACACAATACTGGAGAAAATCTTTTGCGGACAATGGTTACCAACGTTGAAGAGCCGCAAACCCTCAAGGAGGCTTTCGATAGGGAGGATTGCTCCCAGTGGCGAGAGGCTTAGGTGTCAGAGGTCGACTTACTAGCACGGAACAATACCTGGAGGTTAGAAGCGCTACCACCTGGCCGGCAAGCAATAGGCTGCTGATGGTTATTTAAGCGTAAAGAGAACGGGCGCTATAAAGCAAGGTTAGTTGCGAAAGGATATAGCCAGCGGGGAGGAGTGGATTATACGGAAACATTTGCCCCAGTGGCAAAGTTCAATTCACTGCGATGACTTCTGGCTTTGGTAGCGGAAAACGACGGGGAACTTGACGGGATGGATGTTAAGCCGGCGTTCTTGAACAGCGAAGTCGAGGAGACCATATAGCTGGATATTCTGGACGGGCAAAAAATTGAGGGACCCACTTGACTCACTCATCGGCAGATTGTTTGCCGGTTAATTAAATCTATCTACGGATTAAAGCAGTCACCGAGAGCATAGTACGGGAAGATAAATCGGTTCTCTGTTGATCATGGATTTTGAAGAAGTGAGCAGGATCATAATGTCTATATCCATATGATCTTCAAGCTTATCCTTCTCCTATACCTTGATGATCTGGTGATTACGGTACCGAGTCAAGATGATGTCAATTGGATTCGTGGTCTTCTGCATGACGAATTCGAGATGACAGATCTCAGGCCACTTACAGTGTTTTTAGGTATTGAGATAAGAAGAAACCGCCAATTGCGCAGGGTACACATCTCGCAACAGCAGTATATACCAACAATTCTCAATCAATTTAGGATGTCAACAGCAGTCACAGTTTCAACACGGGCCGACCCGCATGTTAGACTTACGACATCATCGGCAGATCACAGAGCCGATCAAATCAACAAGGAGAGATACCAATCTGCAGTTGGCTCTCTCATGTATGCAATGATTGGTACTAGGCCTGATATCCCCTTTTCAGTATCGGCAGTCAGTCAATACAGCACAAATCCTGGGCGCATGCACTGGACCGCAGGCCGGAGAATATTCCGCTACCTGAGTGGAACGCAGATACAGGGACTCAATTACGGTCGGGGTTATTGTGGAGGCTACAGCAATGCAGATTGTGGATCTGGAGAAGATCGCAGATCTATAGGAGGATATGCATTTATGGTTCATGGTGCCGCTGTATCTTGGGCATCAAAGAAGCAGCCAAGCGTTGCACTGTCCTCGACAGAGGCAGAATACATGTCATTAGCTCAAGGAGTTAAGGAAGCCCTATGGCTTGGAGAACTCTTATCGGATCTAGGGGCATTACAGCACAAGGCAGAAATTCGTCAGGTACAATGTGATAACCAAAGGGCAATTGCCCTTACACAAAACACACAATATCACACCAGAACTAAACACATCGACATTCAGTATCATTTTCTTCGGCAAGATATAGAATCCCAGTCAATACAACTTACCTACTGCCCCACACACAAGATGGTAGCTGACATCTTCACAAAACCACTTCTCCGTCCTCAATTCGAGAAACATGTCCTTGGCCTTGGGTTAGCTCCGTCAGCAGACCATACGAGAGACAAGTTTGAGAAACTGAAAGGGCACGAAAGGGAGGATTGAATCATGGGAGATGATCACAGATGAGGGAGAGTGTTGAAGAGCACCGGCGATCACCTTATACCAACGTATTTCTCTTTCTAGCTCTTTCGCATTTTATTGCCTGTTAGTTATTAGTTTCCTTTGTCACTCATTATCAATCAACAAGGGGAGCCGGGGTACCTTGATGGTATACCATTGGACAATTGACATACATTGCCGGTAAAAGCTGGACAGGGAACCGCGGACGAAAGCCGGAGATGAAGGTGGTGGAGCAACCGGGCAGGAAACCGGTGGACATGCAAGAATGGCAGACGGAAAAGAGACCGAACTTGTATTTGGCCTGGGCATCTCCGGACGGATTTCCGGGAGTCAAGATGGTGGAAAGATGTCTTTCCCTTGTGTATCTAAGTTCTATATTCCACCATAGTTAGTAAGTAAGCAAGATAGCCACGCCTCCGACCAATATACTTACACTTCTCTCTTAACTTCTTTGTCCTTCTTCACTCGACTTCTTTGTCCTTCTTCATCTAGCCAGCGCATTCTTCTCCCTTCCAGAACTCATAATAATACTAATAGGAAAGCGTTTTGGTGACTCCATGATGGTAAGCGATTGTGGATATGTGGTGCAGTAAGTACCACATGTCCCCAGAAACTATTATCTAATTTCGAATCTTGTAGAATGGATCGCGCACCTTCCATAAGTGTCCGGTTCATTCTTTCTGCAATACTGTTCTGGGATGGACTTTATGGTGGGGTGACTTTATGTTGTATTCTAGATTCCTCCAAGTATTTCTGGAATCGCTTGTTGAGATACTCTCCTCCCCCGTCACTTCGGATTGATTTAACCTTTCTTTCGCTCGTCTTTTCTGCCCGAGCTTGGTATGTCTGAAATGCAGCAAGTGCCCCATCCTTTGAGTGTAAGAGGCAAACACTAACACGACCACTTATCTCATCAGTGAACATGATAAAGTATCGTTCACCATGCAAACTCACAGTCTGCATTGGTCCACACAAGTCTGTATGTACCACCATTAGGAGTTCCCTTGCCTTATCCCGTTCCTTGGTTTCTGCTTCCTTGTGCTGCCTTCCCATTACACAAATCCCACATATCTTTGTTGTTGGTGTGTTCGCTTCACTAATCTCCATACCAGAAACCTTGGATGAGAGATACTGAGTTGTTGAGGTATCCAGTGTGCAATGGCAAAGTCTACGGTGCCAAGTTTCGAGCGATGCAAGGGAAGATTGGTTGGTCGCGAGTCCGAGGTTTGCACTATTTGCTGGATTGGATTCGGTTATTGAAGGGGGTTTATCTCGGATAAGGTGATATAGGCTTCCATTTCACTGTCCCAATTTTGTCTTAACTCTCCCTTTATTTCCAAAACAGGTTGTCCTTCCAAACTCTACTGTATACCCAGCATCCACCATCCGTGCGACAGATATTAAGCTAGCTGCGATTCTTGGCGCATGCCACACATCGGTCAATCGTATAACACCAGCTTCTGTCTTCAGCTCTATATCTCCTATTCCATGAGTGTGGATTTTGGTACCTTCTGTGATAGTAATTGATTGCAATTGGCTGACGGTCCTATAAATGATGAACTCACTTGGAAAGCGGGAGAGATGTTGACTTGCACCAGAGTCAATTATCCAGTCCTCTCCAGCGAGACAGCTTGGATCTTCGGCCAGAAAGGTAAACTCGATTGTCCTTGTTCCGCTTCCTGCGGCTTCTTCTGACTTCCGCTTGTAGCAATCTCTTTTCCAGTGCCCACCTTTCCTGCAGTGGTAACACTTAGTTGCGTTTGTCGCTTGCATACTAGTAAGTCCAATACCCCTTCTTTCATTTTGTACTCCATTGCTAATAGTTTCACAGAACCTGGGACGAAATGCTCTCCTTTCTCACCCATTAAAGGTCATCCCTCCGCGGCCTCTATATCCTCTGGATCCCATAGCTAGTCTCTGAGCTGTGAATGCGGTTTGTGGTGTATTACTTCCCCCTGGTGTAGTATTCGTAGCTTGGCTGATCTGTCTTCTACCAGATTCTTGCAGTAGCCTTCCGGCCATTAGGTCAAAGGTTATTGTATCACTACGGGACTGTAGAGCCATTACCAAGGGCGCATAGGATTCCGGAAGACTCAGTGTTACAATTGTCACCAACTCGGTATCGTCCATCCCTTTCCTGTCCTCTGAAAGGCTTCGGAGCTGATTGCCTAATTCCCTAAACTGATTTAGATGTTGGGCCATGTCGTCCCCCTCAGACATCCTCAAACCCCAAACATGTTGCATCAACACCATTCTTCCATTCATTCTGATTCCTTGGTGTACTTCCTTGAGTGCGGTCCATGCTTCTTTGGTTGTAGTCGCGTCCTGAATATAGCGGATTTGGAAATCCTTAATATCCAAGGTGATGATGGTAAAGGCCTGATCATCTTTGCTGGAGCTGACCGTGTCCTCTGAGTCCTCGATTGCTGACAATAAGTCTTTCTCCTTTAGGATACGGATTATCCTGAACCGCCAGGCATTATAGTTACTCTGGCCTGTTGCCATAGCCCCATCTAACTTCTCGATCAATTGCGTGAGTGAGGTCGTACTCACATTGGCATTTCTGCTGCCTGAGCTGCCACTGGTGGTTGTGCCGTCTGCTGTTCCACTGGCAGGAGTTGACATCCTGTAAGTAATCCTCTTCTGGTGTTGGTTTCGTTATAGGTGAGTATCTTTTTCGCTGATAGATCAGGGGCGCTTTGCTGGGCTCATAACCTGTGAAAAAATGGATAGATACAACCTGTGCACTGTATGGATGGAAAGCCTATCGAAGATGGGACAAATATATCAAAGAAAGACTTGTTATTTTGTGACCTACTCTACTGAAGATTGTCGCCAGAGGGGTCTTTTTAAATATATGAATGAATATCAAATCTTCCGGGAGTCTCTGAACATAATCACACCATTTCTGTCTTTTCTCATGCCATTGCTTCACCCCTCTTTCCCCTCTTTACTTCCCCGCTTTCCTGTACCTCTTACCCCTCACTTTACCCCTCTTTCCCCTCTTTTCGCATCTTTGATCGAACACTTGACTCCGGTGAATCCTCTGACACTCTTCTCGCATATTCCAACAGGTGGCAGTAGAGGTTGCATGTCCGCCGAGCGCCGGTGATTAACAACACAATTTGCCCCCCTCAAGATACTATGCCTGGACAAAATTAACCGATCACCGGAGAGTAGCAACCCACCACTTCCGGGCTCCCACAAAAATCATTACCACTCATGCCGCACCTCATGATAGGTTCACTTTTTTTTATGAAGGCCGACGCATGGTATACTAAGTACTGGTTACTATCATGTACTTAGGCTATTTTTTACTCATTTGCTTGGCTGGGTTGGGGTGGTTGTATTGAGGAGGTAAACAACCTTAGGACGAAAATTATAAGCGTTTGATAATCATTTCAGTTTGTCCACACACAATACCTGCCAAAGCTATACTTTTTGCAGTTGAAAGATACATTCGGCCGAACCTTACCCAATTCATTGTCCCCCTCGCACTTTACAAACTTTAAATAAAATCCGAAAATTAATATATCTAAACCACAGGAGCTCATGCGGAGCTTTTCGGGGGATCGTGTTGACAAGAGTGATTGCGGCAGTAATGATTTGTAGTGGGGATTTCAAGCGGTCGAGTGAAACTGCTCAAGCGGAAATGAGGATCACAATTTTGGTGATGAGTTTATTGAAAGGAATGCCCTGAGGAATTTTGTGGACATGTAGAGAGAGATGAGTTGTGGGAGAATACAAGAAGGAACGAACAGGGGAGGGGGTGGAAACATTTTAATAGCCCGCAAACCGTCCCCTGGCTCTCGAGTACCTGTACCACGGCGGCCCCAGACTGTGGCCGATCCTACATTAAGTGCTGCTATTAAAGTGCCATTTTCCCTCAGAGTAGAAAAACAGTCGAACCCGAGCTCCTTCACGTTTTCGGTTGCCAAGATCATCCATACACCTTGAGCAAAAGAGGAGTGAGCCCTCCTCCGGCCAATACTATTTCTAGACTCAATTGTTATGAAGAAAACACTCTGTCTCTCATTGAAAATTATTCCCACAGGATCGATACTGAGTTTTATGGCCTAATAATTTTTTTGAGGCCCACTCGTATCCGTTGACTATTCGAAATGGTCAAATATACGTCACCGAATAGCACTAGGATAGATAAATAGCGCCCAAAAGTCTTCTCTTCGTCCTTGCTTGCTAAATCAGTGGTAAGGACAGAAGTATATATCAAAAACAAAACCAACGTCTGACCTTTCCATCGATTACCACCACACATCTCCGCTCTCTTTCCTCCGTGCTCCAAAACAAAAGAAAGAAACATTCTGCGTAATCTCTGAACAAATGAAATCCATCACAAAGACTTCCGCTCTCCTGCGCCTTTGATCCAATGCCTCAACTCTTGTTCTTCCTTCACCTCTCTTCACCATCTTGCATTCCTCTAACAGTCCATGCTCTTTTCCCATCCATCAACGGAATCATATTTTCCATGCTTCCGCACTTGCATATAACAAAAGAAACTAAAGCATGACGGACGGGATTAACTGATTTCTAACATTGACGAGCCATGTTTATTCTCAATTCTCGTAGCCCATAATATCCCCCTTACCTTTTATGTGTAATCCATCTCACACAAGTCGCCGTGGTCTCCTTACTGTGCAACAGCAGGGTCAGACCGATGGCGAGTCTACACAATAGTATATTAGCTACCGTTAACGATTTCTGGCGCTCACTAGTGTTCAAATGTCATGACAAAATGATATATCTAGACTAAAAGGAAGCTGATAGAGGTATGCACCAAATACTACACAAATCGGGCGACGAAAGCACCACCAATGTAACCTATATAGCAACCCTCTGACAACAAAAAAAAAATACATATATATCATAAGTAAACGGAGTGATTGCCGCCTGGCATCTAACAACCCTCAGCCATTCCCGCACCACAAATATGCAATATATGACAGCTCGTAAACCCCTGCTCTGGAATAAACTTAACCTAGGAAGAACGAGAAGGACAAGTGATAAAAAGAGAAAGGAAGAAAAACACAATAATACACTGGCATAGAAAATAAAACATGGCTTACTCCCACCGATACCCCCCCGACAGAGGGGGGAAGATCAAAAACGAGACAACAAAATAGCAGACAAAAATCAAAAGGACGCCACCCACGGAAAATGTGCTAATGTACTCTCGTTTGAACAAACATTCGGGGTTTGGGTCCTGGCCGGACAGCTTAAGCGGAGAAAGGCTCTTACAAAAGAGGGTCGGAAACCGATTTTCACAGAGTGCCGGTGGATAATATTTTCGAGTAAATGGCAGAGGTGAAAAGGGTGGGTTCATGAGGTAGGTATGTATGCAAATGTGGTAATTGCGCGGCAAAGTCAGATATCGTCTTCAATAGGGATAGCAGGTACTAAGAAGGATGTTAGGATGAACCGAAACGCTGGTGCTTAGAAGGTCCCGGCTGAGTCTAGTCAGCTAGGGGACGCTTTGGTGGCCTTGAGGGCTTCAAGATTGTAGATTCATGGGAAGTATCGGGTAAGGGCGTGCTTCGAGTTGATTCGATACAGGTTCGTAGGAGTAGAGGAAAGGAATGGCGTCGGTGATCTCGTATCCAGCATTTGGAATGACACTTTCTTCTTGCGAGACAACGGTTAACCCATTTTCTCTTGATCATTCTGAGCAGGAATGAGGGTGTGATGCGCCCGGTTGCCATTTCCTCATGTTTCGTGACTAGAAGACCTGGGTTTTGATAACAGTCTCATGGTGCCGAAACAGTTCGACCTGGTAGCGTATGACAATGGTGTCAGGCCATTCCGGTCTGGCGAATCGGGATTGACATCCCTGCGCTCCAGAAGCAGCTTCGTGATCTTCTCGCAGCCACTCTCGGCAGCATATGATAGCGGTGTCCTGCCGCCTTCATCCGACAAATTGGGATCGGTATCCCTTCGATCCAAGAGTAGCTTCACAACGCCCTCACGTCCACATTGGGCCGCAACTGATAGTGGTGTCCGGCCATCCCAGTCCGACAAATTAGGATCGCCATTCCCCCGCTCCAGCAGTATCTTCAATATGCCCTCGTTTCCACATTCGGCGGCAAGTGATAATGGTGCCTTGCCATTACAGTCCAACAGATCGGGGTCGACATCGCCGCGCTCCAGAAGTAAATTCATCGCGTCCTCAAATCCAGTTATCGCTGCATAATGTCGTGGTGTTTTGTTATAACAATCCGACGTGTTGGGATTGACGTCCCCTCGCTGCAAAAGCAGTTTCACTGCCCCTTCAGATCCACTCTGGACAGCAATTGATAGTGGTGTCTGGCCACCCTGGTCCCGCCGATTAGGATCGGTATTCCCTCGCCCTAGCAGTAGCTTTACAAGCCCCTCACACCCCCTTCGGCAGCGCATGATAGTTGCGTCCGACCATTTGCATCCGACCACTCAGTATCCAGACACCCGCGCTGCAATAGTAGCTCCACCAAGACCTCACATCCTGATCTAGCAGCGTCTGCTAGTTCCTCCGGACCACAGCACACACGATCAACATCCGTTCTCTCCAAGAGCAGCCTCACAGCGCCCTCATATCTAACTGCGGCAGCCCATAGTAGTGCCCTCATACCATCTCCGTCAGGGGAGTCGGGACTGAACTTCACTCGCTCCAAGAGCAGTTCCAGAACACCCTCACCCCCACATCCGGCGGCATGTACTAGTGGTGTTATGCCATCTTTATCCGACGAGCTGGGATCGACGTCCCTTCGCTGCAAAAGTAGTCTCACAGTGCCCTCAGAGCTACACATGGCAGCATGGGACAGTGGGGTGCGGCCATTCTCATCCGGGATATCGGGATCGACATCCTCTCGTGGCAGAAGAAGCTTCACAAGACTCTCGCATCCCGAACTTGATGGTATTATTATCCCAGTAGTAGAGCACTGCTATAGGAGCAGAGATACCGCAGGCTGATAGGCAGCGCGGGCATGTATGGAGGAACACAGAAGTGTGGACGGGTGAGCGTTCTACTAGGGCAAGCACGGATGATTAGGGCATATGCGGAGACATATGGGTATCACATGTAGAGAGCAGAGTTTTCCCTACTAGAGGGAACCGTAGCTAGCAACCTCCATAGACAACGCAACTCAATACAACTCCAACATCTCCTCCGTTCAACACATTCCTAACGAATCGTGCAACTACCTCCATCAAACTGGCAGCCAGCGATAGCAGTGCCCGGCCATCAGGACCCGACGTATTGGGATCGGCCTTCCCTCGCTGCAAGAATAGCTTCACAACGCCCTCATGTCCATTTTTGGCGGCACGTGATGCTGGGGTATAGCCCTGCTTGTCCAGTGAATCGGGATCGACATCCCCGTGCTCCAGAAGTAGCTTCACAACGCCCACATGCCCAGATCTGGCAGCATGAGATAGTGGTGACCGACCGCGCTTATCCGACGAATCAGGATTGACATCTTTATGTTCCAGGAGTATTTTCACTATGTGCTGATGTCCAACATTCACAGCATGGTGGAGTGGAGTTAGGCCCTCTTTGTCTGTTAATGTGGAATCGGCATCTGGCTGCTCAAGAAGCAACTTTGCGAACGTGGAATTCCCGTGTTTAGCGGCCCATATTAATGGCGTTTGGCCCTTAGAATCCCTCCCGTTCAAGTCCCATCTTTTTATCTCTAGGATAGCAACAGCGACCTGTGTAATCCCCATGTATGCGACGCTGTGTAGTCCTGTAAACCCCCTGAGATCGGGACTTCTATCATACCAACGATCTATAGAGGACCGGAAGCCAACAGTCTCCTCACGCAGGAGAATGTCAACCCATATGTGGTTCGCATCTTGTTGGAGAAGCCGTAGAGCGAGCTGCTTCACATCTTCCCGCATCGCCTTCCTTGCATGGAATCCCCAGTAACATGATGCGTAGTGGAGAAACGGCATTGCGGGTGGGATAGTACCGAGAGGAGTCGAAAGCTCGCAGACGGACCGAAAGTTTAGGTAGGTGAGACATATTTCCGCAATCATCGAGTGAGGTGAGATGAACAAGTCGGGATGAAAAACAAGATACTCTTGAAGGGTGAAATGCACGAGACGGACTGTTGATTCTGGGCCATCAATTGTGACAAGTCCTAGTGTGCAACTCAACAAGGTCCGCATAGATGGGACATTGTAGACATTGAGGTCGGCAGTTCCTAGTTCCACCCCTAATGCCTGGCACAGTTCTCCTGCTTTTAGCTGCCGTTCGGAACAGGAAACCCACATCAGTGCCCCCATTCCCAGCTTCACACGGTTCCCCCCTTGTTCTCTTATGCGATCAAATGTTTTGCCGTATGCATCATCTAAACCAAAGCCATTTGTCATCTTATGGAGGGTTTGTCTTCTCTGATGTATTGTCGCATCCGCCAGAACCGCATCCATAATCAGTGTTCCCAACGGGCCGGGTAGGTCAGGCTTCGGTAAAGCCGGGCCTGGCCTATCATAATTCCCGGTGATCTAGCCTAGCCCGAGCCTGCATGCCTGGCTAACCCTGGGCCGGGCCGGGCCGGGCCCGCCTATAGGCCATATAGGCTTTTCCCGGTCTATATATAGCATCGGCGGTCTGGCTCACAGCTCAGTCACGCTATTTCAACAGCAAATATTCACGGTAAATATTTTCCAAATACTCAATAAGATTAAAAATAAAGGAACAATTTCGCTTTATTAAGAAAAAGTACTACAAAAAGGTATGATAGTAGAGATAGTGAGTTTGTTAATATAATTAATGTAGAAAAAGAGCTGCAGTTGTGGTGGGTCAACTGTGCGCACCAGGCACTAATACGGGGGGATTATCTGTAAATAGTCCACAAAACAACATTAAAAATACAACAATTTCGCTTCGCCAGCTTGGGGATTGAATTTAATTTCACAGGAAGTAAATAGGAGGGAATGATGATAGGATAGGACTGTGCTATTGGCTCTGGAGGTGAATCTTTAAGACTTTATTGAGTTAGTTGGTATCACTCGTTTTATGATCAATTAAGAAAGCAATACGTGTGGCCAAAGGTAAAAGAGAAAAAAATATCCAAGGGGAGAAACTTGAAAGAAGGGAGAGGGTTGGAATACGCTTAAAGCAATCTGTTCTTAACACTAATTACCGAGCCTATAGGCGCCTATCAGGCCTGATAGGTTTCGTAGGCCGATCGAATTCGGCCTAGATCGGCCTAGGCCAGGTTCCGGAGTGGCCTGCCTTGGCCCGGCCTCCGGCCTGGCCCGTTGGGAACACTGTCCATAATCAGGGAGACGAGAAGGAACCTTGAGACCAATGTTAGTTAATGACTTTGGATTCACTGCGGATGGGTTTTACATACGCCCCCGAGATCTTGTCCGGAATAATTCTAAGAATATCGGCCTCCAGTTCCGCATCCATCGCATCCAGCTCTAAATCCTTGTTCAACCTCATAATAAGATACTCCCGAATATCGTCCTCGGTGGGCTTAATGGGGGGTTGGTCAGGACATCCGGGGAAATATTTCCTAACCTCTTCTCGAATATGGGGCCTCCCGGTAATGAACAGACGAATATTTGGGCATTCCCGGACAAGGTGGCGCAAAGAGTCCCAAAGCTCAGATCGTTGTTTCGCGGGAAACTCATCGATAGCGTCAATACAGATAAATCCCCGTTGCAACGATGAGAAAGACTTGGCGAGCTTCGCGCGGATATCAGGGAGTCGGAGCGCCCGACCATCAACCTCCCTCTTCGCTCGGTCAAAGGCCACTTTTATTTCTTCCGGTATCGGTTCTACCCCTGCGACAAGTTGCTTCAGGAGAACTGCTAAGACAGTGGTCGCGGATTGCTCTTTATGAGCATGGAAGTCGCAGTACATACAGGTCACGGCTATGTTGCTTCCATCAAGTTGATCGCACAGTGTATCTATCACAAGAGAGCTTGTTTCCACGCTCAAGTTAGTTTTGCCTGCTATTTTAAGACAGCCACGACTACACACCTCAGATAGGTCTTCCCCACTCCTGGATCCCCGTAACAGAATAACAGCGGATGGACATCCTGATCCTCGCTCGTATGCCATTTCTCAAACTTGGTCGTTCGAAGAAGCCAGCTCCCCACTCCCTCCACCCGGCCCTCACTCACAACCCGATGCCTTTCCCGAGGCGCCATAGGAGACAACCACTCAAGAACCTGGCGCTTCTCGTCCGACACGGATATCTCACAATTGTTCCACACATTTTTGTAACTGTCCGTCACATTACCAACGCTTTGGTTTATGGTAATAGTCGGCTCTTGGCATGCTGCGGAATTCATCTTGTCCTTCCTGTCATTGTTCTTGCTGCCTGTGATAGTAGCGGCCGTGCCGTTCGTCGATCAAAAGAGGCAGTGATAGAAAATGGAAAAGAGTTTTGGGGGCGGGTTCCAGCAAAGGCAGGGGAAGGATGAAAGTTTAGGTTTTACAATCGCAAGTGGGCTCTACTCAAGGCAGGTACTGAGGTCAGCGGATGGAAGCCACTTTTCTCTTGGCGGTCGGTGCCTTGCCAGGAAAAAACAAATACCACCTGATGGCAGCTTGAGCTTGATACGCCACGGGCATGCCACTATCCCTGCACTCCCTCGCTAAGACAAAAAGTCTAGACACAAACCCAAGCTGGGAGCTCTACCCAGCACCAGCCACCTACCCGTATCTCATGTGCGGAGAAATAAACTCAGCCCCGCCGGCCGTGCCACGCAACTTGAATCACCACCCAATTGTCAACCGGGAAACCCTGAAAGCAGAAGAGAAGCGCATCCCGAAGTTACCGTAGGCACACCTCGCAACTGCTATAGATTACCGGTATTAGTTCAAGCAGAAAACCCCAACCCTTAGGTACCGTATCTCCCAACGAAAATATTGCAAACTCGAGTAAGCGCGCCGCTTATTTCTAGGATTATCCTCGTCCTGGTGTGGTAATACCGGTATTGAAGAGCGGATCGCATCCATCTGTAAAATCCACTTCCCACCCCGCGCTCGGGTACTAGGACAGTTTAGCACCGCACGAACATATAGACCTAGAGCTGTCGGTTAGCTAGCGCATGACAATGCTGATTGTTGTGATATTGAATATGACATTTTTTCTTTATTCTCTTAACTTGCTATTGTAACCGAATCTCTGTGTGCTAGCAGCCGACGCAGCCCTACTCGTACTATTTTACCTAGTATGCCGGACCAGGTGGTGAACCAAACCAGGGCGTCAAATAAGTAACAGCAGAGTGACTGCGCCCCGTGGATAAACTAAAGTCAAAAGTCAAGAGTCCCAAGCCTTGGGAACAATGCCGGAGGCAATGATGGAGAAAAACTAGAAATATGCACTGACACCCCCTTCCCGCCGGGGAGAGGTTTCCTTCCATCTCAAATATTCGCCAAGAGTCACTCCCACCTAGCCTCCAACTCTCGAATTCACTTTCGCGCGGGCCCCTGCCACTCTAAGGCGGTGCTGGCGGGGGGGATCGTTGCCGGAATCCCAATAATCTCCAGAGCTAAAATTGATTCACGTAGTGAAAATCCAGGGGAGCGCTCGGTTAGCTTTTTCTTAGTCAAGTCACCAGCATTAAAGGTACAAGAATTTTCAACCTGTGCATCCTCTGTGACAAAATGATTCTCTGGGGGAGCAACTCCGGAAGCTGGCCAGTCAAATGCTACAGCTAGAATTTCAAATCCACACAACTCCATTCAAGATTGAAACCAAAAGGCCGATTAAGGAAACAAGAGAGTAATTTAGGTCTTATAAAGAAACATCAAAAAGCACTGACGACAAGAAAACTAATATCCAGACAGTGACAGGTAAGATATGGCATAACATCTGTTTCTGCTCCTTAAAAATGTTTGCCAAACCAGGAATGGTGGCCAGCGCCTATTATCATACAAGTGCCACCGAAAAAGTAAGTGCACATGTGGGATTTTACACCAAAAACAGCCATTTTCACCTAATTATTCCACCACCAACAACTGAATTAAAAATAAGATAACTTCATAGAATGCTCAGAGAGCTATACACTACCCAACCTCTTTTGAAATCTCAAATGAATTAAAATTCTCTGAGGAGTAGTACGCAGTTGAACTTTCAAATTCCGCCAAGACACAGTTTTCTCCCCAAAAATGAGAGTCTTGGAGCAATTTTCAGGAAATTTTTATTTCTCTACGCTACTCCTCCCCAGGGAATTTAAATTCATATGAGGTTTCAATGGAAGGCCAATAGCCTAGATCTTTTCTGAACATTCTATGAAGTTATCTTATTTTTAATCCAGATATTGGTGGTGGAATAAGTGGGTGAAATTGGCTGTTTTTGGTGTAAAACCCCACGTGTGCACTCACTTTTTTTTTTTTTTTTTAATAAACTTTTTTAATTTCGGGCACTCATGCTACCCTAAAGTGTATGACCCTAACTATAACTTGCCTACAGCCCTAAATCCCCATCGGGCCTTGCCAAAACCAACCCCAAAAAAAAAACCCAACTATTCCCTCTATACCCTCTTAATACTTATCCATGCGCCTCTTTATCACCAGAAGTATTACTTGCAATGGGTAACACCACTCCCAACGAAGACACCCCATGGATAACATTAACATCCCCTCCTTCCACCCCATTCACAATTTCCCCTAAAATATTCCTTCCTATCCTCCTCCTATTCATCCCCACTACCATATCTCTCACGCTCATATTCTCCTTCTCCACTCTCTCACCCCTATGCCTCACTTTCCTCAAACCCTCTTTTATATCCTTCCTCCTCAACCTATCGACCTCATTCTTCCTCTTCCTCCTCTCCTCCTTAACCCCTTCACTATCCTCCCTCTCACTCTTCTCCCTCGATTTCTTCGCCCTCAACCTCGCTGCCTCCCTCACTTCCCTCCTCCTCTTCTCACTCCTATTCATTAACCATCCACCTCCTCCCTCCACCCTCGGCCTCACAATCCACCCCGTTCTATCCTCCACCCCATTTCCCACCCAACCCTTCCACTTCCTCCTATTCCAACCTATCAACCTTGCAAAAACCAAACACCTCCTCACCCCATCCTCCTCAAACAACATCCTCTCCATATCCACCCAACCTTCATTCCACAACCACCCTCCCCACCAACCCTTCCACACCTCCTTTCTCTCCTTCTCCCATTTCTTACAATACAGCAACAAATGGTCACTCTCCTTCCTCTCACCACACTCACACCTCTCCCCCTTTTCCCCTATATACCTCATCCCTCCCATCCTTCCATGATTCGTCCTCATCCACAACATAAACCTTCCCTCCCATCTCCTCTCATCATAACCTCTTTCACCCCTCCCACTACCCCCGACATACTCTTCCCCTTTCCTCTTATTCCTCCAATACTCCTTCCACCTTCTCCTCTCCATCTCCTTCCTCCTCTGCTCCCACTTACTCCAACCCAACATATTACCCACCCCCTCTTCCTCATCTGCCGAACAACCCTCTTTAGCCCTTTCGTTCACTTCTTCATTCTCCACTATACCCACATACCCCGCCACCCACATCAACCTTATTTCCCAACCCTTCTCCATCAACCTCAACCCAATCTTCCTCACCCCCTGTTCTATCTCCCCGCAAAATCCTCTCCCCGTCCCCAACTTCCACA